>Ga0116162_10002639_pt1 | contig 11070 bp, 9 predicted proteins | sample AD_UKC105_MetaG_FD_89875 | JGI IMG/M metagenome (GOLD analysis project Ga0116162, IMG submission 89875) | Active sludge microbial communities of municipal wastewater-treating anaerobic digesters from Hong Kong - AD_UKC105_MetaG | ecosystem: Engineered > Bioreactor > Anaerobic > Digestate... | reverse complement strand
GTTCTATAACCCAGACAAAATATCTAACTCCATCTGAATGAAGTGCCTGAATCGGAATAGTGACATCTGCCGTTACACCAACAGATTCTATGGTATATTCTCCAATCTCACCAATCTGCGCATTCGATGCATCTAAAGAAATAACCACATAGTTCTGTTCATTTTCCAGGATTATCTTATCCAGCACTGCATCCTCCGTTCTAGAGCCACTTCCCGGAAATAAAATACTGACATTATCTCCCACTGCTACATACTTGCAGTTCTCTTCCGTAATGGGTGCCTGAATTGTAAATGTTCCTTCTGTTAGCGCAATAACAAACGCTGCGTCTGATGTTGTGTTTGAGCCTTCTGTTACTGCAATCTGATCTATTACCCCAGCTTCCGGAGAATATACGATTCCATTCTGTGAGATCATTTCTTCATAAACCAATTGTTCCTCCAACAGATTTTGTAGTTGAATTTCTTTGATTTCTGCATTGTGATTGGTAACCTGTACTAAAGCGGCATCCTCTACCTCCCGTGTCGCATCCAGCAAAGCTGCCTGTACCTCAAGTTCTGTTTCCTCTACCTTCTGCCGGGCTTCATTAATTTCCTGTTGTATTCTATCGGTTTCAGCATCATAGGCATCCTCCGCATTCTGTCTCGCTATATAAATCATCATATCCATGTATTCTAACGCATCGTCATAACTGCTATCCTTCACCCCGGCGCTCTCCAGTTCGTGAACCGCCATTTGCGCTGCAATGACAGATCCATTTTGTCCGATACATTCCTGAATGTAGGCATCTCTGGAGATTCGATTCATACTTGCCTGTTGCGCAGTTTCCAATGCATTATTAGCCACATTTAGATTAAGTTGTGCCTGTGAAACAAAAAGAGCATAGTCTTCGTCTGCTCTTTCATCATTTAATCCGTTCACCTGTGCATTATGGAAAGCTGCACTGTTTTGATCTTCAATTTCCATCTCAAGGATTGCAATCTCATCCTTTAGATCGTCCAGCTGCTGATTCATTTCTTCCTGATCAAGTTTCAGTAATGGTTCTCCTCTAGCTACCGTACTTCCTTTCTCTACCATTATTTGCGCAACTCTGATATCTGCTATCACATTTACCGGAATATAATCCTTAGCTTCTACCACACCTTCCCCGATAATTGTATTTACAATTGATCCACGTGACGGCGCCACCGTATTAACTCTGGGCAGCATATAGGCATAGATTCCACGTGATATCATTCCGAGGATCAGCATGATAATCAAAAATCCAACCAGTACCTGCGCCGGTTTTTTCTTATCGCTTTTTTGAAATCGCTCGATTATTTTTCCTATATCAGATTGAGAAGTTTTTTCATTTTTGTATGCCTCCGTTATTGTTATCCCTTCATTGCAGATGAGATGATCCCTTTCTCCAGATAGTCCTGTCCTAGAATGAACACAAGAATAGCCGGTATCAGTGTAATCACCGATGCTGCAACCCCCTCCCCTGCAAAATGGCCTCCGATTTCAGGCAGATACAAGGATAGTGGCCATAAAACCTGATCCTTTAAAAATGCCAGTGGTTGTTCTATCATATTGTAACATTCCAAAAAGCTTAAGATTGCTGCAGACAATATCCCGGTGGAACCAAGAGGAATTCCGATTCTTAAAAAGATGGAAAATTCTCCTGCACCATCTACCCGGGCTGCATCCAGTAATTCCTCCGGTATCGATGCAAATCCTCTGTATATTAGAAAAACTAACATCGTTGAAAATGCGGCCGGAAGAATAATCGCCGCATGCGTATTCAACATTTTAAGACCATTTAGCAGCAAATATTGCGACAACATGGTTACCTGAAATGGCATCAGCATCAAAATAACGTAGATTGCAAAAATCAGATTTTTGCCTGGGAAACAAAATCTCGAAAATGCCCATGCACCAGGAACTGCAATCAGCATCTGCAGTATAAGAATCGTTCCATCCATTTTAATGGAATTGAAGAAAACCGTATAAAATTTGGGCGTAAAAATCAACAATTTAATATAATGCATAAGTGTCGGATAATTGGCCAGCAATGAAAAATTAGCATACTCCTCGCTTCCCGCATAAACCGGCATTAACAATGTTTTTAGTTCGTCACTTCCCTTTATGGAACAGCTTAACAACATTAGCAGCGGAAAACAAATGAGTACGGCTAATAGTGTCAGTATCAGATTTCTTAACAGACTTCTTTTTTTCATCCTGTGCCTCCTCTCCATCCCATACTCGTTTTAAAAACATTACGGTGATCAGCAATATGATAAATATGATTACCGCAGCTGCTGCCATCTTATCCAGCTCCAGATTGGTGTACCAGTTATTGAACAGATGCTGTAACAAATAAATCGAAGGTTGTGGATAGGCGCCGGCAACCAGATATGCTTCTCTGAAAACCTTAAATGAATTCAGGAAGGAAATGATAACAATTGTGTAGAGTGTAGGCTTTAAATTAGGAACGACAATATGATATAAGCATTGATTCTCATTTGCCCCATCCACCCTTGCAGCTTCAGTCAGTGCATCCAATATACTCTCCATTCCTGCCATCCAAAGGAGTGTGGTATATCCAAGATTTTTCCATATATAGGTAACCACCAATACCCAAAAAGCAGCATTGCTTCCCAAAAAATCCACCGTCGGCAATCCCATCCAGGCAAGTACTCCATTGATTTGTCCATAATCATTAAGAAGCATTCTCCAGACAACAGCAATTGTAGCTGCAGGAACCGCCATCGGTATTAAAAGAAATGATTTAAAGATTTTTCGAAGTGCTGTTCTGCTCAGTGCAACTGCAATGAAAAAGGAGAATAAAATCAGTGCAGGCAGACACACGAGCAGAAAACAGCCGGTGTTCTTCATCGCAAGTATAAACGCCTCATTATGGAACACCATTTGATAATTATCAAGACCAGTATATTCCATGGTTACTGCCTTAACAAAAGATCTCCTAATCACATCTGCAAATGGTAATTTGTAAAACAACATGACTCCCAGAATGCTGGGAAGAAGGAACCATAACCAAGTTATGGTTCTTCTTGTTAACCCCTTACTCTGAGAGACGAAGCTGAATCTTTTCCAGAATTTCATCTGCAGTCTCCTCTACACTCTTTGCACCACTCATGCATTCAGGTGCAAGCTCCAGAATAGTTACCCTGGTAACCTCATCCATGATCACCGGTGTATCCAGTCCCAGCAGCATGGCATCCAGTTCATTTAATTCTTCCTCTGTGGGTGAATAAATATCAAAAGAGAAAACCTCTCCAGACACACCATCCTACATCATTCCGCCTATTGAGGCTCCCGGTTCCTCTTCCTTGTCAAAAATCATTAGCATTGCGTCTCTGTTTACCGGCAATCCTTCGCCAAACTCTACTTTCTGTGTTTCAGATGACAGCGAAGACTTAATAAATTCGCAGGCCAGTTCCTGATTCGTTGTCGTTGCAGACATTCCAAGAATCACACTGGGTAGATACAATTGTTCCTCTCCCCCCATACCATTGGTAAAATCAATCCCCTGGTCACCATTCTTCTGCATATTGGCTGAAGTAATGGTCTCGTAAGTATAGCCAACACCTCCAATACTTCCTAATGCAAACATCTGTTGACCAACTGCAAGATTTGATACCTTACCACCAATATTCTGTACATATAATGCCATGTCGGAAGGTCCATAGAGATCCTGTATATCTGGTGTCTCATAGTAATCCAGGATTTCCTGCGGAATTGTTTCAGATTCCATGTCATAGATTGTTTTAGCCTGTGTCAATAGTGTAGTTAATACCGTCTGATCCAAATTCGATACCTCTGTAAAATCAGTACCGGCATACTGTAATAAAGAGCGTAGAATTATTTCTTCACTGCACCCTTGTATAATGCTAATATCAGGATTGATGCTGTGTTGATGTAGCGCCTCCATAACAAAACTATCCAAATCATTGATCTGGCTTAAGCTATCCTCGTTACAGACCAAGACCGGAATTGATACTCTGGTAGGTATTGCATATAGTTTGTTCTGATCTTCAAAGGTCATTAAAATATTGTCATACATATTTTCCTCTGGTTTCCATGCCTCCTGCAGCCCTGAAAGTTCAGCAAGAATTTCTTTTTCAATATAAGTATTCATAGGAAGATAATCCAGCAGATAAATATCCGGAGCATTTCCTGACATAATTTCCGTGTTTAGATTTTTCAATGCATCATCATAGGTAATACCTGAGCCTTCCACAATTCCGACATTACATGTGACATATGTGTCAGGATGACTCCGCTGGAAATCTGAAATTGCCTGTGACAGTATTGAATTCTCATAGAGTGTATAGATTACAAGCTCATTGGCAGGTGCGCTGCTCATCTTTTCATCAAAGGTATACAGATACATTTTTCCGGAACATGACTGTACAAGAAATCGTCCATCCGGCAAGGCTTCTAATGCCATAAGATCATTGGTTGGTTCAGAGATAGAATTTAGTTTGCCATCTACTAACTGTTCAATGGAACTTCCTCCAATTACATAACGATATATCCCGCTTTTTACCAAAATATAGATTGCCTCTCCATCGCTAGATGCGGCAAAGTGTGCACATTCATACAATAGGGAATAATCCTGACTTGCCATTCCTTCTCCGAGCATAAAATCGCTCAGTGTCTGCGTATCTTCTATCTGCTGTCCTGTCGTTAAGTCCATCAGATAGGTGTTCGCCACATCTGTAACAATCAGATAATTACCACATATTGTAAATGCATTTGGATAATCTTTTGTAGCCAGGATCATTTCCGCATTTCCATTATCTACATCAATTTTGTAGATTTCTCCGTCATAATTGGCAACGTATGGTGTTCCATCCTCTGCAATCTGCATTTTACCGCAGGAGTTCTCCCATTCATTGAATTCACAGGATTTAACATTACCCTGCGCATCATTGTAATAATATCTTGTTGGGATAACTGTACTGGCATCATAATTCTCCAGGGCCTCAGTATCCATGCTTTTAACAAAATACTCCCCGTTGACGCCAAGCTCCACCTGACTGATGTACTCCCTGTCCGGATCTGTCTCTATTGTGAATTCCGGAATTTCTTCTGTCCATGTGGCACCATAATCCCCAGACACAAATGTCTTTAATAAAGACAGATCGTAAAAAGCAAGATTTCCGTCTGCTCTCATTTCCAGTTCACTACACCACTGTACCTCTTCTTCCGGCCCCGCAAGTTCAGATTCCACATATCTTCCCATGCCTGTATTCACCGATACACTTCCTGTTTCCTGTGTCTGTAGTGCCTCCGGATTATTCTGACAGCTGCACATCATTAGCATAATTCCAGCCATACCAATTGCTAATTCTTTACTTCGTTTCATTTTTTCTCCATTCTACTCCGCAAGTCGAAGTGCTATATTCTCAATCCTAGTATCTGTTGTTATATAGCTCCTGATTATGTAAATCTATTTCTCACTTTAACAGAGCATTCTCTAATTTTTCTCTAAAATGATGAAAAAATTTTTCTTGTGATATAATTCTTAAGTGAAGTATCATAATCAGAGCAATAAAAAGAGCAGCTCCTGATTGAATCTGGAGTTGCTCTGCGTGTGATTCTTCATTATTGTACCAAGTCGCGGACTGCTAGTCGATATGTATGGGGATTGTATGTTTTTTCATTACCTAAATTTTCAGTACAAATGTGATGTTTTTATTGAAATAGACTTTTCTTATTCATGAAATTTAATTTCAACCCAACACGAATAAGCCCTCCTAGGAGAACTTCGAAAAAATATTCGATTATAGGTTTCAATTACGCATGACATAAGTTCGTCCAGCATGTTTCATTCCGGAACATCCACACTCTGGACAGATATGAAGATCAACATTCCACAACTGTTTTAAAAGTTCAGCTATGGAAAGATTCTGATACATGGATTTAAAATTTTGATGTCCTTGCAGAGTAAATAACACTTTAAGGTTTTTCTTTTTACTGCGATTATTTAGAAAACCATAGTAGCGAATCTTTTGAAAACCAGATGGGAGTACATGCATCATAAAACGTCGGATGAATTCTTTGGGAGTTACCGTTACTTTTTTTATCATAGAATGATTCTTATAGTCTTTCGCAGTAAAGGTTATCTGTTCAGAAGAAACGTTAAGAATACGAGTGTTGGTAATGGCAATCTTGTGTGTATATCTTCCGAGATATTCAATGGCATTGCCAAAACCGTTAAAGGTTTCGCGAATGTCAGGACACCATGTTTTTTGATATAGCGTGTTTTTCAATTCCTTCCATTCATAGGCGTTCCTAAGGTTCTCGCAGGAAGAGAAGGAAAAACTACCAGAATGATGATAGCGATCAAGGCTGGATAAAAGTTTGCCACGAAATACAGAAGCTATGACTTTTGCTGGTAGAAAAAACCTATGTTTACAGGATTTGAGTTTCTGAGCTGCAGTAAGTCCACCACCAGAGACAATGCAGTGGATATGAGGATGAAAGTTTAATTCTTGTCCCCAGGTATGAAGTACCTGAATAATACCAGGCGTTGCGCCGAGATACTTTTTATTAGCAGCTAATTCTAAAAGTGTTTCAGCGGAGCATCTGTGAAGAAGTGAATACAGGAGCTCCTGATTGGAATAAATAAGAGGATTCAACTCAGCAGGCACAGTAAATACCACATGGAAGTATGGAGTGTCAATGACTTCGGATTTACGTTGGTCAATCCAGAGTTCTTTTAAAACAGCCTGACAATTCGGGCAGTTACGATTACGACATGAATTATTATGGACGTCTGTATAACCGCAGTCATGGCAGATACTGATGTTGCATCCGAGTTTTCCTGATTTACAGTTGATAATGGAGTGTGCAGCTTTTGATTGAACCATGGAAGGATTGTAAGCATTGCAGTAATCGTTCCATCCATAATCAAAGATTTGTTGGATTTTAGATGGAATCATGATGTTCACCCGCCATTCTATCCAAAGGACTTATGGCCTTGTGGATGCCATTATTCGCCAAATGAACGTAGATTGTAGTGGAATTCAAAGACTTATGACCAAGCAAAGCTTTGATTGTAAGTAAATCCGTTCCATGTTCATAAAGATGCGTACCAAAAGCATGACGGAAAGAATGACAGGTAAGTTTTTCTTCCCAACCAATCTTAGTCTCGTGATTATGAATGTGACGAGAAAGATAAAAAGTATCAATTGGTTTTTTGGAATCTTTGTCTGTTTGTTTTGGAAAAAGCCAGTACATAGGTTTGCCATAAGAAAACCAGTACGTTGTGAGTAAATCCAAAGCCATCTGTGAAAGAATGGCATAACGATCGTTGCGTCCTTTTGTGTGAGTGACATGAATACGCATATGTTTTCGGTCGATATCTTCATAACGTAGACGACAGACTTCACCAATACGAAGACCTGCGGAATACATGATGGCAACCATGGTCTTTTGCTTTAGATCTTCCATAGTTGAAATAAAATACCAGACCTGCTCCTCGGTAGGAACAAAAGGCATATACGTATCAAACCTGCGCATTGGAAGCTGGGAATCATCCCACTTTTTATGTAAGACGTAAATGGTAAAGAAACGAATCTGTGAGATAGCAGCATTGATGGTACGGTCAGAAAGATTACGTTCTTTTTGAATCCATCGAATATAATCACGCAGTTCTTCCCATGAAATATCTTCGGGTGATTTGCGGATTACGTGAGCAAGATAATCGAGATAAGCTCTGATATAAGTAGAGTAAGATTTTATGGTATGGTCAGTAAGACCGCGGAGGGAAATCATTTCCCTGAAAAGTTTTAAATATTCGTCCATAATGGAACCTCCTAAAATTGAAATGATTGGTATTCGGATTCATAATCACTTCAAAAAGGTGGTGGACGGATAAAAAATACAGATATGTAGTTGTTGAATGAACGAAAAAATGATAAATTAAACATAGCGGATTTGTGTATATGTGCGTTTATTATTGTGTTAGGGGTAATTCAACAATAAACCATATAGAAGCAAACCGCTACTTTTATTTTTGAAATATGAAATTATTGCAAGAAAGTGGTAGAAATATTGTAACTGGGGCTAGCCGTCGCGCTAGCGACTTGGTACAATAGAAAACAGATTGATACAATTGAATTAGACTCTGAAAGAGTGCACTTATTCATAAGTGCTTGACTACTACAGAACAAAACCAGTCGGGAATGTCAAGAAGTGCAATGTGAGTTGTGGGGACTTGATGTTTTCGACTGGGTTTGTTTATTTTGTGAAAAGGACATTATGTATTTAACAAAAAAGGGAAGAATAAATTAAAGATATAGGTATATAGATGTAAATACGCATAAAACTTATTATTCGTTAGGCGTAAATGCACATAATTTACTTGAATTACGCCTAATAAAGCACTATAATTAGGGGAAAAGGAGAGGAGTAGGCGAATGAGAGAATTTGATTATTCCAAATTAAGAAATAGCAAATGGGATTCTGAAATACTGGGGCTTGTAGCACAGATTCATGAAATTAAAGGTAGACAAGAACTGTATTTAAAGCAGAGACCTGCAACACTGGATAAATTGATAGAAATTGCAAAAGTTCAAAGCACAGAGGCTTCTAATAAGATTGAAGGAATTGTTACAACTAGTACTCGAGTGCAGCAACTTTGCAACGAAAAGACAACTCCTCGAAATAGAGATGAGGAAGAGATTATGGGGTATAGAGATGTGCTAAATACGATTCATGAGAATTATAAGTATATTCCACTTCGAGATTCCTATATTCTACAGTTGCATAGAGATTTATATCAATATTCAGAAAAGGCAATTGGAGGCAGATTCAAAAATACACAGAATGTTATTGCGGAAACGCATCCAGATGGAACACAGACAGTAATATTTACTCCAATGGCACCATATGAGACACCGGATGCGATTAAAACAATTTGTGAGAGCTTTAATCATGTTTTAGATACATGTGATGTAGATCCACTTGTTTTAATACCAGTTTTTGTAAATGATTTTTTGTGTATTCATCCATTTAACGACGGAAATGGAAGAATGAGTCGTTTGATTACAACATTGCTCTTATATCGTTGTGGGTATGTGGTTGGAAGATACATTAGTTTAGAAAGTAAAATTGAAAAGACAAAAAGTAAGTATTATGAAGTGCTTAGAACGAGTGGAATCGGATGGCATGAAGGAAATAACGATTCAACACCATTTATTAAGTATATTCTTGGAATTATTCTTTCAGCATATAGAGATTTTGAAAATAGAGTAGATATATTTGACGAAAAGCTTCCAGCTATAGAGATGGTCCGAAAAGCTACTGAACAGAAAATCGGTAAGTTTACTAAGAGTGAAATTATGGAGCTTATTCCTACCGTGTCAAAAGCCTCTATAGAAAATTCATTAAGGACGCTTGTAAATGAGGATATATTAGAAAGACATGGAAAAGGAAAAGCGACATTTTATACAAGAAAATAATTGAGAGTCACTATCAAGAGAAGGAGATTTTATATGGATTATACGGTATTTGATGTTGAAACTGCGAATAATCAAAGAGATTCAATTTGCTCAATTGGAATCATTCGATATGAAAATAAACAAGTGGTATATGAAAAAGAAATATTAATCAATCCAGAAGTAGAATTTAACTATTACAATACAAGAATACACGGGATAAAAGAATCCGATGTCATTGATGCTCCGAAATTCCCAGAGGTATGGAACGAAATTGCCAAGTTTTTTGATGGAACTATTTTAGTGGCACATAATGCAAAATCTATGGACCTGTGCGCATTATATCGCACACTAGATAGATATGGATTATCAATGGTAGATAATGATTACATATGTACATTAGAATTGGCAAAGGAAATATATAAAGATGATGATTCCGTCGATTGCTATAAACTGAATGTATTATCAAAAATATATGATATAGATTTACTACATCATCATGACGCTTTGGATGATACAAGAGCTTGTTTTGAAATCTTGAAAAGATTTGAAGAGATGTACCCTGAGGTAGTTGTTCCACAGCATTACTTTTATAACGGGATATCTAGAGAGTGTGGGTGTGCTGCTTCAAACTCGCTGGAAAAAATATACAGTGATAACACAAAAGAAATGCAACAACTACAAGAGATTGTCTCAAATATTATCGAAGATCAGGTGATTACAGATTCTGAAATAAAAGATTTAATGGACTGGATTGAGGCTCATGTGAAATTAATTGGTTTTTATCCATTTGATAAAATTTTTGAGATGGTAGAGACAATCATGCTAGATGGAGTAATGGATAATGAGGAGCAACAGCAGTTGCTAAAACTATTAGATGCATTTATTAATCCTCAGACAGAAAATGTAAAAATTGATTTTAAAGATAAATCCGTCTGCCTTTCAGGAGAGTTTGATCTTGGAAGTAAAAAACAAGTGGAGGAAATACTTGTTATGAAAGGTGCATCAATCGCAAAATCGGTTACAGGAAATCTTGATATTTTGATTTGGGGACAAGTTGGAAGTGCTGCTTGGAAATATGGTAATTATGGGTCCAAGTATGAGAAAGCAAGACAATTGAATGAAAAAGGAAAAAATATAGTAATAGTCAAGGAAAAAGACGTCTTCTGATTTTGCTTCAATTAATTGATGGTTGGTTAATGTGGAAGTAGAAAATGGAATATCTTACTACAGCTTAATTGGCAGAACGATGGAGGCAACATAGGAATTAGAAAGTGTCCCAATTGTATGTGATTATTAGATGAGGAAAAGGTGTATTATGGGGAAACTAGTTAGAGATATAATTCCTGAGATAATTAAATCTGACGGAAAAGTACCAATAATCAGAGAACTATCACAAGATGAATATTTGTCAGAACTTGATAGAAACTGTAGATATTTTAGGTTGTGGTAACTTACCGCCACCCTTGACAGCACGAAAAAGAACTGCTGAAGGTTCATCACCGACGGCGAAGAACTCAAGAACAGTTAGTTTTATTCCGTCGTATTCAGCAGTGTAGCAGTTCTTTTTCGTGCCATCAAGGGCATAGCCGCTTACGCGGTGGCTGGTGTACTTACCTC
>Ga0116162_10002634_pt1 | contig 11093 bp, 11 predicted proteins | sample AD_UKC105_MetaG_FD_89875 | JGI IMG/M metagenome (GOLD analysis project Ga0116162, IMG submission 89875) | Active sludge microbial communities of municipal wastewater-treating anaerobic digesters from Hong Kong - AD_UKC105_MetaG | ecosystem: Engineered > Bioreactor > Anaerobic > Digestate... | reverse complement strand
GTATTTGAGCGGCAAGGGAATAAACACAAGAAAGCCTTTTATATGCCTTAACCCAGAACACAGCGAGCGCAACGCTTCAATGAGCTTTGACGAAAAGCGGCAAAAGGTGCATTGCTTCTCTTGTGGTGCTGATTATGATGTTATAGACCTTATAGGCATAGACTACGGGCTTACAGACGATAAAGACAAGTTTAACAAGGCTTATGAAGTCTTTAACTTACAGGTAGAGAACGACCGAACCACAGCCGCCGAAGCATTCAAGCAGAAGCCGAGCGGGTTTACTACCGATTACAGCAAGATACAAAACCAGCCCAGAAGCGAACAATATACACATAGCGATATACACACAAATGCATACACACAAGAACATAGCAAGCCGAGTATTGCCGCTTCAAATGCGGACTATACGGCATACTTCAAGGAAGCCCAGAGCCGTATAGCTCAAACAGACTACCCACAAAAGCGGGGCTTGAGTGATGAAGTAATAGCCCGCTTCCAACTAGGATATGAGCCGAGTTACAGCAAGGGAACGGGCGGCAAGGTATGGCAAGCTTTAATCATACCAACGAGCAAAGGAAGCTATATAGCAAGGAATACAGACGCTAAAGCAGAACAGAAAGACAGATACAGGAAAACAGGCGGAAGCCCTTTATATCTTTCAAAGAGCCTTGCAAGAGCTACCAAGCCGCTTTTTATCGTAGAGGGAGAGCTTGACGCTTTGAGCATAATTACAGCCGGCGGGGAAGCTATGGCACTCGGAAGCACGGCGAACAGCAGAAGCTTTATAAAACTTCTTGAAGCAAGCAAGCCGAGCCAGCCGCTTATTATAGCTCTTGATAACGACCAAGCGGGGGAAAAAGCCGCAACCGAGCTTATAGAAGAGATTAAAAAGCTCCAGCTTCCTTTTTACAGGCTTAACCCATACGGAGAGCATAAGGACGCTAACGAAGCTTTACTAGCAGACCATGAAGCATTTATAGCGGCGGTCAGAGCGGCGGAGCATATCGAAGATGAAGCCAAAGAAGCCGAGAAAGAAGCCTATTTAAAGACAAGTGCAGGGAGCAACTTACAGAGCTTTATTAACGGCATAGCTTCAAGTGTAGATACCCCATACATACCAACGGGCTTTAGTAAGTTTGATGAGGTTCTAGACGGGGGACTTTATGAGGGGCTTTACATAGTGGGGGCTATAAGCTCTCTCGGCAAAACAACGCTTATAACGCAAATAGCCGACCAGATAGCTCAGCGTGGAACGGATATACTTATATTCTCTCTTGAAATGGCAAGAGCTGAAATAATGGCAAAGAGTATAAGTCGTCACACTCTGGAAGAGGTTTTAGCAAACGGCGGGGACATAAAGAACGCCAAGACAACAAGAGGAATAACAACCGGCAAGAGATACGAAAAGTATAACAACACGGAGCGGGAGCTTATAAGCACGGCTATAAATACTTATGCAGAATATGCCGAGCGTATTTACATAAGCGAGGGCGTAGGAGATATAGGGGCGGAGCAGGTAAAAGAAGCGGTAAAAAAGCACATTCTCTTTACAGGGAGAAAGCCGGTAGTAGTTATAGACTACTTGCAGATATTAGCCCCATACAGTGAGAGAGCGACCGACAAGCAGAACACAGATAAAGCAGTAATGGAAATGAAGCGAATAAGCCGAGATTACAAGATACCCGTTATAGGTATATCCAGCTTCAACCGCACTAATTACAGCGTGGGCGTTACTATGGAAGCCTTTAAAGAGAGTGGGGCTATTGAATACTCTAGTGATGTTCTCATAGGCTTACAGCTCAAGGGAGCGGGCGAAAAGGGCTTTGACGCAACGGAAGAGAAGAAGAAGAACCCAAGAGAGATAGAGCTAGTAATACTCAAGAACCGAAACGGACGGGCGGGGGATAAGATACCGTTTAACTACTACCCACTCTTTAACTACTTCAAGGAAGCATAAGGGGGCTTAATATGGAGCTTGACTTAACGGGGCTTTTAGGGCTAAAAAACGAGCCAAAAGAACCCCGAAATGCAACAGTACAAGCAAGCCGAACAGAGAGCGAACAGAGAGAAACCACAGAACAAACAGCAACAGGACGTTTACAGATGGAAGCAGACGAACACCAGCAAGAACGAGAACAGGCTAGAAGCGTTTATAAGGCATACCAAGATAATATAAGACGCTCCGGCACACTTCAAAGCGAGATACTCAAAGGCATACATACGGGGGAAAGCTCTTACAGATTGCTCTTAAAGGCGGCGGAAGCTATAAGCCTTATGGTAGGAGATAGCGGCTTTTTTGCAAACTATGTAAGCGAGAATATAAGGGTAATTCACGGAGTAGGGCTTGCAGAGCCGGAAGCTCTGGAGCTGGAGCTTGAAGCAGTACAGGAACGGCTAGGGCATTTGAAAGAAGCCCAGAAGCGAGAGGGAGAGCCAGCGGACGAACTAAGGCGGATAACAACGGCTATAAAAGCACACGAAGCCAGAGAAGCAACAGTAAAAGCACTCATAGAGAAGCGACAATAATAACAAGCTTGAGCAGGTTTATTTATTCGGTAAGCCTGCTCTTTTTATGTCAACCGCTCTAGGACACACGGAAAGGCACTTTTAAGACGCTTTACTTTTTAAATGGTAATTTAACTAGTAATGAATTAAAACGCCGCACAGAGCCGCACAGAAGCACACATGACTATTTAAGACAAAGAAAAAGAGCGGGTAATATTCCCGCTCAATTTGCTTATTTACTTTCAAGTGGAACGACTGCAAGAGTTTTTCCGAGTGGTGCAAGCACTTTCAAGACCGTTTCTATTTGTGGGCTAGTGCTTCCTTTCTCCATTCTCGCTATAATCGGCTGTTTTACGCCGCTCAATTCCTCAAGCTTTTTTTGGCTTATGCCTTTTTCTTGCCTTGCCTTGATAAGCTCACCTATAAGGGCTACTCTTAAATTGCTCTCGGCTATTTCTTCTTGAGTTAAAAGAGTATCCATAAATGCTAAAGCATTCTCACCAACAGCGGAATTATTAACGGTTCTTTCTGCATTATTCATACTTTACGCCCCTTTCTATCAAGTCCGCAAGTTCACGCTTTGCTTTTTCAATCTCTCTTGCGGGTGTTTTTTGCGTTTTCTTCATAAACTGATGAAGCAGTATATAACTACCGTTTACCCAGCTTACAAAAAGTATTCTATCTCTTAAAGGCCTTAACTCCCAAATATCGCCGTCAAGGTGCTTTACATAGGGTTCGCCCGCTTGCGTGCCGTATTCGCTTAATGTTTTTATATAGTCCCTTATCTTATTAAGCTTTATGCGGCTGTCTTTGTCGTTCTTTGTGGCTAGCTCTTCCAAGTAGTCTTTTACGGGTTCTTTGCCGCTCTTGTCTTTATAAAAATATATGCTATGCAAGTTTAGCATTCCCCCTTTCTTCTTTTATTATACTCTAAAGTTATTGAAATGTCAAGTACTTTTAAGTTATTACAAGCAATTTTATGTGTTTTAATATTCGACAAGAAAAACTATGAAAAACTATGAAAAAAGGTGTTGACAGATATACAAAGATGTGATATACTAGATTATAGAAACAAGATACACACTTAAATATACACATATCAGTATACACATAAAAAGGAGTATGACACATACCCAGAAAGGCGGACTATATGAACGAGATACAAATAACACAGGACACAACTATAACAAGCAACGCAATTCTTAATGAGGGCTTATATAGCCGCTGGACTTCATACATTGACGCAATGCCGAAAACCGTTGAAACTTATACAAGAGCTATAAAGCAATTCTATACATACTTGCACGAGAACGGCATAAGCCAGCCAAAGCGAGAAGATGTAATAACATATAGGGACTATTTGAAGCAGGACCACAAGCCCACTACCGTACAAAGCTATTTAGCCGCCGTGAAACTTTTCTTTCGATGGACGGCACAAGAGAACCTTTACCCGAACATAGCCGAGCATATCAAAGGGGCGAAGCTTGACACAGAACATAAAAAAGACTATCTCACGACAAAGCAAACTAATAAAGTACTCGGAGCGGTAGACCGTTCTAACCTTAAAGGCTTGAGAGATTACGCACTTCTTACGCTTATGGTAACAACAGGGCTTAGAACAATATCAATTATCAGAGCGGACATAACAGACATAAGAACCGCCGGAGATGATACAGCCCTTTATTATCAAGGCAAAGGACACGAAGAAAAAGCGGACTATGTGAAGCTTGCCGAACCGGTAGAAGAAGCCTTGAGAGCCTACCTTAACGCTAGAGAGGATAAAGACCAGACCGCCCCGCTATTTGCTTCCATATCGAACAGGAACAGCAACGAGAGAATGACAACTAAGAGCATAAGCCGAATATGCAAAGAAAGCCTAATTGCCGCTGGATATGACAGCGACCGCTTAACCGCCCACAGCTTCAGACATACAGCCGCAACGCTTAACTTAATGAACGGGGCAAGCGTAGAGGAAACCCAACAACTATTAGGACACAAAAACATTAACACAACGCTTATTTACTCTCACGCTCTGGAAAGAGCCAAGAACAATAGTGAGAAGCGCATAGCTAAAGCTATTTTCGGATAAATAAACACGACACCAAGCAAAGGCTTTAAGCTCCAAAAGGGGGCTTGAAATAAAGCAAGGGCTACCGCTCTTCCCTAGACAAGTAGAAGCGATAACCCAAGACCGCCGAAGCGGATATAGTAATTATACTACTTTCGCTTCCAAAAATCAAGAGGAAACGAAAGGAAGTATTTTATTATGGACGCACAAGCAACAAGTGAAAAAGCAATAGCCGAGCAGGGAACAGACGTAGAAAAAACACTTTTAACCCTAGCGTTTGGAGCGTGGGAACAGTACACGGACGAAATTGTAGAGGGAAGAAAGCGACTTGATACGACACGCTTTAATGAACTTTACGGGATTGAAAACCCTCAAGCCCCGCTTACCTTGATGTTTGAAACCTTTGCAGAGGGCTTTATAAAAGGGCTTGAAGCAGGGGCAAAGCTCAAAAAAAACGGCTTTGACATTGCATAATCACTTACAGCTTGAGCGGACGGGGGAAACCTTGCCCGCTTCAACTGCTTTATAAGAAAGGGGCTTTTTATGCTTAAAAGCTATGCAATTATTAACCAAAAAGGCGGAGTAGGAAAAAGCACGACCGCCGAAGCTCTAGGAGCTGGGCTTACTCTTAAAGGCTATAAAGTGCTTTTCATAGACCTAGACGCACAAGGCAACCTCACTTATACACTAGGGGCGAACAGCAAAGGCTATAACTCTCTTGATGTTCTCACACAGGAAGCAACAGCAGAAGCGGCAATACAGCACACGGACAGAGGGGATATAATACCGAGTACCCCAGCACTTGCCGGAGCTGATACCGCTATAACCTCAACGGGCAAAGAGTACAGGCTTAAAGAAGCTCTAGAGCCTTTAAAGAAAAGCTATGATTTCATTGTTATTGATACCCCGCCCGCTCTCGGCATACTTACTATAAACGCTCTCACAGCTTGTACGGGTGCTGTTATTCCAGCTCAAGCAGATATATACAGCTTACAGGGCATAAGCCAGCTTAACCAGACAATAGAAACGGTAAAGAGGTATTGCAACCCCGCTTTGATGATAGAGGGCATTGTATTAACCAGATACACGCCTAGAGCTATTATAAGCCGAGAAGTAGCGGACACGATAGAAGAAACAGCCGCCCAGCTCCACACGAAGCTTTATAAAACAAGGGTGAGGGACTGCACGGCAATAAAAGAAGCTCAAGCGACAAAGCAGAGCATTTACAACTATTCGCCAAAGAGCAACGGAGCGGCGGACTATACAGCCTTGACCGCTGAAATAATCGGAGAGGGGGAAGCAAAGCAATGACAGCAAAAAAGAAAAGCTTCAAGAGCGACCTTAACCCAGCTTTACAATTTATCAGCACACAGGAAGCACCAGAACAGGAAGCCGAACAGGAACAACCCAGAGCGGCGAAAGCTCCAGAGGGTTACAAGCTTAACCAGCTCTACATTGAAAAGAAAAGCAAGAGGGTACAACTTCTAATGCAACCGAGCTTATTTGAAAAGGTTAAAGCGAGAGCGAACCGAGAGGGCTTGAGCTTCAACGAATTAGTACACTCTATTCTAGAGGAAGCAACGAAAGGGGAATAAAAAAGATGAACGATAATGGAAAAAGACTTGCAGGACTTGAAGAGCTTAAAGTGTATTCCTTAACGGAGATTGAGCCAATTTTAGGAGTAACCCACAGAACGCTTTTATCTTATATCAAAGACGGAAGATTAAAGGGCGTAAAAATCGGCGGCAAGTGGAAAGTAAGCGGCGAGAACTTGAGAAAGTTTATAAACGGGGAGAAATAAGCTTGAATGTCCGTAAATTACTATTAGCAGACATTAAAACTATGAAACAAAGCACCTATAAATTACTTGCTTTATACGCTCATACACATATACACATACACACTCGAACTATAAAGAAAGGGGGCTACTATATTTGAAGCCACAAGAACAAAAAGCCAAATTTATACGAATGAGAGCAGAGGGGTTAAGCTATGCAAAGATAGCCGCCGAGCTTCATATAGCTAAAGCGACCTGCTCAAGCTGGGAGAAAGAGCTTAAAGACCAGATAGCAGAATTAAAGCAAGACCAGCTCACAGAGCTATACAACTCTTACTATATGACAAAAGAAGCACGCATACAGAAGCTAGGGGACACGTTGGAGAACATTAACGCCGCTCTTGATGAAGCAGACCTAGCAAGCGTACCACCCGAAAAGCTTCTTGACTTCAAGCTAAAGTATACGGAAGCCTTAAAAGGGGAATACTTAGGAAATAGCAAACCTTTTCAATTTGGTGATAGCGTAACCCCTCAAGACATTATAACCGCTCTCGGTGACTTGCTTAACCGTATCAGAGCCGGAGAGGTTACAGCAGAACAGGCAAGCAAAGAGAGCCTTGTATTAACTAACCTCTTACGGGCTTATGACACAGCAGAAGTTAAGGCAAAGCTTGACGCTCTGGAAATGATTATAGGGGGGCGGACATAATGACATTGAATATAAAGAACCTGCTTAATAAAAAAGGGTGGACGGGTGAAGAAGCAGGGCGTGCTTTAATGGCTAGTCTTGTTTATGACCTTGAACATCACGGCAAAGCAGACAAGCCGCTATTTTCTCAAGCAGAACTAGAGCGAATGGAAAATAGCTTAAACGAAACAGAGTTTACCACTTACGGCGTTTATAGGGACGTTTACAGTGCAACAGTAGACTTTTATAACCGTTCAGAAGCATACAAACAGCAATTCTATAACGGCTATTATAGATACCTTATGCACCTTAACGAATGTATGCAAGCAGACCACGAACTAGCAAAAGCCGAGTGCTTCCCGCTCATTCTCACTCAAGAACAGTATAACGGTTACAAAGAACAATGCTTAAAGAGCTATGAAGAATGGAAGTATAGCTTTAAAGAAATTGTGTTTGACTTCCTAGACTTTTACCTTGAAAACCCAGACCAAGCACCAAAGGCAATAGTGGAAGCTCTGGAAGCAATCAAGAAGCAACCCGCAACGAATAAGCGCATACTTGAAAACTATAACGAGGACACGGGAGCGGGTTATTATATCTTGCCGGATGGACGAAGAAGCGACAAAATGAGCCGTGAAGAATGGCAAAAGGCGTTAGAGCAGGACTTTTTAGCTACTCACAAACTCACAATTAACGGAGAACCGGCAAGCCCAGAAGAAACCGCCAAGAGCTACAATGTTTCAAGACTGTTACATTCTTACAAGCTTCTTTTCGGCGGAGTAGAAGCAATAAAAGAAGAAATGAAGAAAGCGGGTTTACCACCAATAGATGAAAAAGACGAGGGGGAACTTGAAGAAGCTCTAAAGGATTTGCTTAACGGCACAAAGCGGGCTAAAGTAGTAGACGGCTTAAAAGAAGCCCTCAACTATGGTACTAATGCTAAATGGGTAGACATAACAGAACAACCGAGCAACTTAACTAAATATGAAGTGCTGGCGCTCATAGGTTCAGAAAGATATAGCGGCATTTGTGCGGATAGGTTACTTAATGGGGAATACGTGGACGAAATCAGCGAGAAAGACGCTTTTAAAGAGTTTATGAAAGACTACCCAGAGCTATACAAAGCCCTTAAAGAAGAAGCCGAGAGTTATATAGCTTCACTTAAAGGTTTAAAACCTGCTCAATATACAAAGAAATTTGTCTTAAAGAGTGAGCTTGCCGCTATTGATATGCCGATAGACATATACAGGCAAGAAGCTAGTGAAATGGGCTTGAATATGGATATAGCGGAAGCATACGCCGCCGAACACTCGGAGCTTGACGCATACGCTATTAGAATGAGAACGGCTAAAAGCGGCATAGCAATAATACAGGGCAAAGGCGGCTTTTTCAACGAAAAAGAAAGCCCTTATAAATTGCTTTTAGAGAGCAGAGGACTTGAAGCAAAGGCAAACAACGAGAACGAAGCGGAAGAAATAAGACAAGTAGCGGCAAACCTTATAAAGCCCGCTATGAGATACTTATACTCTTACAATACCCTTATAGACATACTTTCAAGAGTGTATGCCTTTGACGGTGAAAAAGCTTTACAAATAGACCTAGAAAGTTTTGAAAGCAAGATAGACGCTTTTAACAACCTACTCTATATTTTCTATGTTGATATTTACGGAGATGACAAAGAGCAGAAACGAAAGCAGAAAATCATAAAAGAGCTTTTTAGCCCGATTGATATTGAAGGATTGAAGCCAACACAGCAAAGCATAGTGGCAATGGAAGCCCGTATAAAGAAGCTAGGAACTACCCAGAGTGCAAGAGAATGTTACAAGGGCGGCGGCTTTGAAAAACTTATTGTAGAGCTTGCAGGAGAGGGGGCTAACATTCTATGAGTGAAGTATTAACCCCTCAAGTAACCGGATTTATAAGCCCTGCTCTCAAGCCGACAGAGCATAAAGAAAACACTTTCAGTATGATAAGGCAAGGAACGGCAACAAACAGCTTAACCAAGACCAGAACCAAAAGTGGCAATTACTCCATTGATGATGTAACGGGGAAAGTAACAGTAAAGCGGAGCGGGTTTATAGTCACTATGGAAGGGCTTAACAGCATAGACGGGCTTAAAAATTCCACTTTTAAGCTTCTTGACGCTCTTTCAGTAGTTTTCACAGAGAACGGAGCAAAAAGCCCAGATATAACAATGTCGCTTGATGATTATATGAGCAAATGCGGCTTGAAAGACAAGAAAGAAGCACGAAAGCAGGTTAAAGCAGACCTTGAAACCCTCTTTAATGCTAGAATATCCTTTAAGGAAAAGCGAAAGAAAGGAGAGTCACAAGACTTTGCAGATGTAAGAATATGTGAAGCAAAGGGAATAAAGAACGGCGTTATTACTTTTAGCTTCTCGGCTACATTCTACAAGCTTATGCTAGGCTACCCAGTAATGCCGCTTCACCCGCTCTTATGGAGATTAGGAACAAAGCGAAATGATAACAGCCTTTGCATTTTCCGAAAGCTTCTTGAACATAAAAATATGAACTATGGGAAAAAGAACGAAGATACAATAGCAGTTAAGACATTACTAGAGAATGCGCCCTACTTGCCCTCTTATGATGAGGTAATGCAGACGGGAAGACAATTAACGCAACGCATAATAGAACCGCTGGAGCGTGACTTAAACGGGCTAGAGGAAGCTTTAAAGTGGAACTATTGCCACAGAAACAACGAACCCCTTACAGACGAAGAGCTAGCTAACTTTTCTTATGCTCTCTTTAAGGAACTACTTGTAAAAGTATCGTGGAACGACTACCCAGACCAGAGCAAGCGACTTGAACAAAAAGCGGAAAAGCTCAACGAGGAAAAGGCAAAAAAGAAGCGTACATACAAGAAGAAAGCAGAGCCGGAAGCATAGCAAGCATATGCTATCTTCCCAATGTGCACCAAAAATTCATCATCGTTTCAAATCAAGCACATTCCCGCAGTCCTCAGATATATCACCGACAAAGCGGTAATATATCTCGATTCTCTGCGTAGTGCCGTCATCGGTTTTTTCTCTGCCAAAAACCACAATCCTGTCAATCAGCATATGGAGGAGGTCGTGGTCAAGCTTGGTAATCTTCTTGTATTTGCTTATCAGCTCGACAAAGTTATCAATCCCTACCGCCTTTTTCTCGTATCCGTCAAGAAAAGCCGCACATTCCGTAATCTGCGATTTCAGTTCGGTTTGCTCTGCTTCAAGGCTTTGCGACATTGAAATATAACGCTCGTTTGAAATAATGCCGAACACCTTGTCCTCGTACATCTTCTGCAAAATCGTGTCAATCTCACAAAGACGTTTTTTCGCCTTATCGGATTTTTGTTTGTAGGCGGCGGTTTCGCCGCTTTTGTCACTATCTGAGAGTTTACGCAAATGCTCTGCATACTTATCAATATCCACAGAAGCAAGACTCACATTTCTCTGAATATCGTGGAGGACAAGCTCGCTAATCTGTTCAAGCGTGATATAATGCGGTAATTTGCAGGTCGGGTTTTCGGATTTTGCCGTGCGTATCTGCTTTTGGCAACGATACGTTCCTTTGTTGGAGCTTGTCTTATTCCCTTGAAAAGCAAGCCGTGAGCCGCAGTCGCTGCAATATATCAGCCCTCTGAAAATATTTTTCGGGTTCGCTTCATACGCCTTTTGCTTTACGGCAAGCATTTTCTGCACCGTTTCAAAATCCTCGTGGCTGACAAAGGCTTCGTGCGTGTTCGGAATGATTACCTGTTCTTCTTTCGGAACTTCAATGCTCTGTTTGGTCTTGAAATTTGTTCGTAACCTGCGCAGACAAACCGTATCGCCCGTGTAGACAGGATTACTGAGGATTTTGTGCAATGACCGCTTGCCCCAAAGGTATTTGTTCTGCGGAAAATCCGGAGCATTTTGCAAGCCTCGTTTCGTCAGAAAATCCGCTTTCGGAATCATTACCTTTTCCTTTTCAAGTGATATTGTCAATATCACTTGACACATTTTACTCAAAAATTTTGATGATAACATGTGCGTATAGGAATAAATATTCATGGAG
>Ga0116162_10002632_pt1 | contig 11098 bp, 8 predicted proteins | sample AD_UKC105_MetaG_FD_89875 | JGI IMG/M metagenome (GOLD analysis project Ga0116162, IMG submission 89875) | Active sludge microbial communities of municipal wastewater-treating anaerobic digesters from Hong Kong - AD_UKC105_MetaG | ecosystem: Engineered > Bioreactor > Anaerobic > Digestate... | reverse complement strand
GAAGAGATGACCGCGCTGCAGATGGACCTGGAGCTGGCGCAGGCGGATATGCAGGAACTGCAGGATAGTCTGAACGCGCGCAAGGCCGGCGAGGCCACCGAAACTGCGGTGCTCGACGAATTGCAGCAGCGCCTGGATGCGGCGGAGGCCGCGGGTGAGGCACTGCGCGCAGCACGTGATGATCTGCAGGCAGGGCGTGATGCGCTGATCCTGGAACGTGACGACCTGGCGCAGCGAATGGCGGAACTGGAGGCGCGGGCAGCCACGGACCTGACGCACGCCGAAGAACGCGCAGCCAAACTGGATGCGGCCCTGCAGGCGGCCGAGACCCGTGCGGCCGAGACGACCGGCGCCCTGCAGCTCGATTTGCAGGCCCTGCGCGACGAAAAGGCAGAGCTGCTCGGTCGTGCCGGTGCGGAAGGAGAGCAGGCGCAGCGGCGGATCGCCGAGCTGGAAACCCGTCTCGATGCCGTGGTGCAGGAGGGTGCCGAACAGCTGCAGGCACAGCAGGCGGCTGCCGCGGAGCTGCAGGCAGAGCTGTCGGCGTTGCGCGAGCAGGCCGAACGTGACCGGGAAAACATCGCTTCGGGCACTGCCGGCCTTGCCGATCTGCAGCACGCCCTGACGCAGGCAAAGGCCGACAATGAGACCCTGCAGTCGCAGTTGCGCGCTGGCGGTGAGGAAGCGGATGTTGCGGTAAGGCAGGCGCAGGCGCGGATCACCGAGCTGGAGTCGCAGCTTGCCGAAGAGGCGCAGTCTGCCGGCGAGCGCGCCGAGGCTCTCCAGAATGAGCTGACCGAAACGACGACTGCACTGCAGGCGGCGCGCGCGGACCACGAACAGGCGCAGCAGACGCTGGCCGACACCCAGTGCCGATTCGACGAGCTGCAGACCACGGTCGACCAGCTGCGTGCGGATCTGGCCGCGAGCAACGAGGGTGCGGATGAGGCCCTGACGCAGGCGCGCACGCGGATCGGGGAACTTGAGGCGGTGCTTGCCGATGAACGGCATGCCGCACAGGAGACGGCGCGGGACGACCGTGCGCGTCTCGATGAAGCACAGTCCGAGGTGGCGCAGCTGCAGGCCCAGGCTACCGGGTTGCAGGCGCGCCTGGAGGACGATGCGCTGGCCGCGGGACAGCGAGTGGATGAGGCGCACGAGGCATTGGCGCAGGCGCAGGCTCGATTCGAAGCGGCGCAGGCCGAGACAGCGCTTGCCCAACAGGCATTGCACGAGGAACGTGACCGGCTGCAAGCGGAAAACACCGCGCTGCAACAACGCCTCGCCGCGGTCGACGAATCGGCCGACGAGGCACTGCAACAGGCGCAGGCGCGTTTGCAGCAGGTCGAGGCGCAAGTCGTGGATATGCAGCGTGCAGCCGACGCTGCCGCTGCTGATCACGACAGGGAGCTGTTGCAGCTGCGTGCCGAAATGAGTGATGCCGCGGTGCGTGCCGAGCAGGCATTGACGGCCGCTCAGGACCAGGCACAGATCGAGGTGGTGCAGCTGCAGCAGGATCTGCAGCGCCTGCAGGCGGAAAACGCGGCGCTGCAGGCCGGAATTGCCGAAGATGCTGCCGGTGCGGAACAGGCCGAAGGGCAACTTCGTGCCGAGGTGCGCGAGCTGGCTCAGCGTATCGAAGAGCGCGAAATGGCCCTGGCGGCTGCCCGCGAAGAGCAGTCCGAACTGATAGAGGCATTGAACGCGGCGAGTATTGAGCTGGAGACCCTGCAGCTCGCGGTGAGCGACAAGGACGATGAACAGGCCCGTCTGGTCGATCTGGAAAATCAGGTCTCCGAGGCGCTGCGCACCCACGAACAGGAACTGCTGGCACAGGAGCGGGTGCAGAGGGAGCTACGCGAACAGCTGGAGCGGGAGAACGAGCGCAGTCAGACCCTCGAACAGGAGGCCTCGCGCCTGCAGGCCCTGGTCGACGCCGGTGCGACGGAGGACCAGCAGGACCTGCAGCAGCAGCGCGATGCACTGCGTGCCGAATTGGCGGTACGCGAAGGCGAGGTGGAGCAGTTGCGCGGCGTGATCGAGGAGTATGTCGACCAGATTCGTGCCGCCCGGTCGGATGACGATGACACCGGGTCCGAAGTCGAGGCGTTGCGCAGCGAGCTCGAAATGGTTCGCGAACAGGCGATCCGTGACGTCGCCCACATGCGTGAACAGCTGGCAGCGGCCGAGACGCAGAAGCGCCGCCTGCAGCAGGCCGACGGCCGTGAGGCCATTTCGCTGGAGGCCATGCGACAGAAGATCGAGATGCTCGAATCGTCGCTGACCGAACGGCAGCGCGAGCTTGCGGACGCCGAGGCGTCACGCCACATGCTGGAAGATTCGCTGGAGGACGCAAACCGGCAGGTCGACGAGGCGAAGCGTGAACGCGAGAAGGCACTGGTCGAGGCGGACGAGGCGCTGTTCAGCCGGCGTGAGGCAGAGACCGCGCGCGATCAGTTGCAGGAGGCACTGTACCGGCTGCAGGAAGATGCCGAGCAGGCGCGCGTGACTGATCTGCGCGATTCCCGCCTGAAACCGAGCAAGAAGCCGATCGGCATGGCCAGTGTGTCGGGACCAAATCGCTGGCTGCCCGGCCTGCTCGGGGCCATCGTGGTGTTGCTCGCGCTGGAGGCCGCCAGCGTAATCGGCGGGCATGGTGAGCTGTTCTCGATGCTGCTGGGGCTCACCGGCCAGTGAGCGGCATTGCGAAGGAGCGCGCGTTGTGTGCGCTAAGGGATATTGCCGATCCGGGTACGAGGGGATTCGAGGTGGCCCTCGATGGGCAGCAGGTATTGCGGTTTTTCGTGGTGCGGAAGGCCGGTGCGCTGGCCGCCTACCGCAACAGTTGCCCGCATACCGGCGCACCGCTGGAATGGCTGCAGCACCAGTTCTTCGATCTTGAACAGAGCTTCATTCAGTGCGCCATCCACGGCGCACTGTTTCGGCCGGAGGACGGGTACTGTGTGCGCGGTCCCTGCGTTGGCAGATCGCTCGAACCTGTGGAACTGGCGGTCAGGGGGGAGTGGCTGTACCTGGTGGTCACGCCATTGGACGTGCAGCCCCCACCGGGTTGTTGAGCACGTAACGCCATCACTGCCACCTGTCCAGCAGCTGGCCGACCGGCAGCCCGGCGATGGCGGCCGGAAACCGGCGGACCTTGTCTCGCGCACCGATACTCTCCTGGACTTTCAGCATTCGCAGTGTCGGCGTGGGGACGGCCGTCGTGCAGGTATCGCTCCGCTCGTTGGGTTGCACATCGGCGATTGGCTGACCGGTGATCATGTCGAAATGCGTAATCATCGTCCGTCTCCAGGTGTGCAGTGGTGCTTACAAGGGATAGCGGCGCGCTGTGGCGCCCCTTGAGTGTTGCCAGGTTCCGGTGCGGCCGTCTGGCATACTGCCTGCGCGTACCCGACCCCACTGACAGGTATCAATGAAATCCGGCGGCAGACCGCGCAGGCTTCCTGCGCCGCTGTTGCTATATTGATGTGGTCGCGCTATCCGGTTTGCCGCGCACCGAGGGTGTTGGCCCTTTCTGTTGAACGCCAGGTCGAGGTGAGACGACGAAGCAATATGGAATTTTCCGGCGAACTTTTTCCGACGCCCTGGCTGTGGTGCTCTGTTGCCCTGTACGGCTGGTTTATGACGCGGGCGTTGCGCTGGGCGAACTGGCGGCGACTGGCCGATGCGGACCAGCTCAACGTGTTTCTCGGTACGGCCGTCTGTGTGCTGTTGCTGTGGACGCTGCGCACCGAGATCCAGCCCGGGTTCAGCTGGCACCTCTCCACGATGGTCACCCTGACCCTGATGTTCGGCTGGTCGTTGGCGGTCATTGCTGGCAGCATCGCGTTGCTTGCTGCCACATTGTTCGGCCTGAACGACTGGTCCGGGCTGGCGCCCACGGCCCTGGTGTTCATCATGCTGCCCGCCGCGCTCACCCAGGTGCTGCTTGGGCTGGCACGCGCCTACCTGCCGAAACACTATTTCGTCTACGTGTTCGTCAACGCGTTCTTCGCCGGTGGCGTGGTCACGGTCCTGGTGGCGCTGACGGCTTCCGGTCTGCTGCTGGCGGCGGGGGCCTTCGCTCTGCCGCGGCTGATCGACAACTACCTGCTTTTCCTCCCGTTGATGTTTTTCCCCGAGGCTGTGCTCAACGGCTGGCTGATATCGATCATGGTTGGATTCAAGCCGCACTGGGTCGGGTCCTTTCGCGACGAGGAGTACCTGCACGGCAAGTGAGTCGGCACATACTCGCCGGTGTTAACCTTGGGTCCGTTGCGCCGGGTTGTCCGGTGGCGGTCGGTATCGCAGGGCATAGGGGGATGCGTTGAGCTGGTGGGGAAAACTGGTGGGTGGGGCGTTCGGATTCATGCTCGGTGGGCCGCTGGGTGCCCTGCTAGGCCTGGCCCTGGGACACAATTTCGACAAGGGGCTCAAGGGCCTGCCCGACGACGCGGCGGGTGTGGGTGACCGCGAACGGGTGCAGATGGCCTTTTTCACCGCCACGTTCGCGGTGATGGGGCGCGTCGCCAAGGCGGATGGCAGGGTCAGCGCCGAAGAGATTCGCATGGCCGAGGCGGTCATGGCAGAGATGTCACTGGATGCCACCAAGCGCAAGGCCGCGATCAACCTGTTCCATCAGGGCAAATCCGAGCAGTTCGATCTGGATGCGGTGCTGCAGCAGTTCCGTCGGGAGTGTCACGGGCGCAGCACACTGATCGGCATGTTCATGGAGATTCAACTGCAGGCGGCGTACGCCGATGGCAGCCTGGATCCCGCCGAGGACCGTCTGTTAAGGCGCGTCTGCGATGGCCTGGGCGTGTCCGAACTCGATTATCACCGCCTCGAGCGCATGGTAAGGGCCGAGCGCGGCTTCGGCGGACAGGCCGGTGGCAGGGGACAGGGCCGCACTGGTGCTGGCAGCCGTCCGAGCCTGGACGATGCCTACCAGGTGCTCGGTGTACAGCGCGATGCCAGCGATGCTGACGTCAAGCGTGCCTACCGGCGTCTGCTCAGTCAGCACCACCCGGACAAACTGGTGTCCAAGGGCCTGCCCGAGGAGATGATGAGAGTGGCGTCACAAAAGACCCACGAGATCCGCCAGGCCTATGAGCAGATACGCGAGTCGAGGGGCGGTTAGAGCCGCGGCGGTTGAGCGGCCTTGTCGTGCTCCGTATGCTTGCACCTGGCCCGCCTGACGCAATCGGGTGTCAGCGCGCCAACGGAGGATCCATGACCGACAGCTTCGACCCCCTGATACTCAATATCCTGTATGCCTGCATGGGGGGATTTCTGACCCTGCTGTTCATGTGGCTGGGGTGCAAAGTGTTCAGTCACATCGTCAATTTCAGCATCCCGCAGCAGCTGGCTGCCGGCAATATGGCCGTGGGGATGATGATCATGGGCATCTTCATCGGTATCGGTACCGCGATGGGGCTGGTGATCGGTCTCGGACTCAACTGAGTGATGCGGGCGCGGGCCGGCTTCTGGTTGGCTGCCGCGTTGCTGCCGGCGCTGGCGCTGGCCGGCGTGCAGCGACATGTCAAGCACGAGCATTGGACGACCGAGTACGACCCGCTGTTCCGCAAGTACACCAAGCATTATTTCGGCGCGCATTTCGATTGGCACTGGTTCAAGGCCCAGGCCATCGCAGAGTCGGGTCTGGACCCGGATGCGCGCAGTCCGGCCGGTGCACGCGGAATCATGCAGATCCTTCCTTCCACCTATGAAGAAATCAAGTCACAGAATCCGTTCCTGGCCGGGATCGAGGATCCCGGCTGGAACATCGCGGCAGGCATCTTCTATGACCGCCAGCTGTACCGGAAGTGGAAGCAGAAATACGAGGTGCAGACAGCGGAACGCCTGAAATTCGCCTTTGCCAGCTACAACGCCGGCTATGGCAACGTGCTCAAGGCCTATCGGCGCGCTGCTGCGCAGCAAGGCGAGATCAAGCGCTGGGATCAACTGGCGCCACATGCGCCGACAGAAACGGGGCGCTACGTCAGCCGGATTGAGGGCCTGATGCAGGTCGACGACTGACCTGCATCAGGTGATCTTCACTGCTGCTGCCAGTATGGCGTGCGGTATCCGGGGTAGGCCGCGGGGTAGCGCGGTCCATAGGCCGGCATTGCCGGATAGGGATACGGCTGGAAGCGGTTGCGGTTGGCCTGCATCGCGCGATTCTGCTCCAGCGTCGCCTCGCGCTGTTCACGCTGGCGGCGCATGTTTTCCTCGTGCTGGGCCTGGCGCTCGCTCATGTACATATCGAAACGTGAACGCATCGACTCGCGATAGGAAGCCATAGCATCAGCGTTTTCGTACTGCAAAGCGGCGGCACTGACGGATGTGTCGGTGGCTTCTGCGGCGCCTTGTTGTGCGTCGGAGTCGGCGGTTGCTGGTGCCGGTGCGACCACAGGGGGGGCGATTTCCGGCGCTGGCGCCGGCACTGGCCGGGTGGCCGTGATCGCCGGCGACGGTGGCGCGAAACGGGGCTCTGCCGGCACGGGCGGCGCGACTGGCGCCTCGGGAGCCGGCGGGGCCACTGCCACAGGCGGCGCTTTGGCAGCAGGAGCCGGCGGTTTGGCGGTTGCGTAGGGGCCGGGAATGGCGTCAGCTGCTTTCACCTGTTTCGCTTCGGCAACTGGCGTGGCCGGTACGGGTACGGGTGCGGGTTCGGGCGAGGCAACGGCGATGTCCGCCGCAGGCGCCATGGGTGCCGGTTCTGCAGTCGGGATCTCTGCCCGCGTCTCCACCTCTGGCTGCTGCGCGTTCGCGGCCTCTTGCAGACGGGCTAGATTCGCATCGGATGCCTTCTGCATCTCATCGCGACGCGCCTGGAGTTTTTCGCGCATGGCTTCGTGCCGGGCTGCCGCGGCTGCCGCGGTGTCTTCTGCCGGCGTTGCGTCCGCTACCGCGGCAGTCGCCGCCGGTGACGGCGATCCGGCCCATGGTGGTGATGGCGGCATGCGGTAGCCTTGTTTCTGTGCGCGTATCTTCAACTGCTCGTACTGCGCGTTGCGGTAGTCGTCGCGTGCCGTGCCCTGGAGATTGGCCATGGCGGCGGTGTGTGCGGCGACCTCCTGGTCATTCATGATGCGAAAGGCCGGTTCCTCGGCTGCGCGGGCTGGCGCAATCACGATGATGCCCAGGCCGACGAGGCCGCCGAGTAATTGCTTCAGATGCGTCATTTCACATTACCTTGCTGCGATGCTGGATTGTGCATTCTAGCCCGGAACCCCCGCGCGGTTGGAAGCGCCGATCAAGTCGTGCTCAGGCGTCGCGCTCGATGCCGAGTTTTTTCATGCGCGACCGCAGGGTGCTGGCGGGCAGATCGAGGATCTCCGCGGCACCGCCCTTGCCGGCAATGGCCCAGGCGGTGTGATCGAGTACCCGGCGGATGTAGCGCGCTTCGTTATCCGCCAGTGGCACCAGTTCTTCTGTGGGCTCCCGGGGGGGAGCGGCACTGGCAGTCGATATCTCGACGCTCGACCCGATGCCGGAGTTCACCAGATGTGGCGCGATCGGTACCACCTTGTCGCGCGCGAGAATCGCGGCGCGTTCGATCACGTTCTGCAGCTCGCGGATGTTGCCAGGCCAATGGTAGGCCATCAGCAGCTGCATGCCGTCATCGGACACGCGACTGAACGAGCGGCCCTGCGCACGTGCCTGATCGGACAGGAACTTGGCGACCAGCAGCGGTATATCCTCGCGGCGTTCGCGCAGCGGCGGCACGGTGAGGGGGAATACGTTGAGGCGGTAGAACAGGTCCATGCGGAAGAGGTTCTTTTCCACCATTTCGACCAGGTCGCGGTTGGTGGCGGCAATCACCCGCACATCGACTTTGATCGAGCTTTCCGAACCGAGCCGGCTGATTTCATGTTCCTGCAGCACGCGCAGCAGCTTCACCTGGGCATCCAGAGGCAGTTCGCCGACCTCGTCGAGAAAGATGGTTCCGCCGTCAGCCAGTTCGAAGTGCCCCTGGCGCTGTTTGTGCGCGCCGGTGAACGCCCCCTTCTCGTGGCCGAACAACTCGCTCTCGATCAGCGTTGGGGTGATGGCGCCACAATTGACCTTGATCAGTGGCCGGTCACGCCGCGCGCTGAGGTCATGAATGGCACGCGCCATGGCCTCCTTGCCGGTACCGGATTCGCCGATCACCAGCACCGAGCTGTTGGTCGGCGCGACCTGGTCGATCTGGTCGAGCACAGCCTTGAGCGCGGGGCTCTCACCGACGATGCTGTCAAAGCGGCCTTCCGTCTTCACTTCGGCCTGCAGGTAGGCGTTTTCGGCCTGCAACCGGTCGCGCAGTCGCTCCACCTCGGCGAGCGCCTCGCGCAGCTGATGCTCCTGGCGTTTGCGCTGGGTGATGTCACGGAATGCGAGCACGGCACCCTGCACCTCGCCGCCGCGCTTTATCGGTGTGCAGTTCCAGCTGACCGCAAAATGATCGCCTTCGTTGCGCCAGAAGACGTCGCTGTCGCTTTGTTTGCTGGTGCCCTGCTTGAGGGTCTGGAAGATGCCGGTCTCAATGAAGTGGTAGGGACTGCCGTCCCAGCGCGCATACAGATGCAGTTCGTGGATCGAGTGCCCGATCAGTGCCTGCATCGGGTAGCCGGTGAGCTGCAGCGCCGCCGGATTGGCGAACGTGACGTTGCCCTCCAGGTCGAGGCCGTAGATGCCGTCACCCACCGAGTCGAGAATCGGCTGGTTGGCGGCCTCAAGCTGGCGGTTGCGTTCGGCAAGTTCGCTGCGCAGGCGTGCGATGGTCAGGTGGGTCTCTACCCGCGCTATCACTTCCTCGGCCTGGAAGGGCTTGGCGATATAGTCCACGGCACCCATCGACAGACCCTTTATCTTGTCGTCGGTGTCGTCCAGTGCGGACAGGAAGATCACCGCGATATCCCGGGTCTGCGGGTTGTCCTTGAGCTTTTCGCAGGTCTCGAAGCCATCGATGCCCGACATCAGGATATCGAGCAGAATCAGGTCTGGCTGCGCCCATTGGGCGACTTTAAGCGCATCTTCGCCGCTTTTCGCAACCAGCAATTTGTGCCCGAGCCCTTTGAGCGTGCCGAACAGCAGCTGCAGATTGGTCGGGTTGTCGTCGACCAGCAGGATGGTGCTGTTGTTGGCTGGGTTCGGGTTCAAGATGCTCGAAAGGTCGGGAGCGGGAAACGGCGATTCCGGCCATGATAGGAGATTAGTCGCTCGTTTGTCATGCCGTGGCCCCCCGCTCGCCGCCACCCTGGTCGAGCCGCTTGGCCAGCGTGGCCAGTCCGTCGAAATCGAAAACCCGCGCCATTCGGGCGATGTTCTCCACATCCTCTACCGGCGCCTCGGCCTGGTTGGATAATTCTTCGACGAGTTGAAACAGGCTGCTGACGTCACCGACGGTCACTGCATCACGGATGCGCCGTGCGGTGACGTCAGCGAGCTGGTGTGGCCAGGGTGTGGTAGGTGCTGTCGCCGGTGCAGGTTTCGTCAGCGCTATGGCCTCGAAGCGGACGCCGAGCAGCGCGGCGATCAGGTCAAAGAGCTGCCGGTCACTGAACGGCTTGCCCAGAAATGCATCGAAGCCCGACTGTGCGGCCAGGTGTTCGACATCCCGGAATACGCTCGCACTCATCGCCACCAGCTTCGGCGTGCCCTGCGCAGTACCGGCGCGCAGCTGTGCGGCTGCATTGCCGGCGTCGGGCATTCGCACATCCAGCAGGATCAGGTCGAACGCCTTTTCGCGCAGGCGTGCCGCGGCCTCATCGAGCGATGTGAAGGTCTCCACATCGCATAAAGCATGGCGCAACAGCGTGGCCACCACTTCGCGGTTCTCGACGTTTTCATCCACGGCCATGACCGAGCAGGTCTGCCGGCTGCGCAACTGCAGTCGCGTCGCCACACCGGCCGATCTGCCGGTTGCGTGGCCGAGTTCCTCTGTTGTGACCTCCGGGGCGGGAACCCGAAAGCGAAAGCGGCTGCCTTCGCCGGGCTTGCTGGACACGCTCAGCGCTTCACCGCCCAGCAGCCTGATCAGACGCTGATTGATCGCCAGGCCGAGCCCGGTGCCATCAACGGCATGACCGTCGCGGGCCTGGTTGAAGGCATCGAAAATGGTGGTGATCCTGTCTGCGGGGATGCCGACGCCGGTATCGGCCACCTCGAAACACAGGTTTCCATCCTCGTAGCTGGCTGCGAGGGTAAGCCCCCCGGTTGTGGTGAACTTCACGGCGTTGCCGAGTAGATTCAGCAGGATCTGTTTCAGTTTGACGGCATCGGTCTGCACCCCGGCGGGCAGGTCGTTGGCAAGCTCGAGCACCAGCTTCAGGCCTTTGTTGGCGGCGCGCTGGGCGATGATCATGCGTACGTCCTCGAGCAGTTCGCGCAGATCGGTGGGCCTGAGATCCACCTGCATCTGTCCAGCTTCGATCTTGGTCATATCGAGGATGTCGTTGATCAGGGTGAGCAGGTGTTGGCCGCAGCGTTCGATCGCCTCGAGGCTTTCGCGCTGTGCGTCGTCGTTGGTCGCGTCGCGGCGCAGGATCTGTGCATAGCCGAGCACACCATGCGGGGGCGTGCGCAGTTCGTGGCTCATGTTTGACAGGAACTCGGATTTGGCCCTGCTCGCCTGTTGTGCCTGCTCGTTGGCAAGGCGCAGCGCTTCCTGTGTCTCGCGGGTCTCCTCGATCTGGTCGATGAGGAGTGTGTTCGAATGCTGCAACGCCGCCGTGCGCTCGGCGACCCGCTGTTCGAGGACCTGGTGGGCCCAGTGCAGCTGGCTCTCGCGCTCGGCGATGAGCCGCGCCATGCGCGCGATGGCGGTGGCCAGCCGGCCGAGTTCGTCATCGGTGTCCACGGCCGGGGCGACGGCGAAATCACCCTCGGCGATGGCGCCGACGCGGTCGTCGAGGATCTCAAGCGGGCGGGTGATCTGGCGCGCGGCCATGCCGATGATCACGACGATCGCAATGAGTGACAGCAGCAGCCCCAATGCAACCAGCGAGGCCTCGCGACGCGCGGGGCCCAGTGCCGTCTCGGTGCGTGTGGCAGCCGTGATGCGCCACGGCAGGCCGGGCAGTTCCGTGCTGATCAGCCAGTATTCGGATCCGAG
>Ga0116162_10002629_pt1 | contig 11104 bp, 8 predicted proteins | sample AD_UKC105_MetaG_FD_89875 | JGI IMG/M metagenome (GOLD analysis project Ga0116162, IMG submission 89875) | Active sludge microbial communities of municipal wastewater-treating anaerobic digesters from Hong Kong - AD_UKC105_MetaG | ecosystem: Engineered > Bioreactor > Anaerobic > Digestate... | reverse complement strand
TCTGAACGGGCCAGAACGAGCGAAATGTCGCCATCGCCGTTGGTAATAAAGCGTTTCACTCCGTTAAGCACCCAAATGCCCTTTTCTTCATTGAAAGTTGCTTTAAGCTCAACAGCCTGAAGGTCGGAGCCAGCATCGGGTTCGGTAAGGTCCATGGCCATGGTTTCGCCTTGGCAAACACGGGTAAGGTATTTGTCTTTTTGCTCTTCGTCGGCAAACTCGTGAATGGTTTCGGCGCAATCCTGCAAGCCCCAAATGTTTACAAAACCTGCATCGGCACGCGATACCAGGTCGGCTGCCATGATGTATGGTATGATTGAAAAGTTCAAGCCACCGTATTGTCGGGGCAGGGTAATGCCCATCAATCCGGCTTTGATCAGTGCATCGAGGTTTTCTTGAGTGCCGCGGGCGTATTTCACATGTCCGTTAATTACCTGCGGGCCTTCGGCATCGATGCTTTCAGCGTTGGGTGCAATAATATCGGCACAAATTTCGCCAATTACTTCCAACACTTTTTCGTAACTATCCATTGCATCCTCAAAATCGAGCGGAGCATAATCGAATTTATCTTTTTCGGTATAGTTGTGCTCTCTGAGTGCCACAATTTTTTCCATCAAAGGATGACTGAGATGGAATTTAAGGGCTTTATTATCGGTATAAAAATTTGCCATAATATTCTTGATTAAGTCATTGGTCATTAGTCATTGGTCTTTGTCTACAAGGATTCAAATGCTTAATGACTTTTTCCTAATGACGATTGACTATTATTATTTGCTATTAGCTTTGTAGTATTTAATCATCTTTGGTATTACATCCATTACTTCGCCTTTAATTACATAGTCGGCAATTGAGTTAATGGGCGCATTTTCATCGGAGTTGATGGCGATGATTTGCGCAGAGTCTTCCATGCCTGCACGGTGCTGAATTTGCCCCGAAATACCACAAGCAATGTATAGTTTTGGACGAACTGTAACCCCTGTTTGGCCTACTTGGCGGTCGTGATCGGCAAAGCCGGCATCAACGGCAGCACGCGAGGCAGCAACTTCTCCACCCAGTACATCGGCCAATTCGAACAAGGCTGCAAAGTTTTCCTTGCTTCCCATACCATAACCGCCGGCAACAATAACAGGTGCAGCTCCAAGGTTTACTTTTTTCTGCTCAATATGTCGCTCAATGATTGAAATAACGAAATCTTCGTCGTTCACCATTTTGGCTACATCAATTTTTTTCAATTTGCCTTTGTAGGTTTTCGAACGAATTTCGCTTTTCATAACCCCTTCGCGAACGGTTGCCATTTGCGGACGGCAGTCGGGGTTAATAATGGTAGCAATAATGTTTCCACCAAAGGCTGGCCTGATTTGATATAGCAGGTTTTCGTAAATTTTGTTGGCTTTTTTGTCTTCGTGCGAACCAATTTCGAGGCTGGTGCAGTCGGCTGTTAAACCGCTGTATAATGCCGACGAAACGCGTGGGCCAAGGTCGCGGCCAATTGGTGTTGCACCCATAAGCGCTACTTGTGGTTTTTCGGCTTTAAACAGGTTCACTATTATTGAAGTATGCGGCAGGGTAGTGTAAGGCGCCAAACGGGCATCGTCGGCAACATGTACTACATCAACGCCGTAAGGGTAAATTTGCGCTTCAATTCCTTCAAGTTTGCTGCCAATAACTACAGCTTCGAGTTGGCATCCCAACTGGTCGGCAAGGCTACGGCCTTTGGTGAGCAGTTCGAAGCTCACGTTGGCTATTGCCCCGTCTTCTATTTCGATATATACAAATACGTTATTCATAATGGCTATGGTTTATCCTATGGTATGACTGTCGATTAGTTCTTTCATCAATAGGTTGATGTCGGCATCGGTAGCTTCAATTTTTTTAGCTGCTTTGGCCTGAAGAACCACGTTTTCAATTTTCTTCACTTTTGTTGGCGAACCCGAAAGACCAAGTTGCTCAGCTTCAACTTCAACTTCGTTCACTGTCCATTCGGTAATGTTCAGGTACGGACGTTCGTTGAAAAGGCTCACGTAATCTTCGTTGGCTTCCTGGCGCTCGCTAACCGTTTTGGCATGTTTAAATTTCATGATCAAACGGGCATTGCGAGCACGGCAAGGAGCAGCCGAACCTGTAACGGTAATTACCGATGGTACAGGTGCTTTTACTATTTCAACTCCATTGTCTAAACGACGTTTTAGTTGAATGGTTTGCTCGTTAACCGATTGAATTTCTTCAACATAAGTAACTTGTGGTAAATTAAGCTTTTCGGCTACTTGCGGGCCAACTTGGGCAGTATCGCCATCGATAGCCTGACGGCCACATACGATCAAATCAACATCGCCAAACTTTTTGATGGCCCTCGATATAGCGTACGATGTGGCAAGTGTATCTGATCCGGCAAATGCGCGGTCGGTTAACAAAATACCGTCGTCGGCACCACGAAACATGCCTTCGCGAATAATATCGGCAGCACGGGCAGGGCCCATGGTTAAAACAGTTATTGTAGCACCGGGTATTTGATCTTTTACCCTCAATGCTTGTTCGAGTGCGTTAAGGTCCTCGGGGTTAAAAATGGCAGGCAGCGCGGCACGGTTTACGGTACCGTCGGCTTTCATGGCATCTTTGCCCACGTTGCGGGTGTCGGGAACCTGTTTTGCAAGTACAATAATTTTGAACGTCTTCATAGTTCACATTTTTTTATATAGGTTTTATTAATTCGAAATTTTTAAAGGCCAACAAATATAATAATGAACTTGATTAAAGCAAAGGCATTTTTAACGCTAATAGCCGTGAATAAAGGCGTATAGAGAGTCATTAAGCCCTAAATTTGTGCTTTTTACTGATTGCAGGCTTTGTCTGTTAAGTGTTCAAAACAATCAAATCGATTATTCGAATGTTTCCTTTTGTGTTGAAAAAAAATGATTATTTATAACGATTTCAGATAAAATATTGAAAAATTAGTCGTTTTTGTCGATGAATTTGAGCAGTTCAACGATGTCGGGAAGCGATTTTCGCTTTAAATGTTGCTCGTTCACAAATCGTTTTATTTCTTTTTTGCGATCGGGGAAAAGCTTACTTACAGCATTTATTTTTGCTTTTGTTTCGAAAGTGTTTTCGCCAATTTGAATGAAATAACGTTTGCGTGGAAATATTTTATCTTTTGAATTTAGCTCGTTGGCTACCGATATGTTGGCCGTATGCTTAAGCATGAACTTTAGTTGGCCGTTGTACAGCATTTCAACGAAATCGCCGTTTTTTAGCCTGTAGCTTAGGTTTTCCCCTTCGTATTTTTTGAAAAATAAGCTGTCGGTATTGTTGTAAATCGAAAAAGCATTGATGCTGATAGGGTCAACCACAAATAGTTTCATTAATGTTTCGTGATAGAAAATGAGATCGCCACTTAAAATGCTGAATTTGAGTTGTAAATTTTCAGTTGTTTGCCCGTTGTTTAAGTATATTTTTCCGTCTTTCCAATCGGGGAAAAGGTAGGGCGAGCCTTCGTAATTATTCGGATGGTTGTATAGTATCCCTACAATGTTCACTTTTTCGCCATTGTTATTTCCCAAAGTGCTTAAACCTTGCAGGCCGAATAATGCGATTAGCAGTAGTGTTGTTATTTGTTTCATCTGTTCTAGCTTTTTAATGAATGGTAAAAGTTAAAAAAGCTTTTTGCAAGTTTCCTTGTTCATCGAATCCTTTTACAATTGCCAGGTATTTTCCTTTTTCAGCCGATGCTTCAAATGGTATTGAAATTGTTCCTCCGGTAGGCTGCACGTAAGGATCCCAATGCAAAACATCCCTAAAAAAAGGTTTGTTTTCGTTGCTTGCCTCATAAGGCAAACTGTAGCTTCTGATGTTCGATTTTATCGCATTTTTAGGCAGTTCTATTTCGCTGAAGTCGCCCTTGTGGGTTTGTATTGCAACCAAACCATCGATGAATATATCGCCATAACAACGGGTTTGTGCCTGAATTTCGATCCATTTGATTTTTTTCGAATTGAGTATGTTAAGTGTTGCCGGATCGAAAACGGGAACCCCGTCGACCAAAATCGATGGTTGATTATAAAATATTTTTTTCTCGGGATCCCATATCCTAAGATAAGTGCTATCGCGGCTTATGCGGTATTTTAATGTTGGAAGTATTTCCCAGGCTATTTCATTAAAATCGTCTAAATCGATATATATTTCGGGGTAAATGCGGCGATCGGTAAGGCCATAAAACGGTGTCGTTTGTTTTCTGGGTGCATGTTTTATTTGTGCTTCACCGGCGTAGGCTTTGTGCAGTGTTGTTCTTAATACAGCTAATTTTGTTTCTTCGGAATTCATAAAATCATCGGAAACGTAATAGGGTATTTTTTGCGGAGGCAATAAAAACATAGGAAATAACGAAATGTTGAATTCGTTTTTCTTATCAATGCTCTGAACAATAATGTTTTGGTCGTTGTATTGGTCTTTTATTTGAAAGCTGAACACGCCGTTTTCATCGGTGTAGGCATAGGTTATATTGGCAACACTATCGGGTATCGAAAGCAATACCATTTGCTTATTAACCGGTTTGTTGTTTCGTTTATCAGTAATTCGCCCGCTTAGGCTTAAGTTGTTGTAAATTTGAATGTCGGGGTGGGGGGTGTACATGTTTTCAATGTTAGCTTTACTTTGATTGCTTATCAAGCCGGTGTCGATTTTGAACACACTCATTGCCAGGCCTCCATGCCACTTTTTGTAAGGGCTTTCGATATCGATTTTAACCGTTGAGTTGGGTGCAAAATGTGTGGTTGAGCTTTGCAGTTTAAGTATGCTGCCGGTATTGCTCGTGTCAATCGCAAATGGGTTGAATACTTGAGCTTTGTTGTTGCTTTTGCGCTGATTGTTTACTTCGTTGTTGCCAAAACGGTTAACAACAGGTAGCAATAAAGCACCGATACTTAGTTGGCCATGTTGGTTTCCATAGTAACATCTTAACAAATAAACACCTGTTTGAACCGAGTCGGGGATTGCAATTTCGCCCTGCCAGTGGTTGTTTGCCGATTGGTAGAGGCAATTTTCTAGCATGTAACCTTCGCCGCACAAATCGACATAAAGCACAGGGTTGTCTTTCGTTTCAGTTTGAATTCGGGTGCATTTAAAGCGAACGGTCTCGCCCGACACATAAACCGTTTTGTCGGTTTGAATGGCTACCGAATTTGGTTTTTGAAATGCTATTGCCCCAAATGGTAAAAGTGCAATTAATAATACTATGAATTTATTGATGTTCATTGCTTTAGTAGTTTATCCAAAAATCGGTAGGTTGATTGAGGCAGCCTTCGGTATTATCAACAACAGGGAAGGTATCGCCCATTTCAACCGACCTTATTTCGCGTGTACCCAGTTTTACTTTTACTATTTTTTCGGTTACCGAAGCGGTGTTAAAAAAGCCGTAGGCACAAATACTCGAATCGGTTTGACAATAAATATTGCTTCCAATTTCTTCTTCAAGCGGATCGAAAAGTTTTCCACTTGCTTCGCCTTGACGTTTTACACTGCGCCAGAATTTTGCGGCTTCGGTATTAATTGTGTATTGCTTTAATTTATAATATATGCTGTACGAAATTGCCGATTGCACAGTGCCTTCGAAGCGGCTCGAGTCGAGAGGTTCGGGGCTGATGGTGTAGTACGACATAAAATGCAGATCGTCGAGAATCATGGATTGTTCGCTGAGATCCTGATAATAATCGTACACAAAAAATGTACGGTTGTTGTAAAGTTTCCAACAATAATAGTAAAACTCGGCTGGTGGTTCGGAGCTGAAAACCAAATAGTTGATTAGTGATCCCCATTGGTAAATAAAACCGGCATCGGGTTTTTTGGGCAATGCTGGTTTAACATTGAACGAAATGCCTTCAAAATCGCGAACATAAGGCTCACCCCAGTAATTATAATTTACCTCGCGCATTACTGAATCGCGCAATACAATTTCTTCAATATCGCATTTCTCCTGCATTTTTTGGGGCTCCGACATAAACGTGTTGCCATCTTTGGTTTTTATATACAATAAGTAATTCAGACCGGGTTGCGTGGTAATCGAATCGTTGGAACGATAAACGCCGCTCGATATCTCGGTGAAGCCAAAGCTTTCGCCTATTTGCGACCAAATATAAACTTCGGCTCCACGTTCGCCATAATAATACGATCGGTCGCTGAATTCCGATGTGCGGCTCAGCTTTACATCACAATAGCCGGGCTCATCGGTTAAAATGGCTTCAACAACCAGCGAGCGAGGTGTTTGTTCTATCTCGGGCACAAAAAAATCTTCGCAGCCATAAGTTAATAGGGCCAATGTTATTATGATTAATATATGTGTGAATTTAATCTTCATTATAGCGTAAAATTAAAACCAAAAATTATAGGTAAACGATGGAACAGGTACACCTATCACCGAAAATTTATACATGCCATAAGTGTTGTAATTATTTGCATTTGTTGGTTTTTGTTTTTCATAAAAAACCGAAAAAGCATTGTTTCGTCCATAAACATTGTAAACCGACAAGGTCCAACTGCTTCTCCATTTTTGTTGTTTAAGCAAACTGCCTTCGTAGGTTATGGCTACATCGAGGCGGTGATAATCGGGCAAGCGGTATTTGTTGCGATCGGAAAAGCTGATTACTTCATAATTGTTTACAAAGTATTTTTTTTCGGGCAAGGTAACAGGTCTTCCTGTGCTGTAGGTAAAATTCGACGAAAAAGTGAATCTGCGCGATAACTTATAATTGAGTACCAATGTTAAATCGTGCGGTTTGTCGTAGTTCGATCGGTACCATTCGCCACGATTTATTTTCTCTTCGGCAAAATTGCCATCAATTTTTTTGTATGATCGCGAGTAAGTATATGCCATCCAGCCTGTTAGGTCGCCTTTGTTCTTTTTAATGAGCAGTTCGGCACCATAAGCATAGCCAATGCCGCTTATCAGTACCTGTTCAAGTGCAGGGTTTAGTATTAGTTGGGCACCGTTTTTATAATCTACTTCGTTTTTTATGTCTTTGTAATAAACCTCGAACGATGTTTCGTAGGTATTTTGTTTGAAATTTCGGAAATATCCAATTGCATACTGATCGGCCAAAAGTGGCTGCATGTATTCATCGGCAGCTTTCCAATAATCGGCAGGGGTAATGGATGCACTGTTCGATATTTGCCTTATGTATTGTGCTGTTCGGTTATAGCCTGCTTTTACCGAACTCGAGTTTCTGAATTCGTAACGCAAAGCAACACGTGGTTCAGCGGCATTTTTAAAGGCCGAAAGTTGATTGTTCTGAAAGCTTTGTGTGCCTGCTAGGGTTTGGCTGTTGCGGGGCGCATTTTCGGGATAAAGGTTGATTGTGCGTTGTGCGTTGTGTGCAAAGCCCGAGTAACGTAATCCGGCAACAACGGCCAGTTCGGGGGTTATGGCAAACTCATCTTCGATGTAAATGTTGGCTTCGTAAGCTTTTTCGTTAACAAGATCAAGCGTTTGGGCAATCGATTGGTCGTTGTAAGGGGTTGAACGGCCAGGTTCAATGTTATAGGCTATAATACCGGCACCGGCATTAAACTTGTGACGGGCAACACTGTTCGATGAAAAATGGTAAGCCAATTGTTGCTGGTTAATTCCTGTAAACAAGTTGTATTCCATGTTTTGTTGGGTAAAATCAACCACTTGTGCTTTGTAATTGCTCAAGTTAAAACTTAATGCTCCCGAGTTGTTGTTGTTATAAATATGGTTCCAACGCCCCGATGCCAATAAATTACCATAACTGTATTGAGCGTTTCCGAAATACAAAAAGTCGTCGTTGCTGCCGTAGCCAAATAAGCTTATTTTATTTCGATTGTTGATGTTGTAATCAACTTTAGCGTTGAAATCGTAAAAATTTGCTGAGCTGTTTTGCAAATCGTAGTTTTTGATCATTTTTAGCATCCAGTCGGAATAGGTTGAGCGTGCTCCTACAATAAAATTGATTTTATTACCAATAGGGCCTTCAGCCGAAAGGCGGCTGTTTACCAAGCCAATTCCTCCGTTTACCTTTATTTTTTCGCTTTGCCCTTTTCGCAGTTCTACGTTCATTACACTCGAGATGCGACCACCGTAACGTGCCGGTAACCCCGATTTGAACAAGGTAACATCGCTAACCACAATGGGGTCGAGCATCGAAAAGAAGCCAAAAAGGTGCGAGCTGTTAAAAACCGGGGCATCGTGAACCAATATGAGGTTTTGGTCGGCATTGCCGCCGCGCACGTTAAACCCCGATGCATTTTCGCCGGTCGATTGCACACCGGGCAGCAAAACCATGCTTTTTATAATGTCGGCTTCGCCCATGAGCACCGAAAGTTTGTTGATCGATTTCATGCTCAATTTCACCATTCCCATCGATGTTGATCGAAAGTTGTCTTCGGGCTTTTCGGCACTAACATTGATTTCGTCTATCGATATCGATTTTTCGTACAAATCGATGTTGAAAATACCGCTGCTGTAAATGCTTATGTCGCGCTCTTCGTCTTCGAGACCCATAAACGAAAAGCGAATGCGGTGTTTTTCGGTTGGGAGTTCAATTTCGTAAAAGCCTTTTCCATCTGTCGAAACAGCTTTCGACAGGTTTTCGCAAATTACCTGAACACCGGGTATTGGCTCATTGGTTTTTCCATCGTAAACTGTGCCGCTCAGGGTAGCGGTTTTGTATTTTCCTTTATCAATAGGGTTGCCAATAATTACTTCGGAATTTTCCGTTTCGTTTTGGTAAGTAACAAAACCACCCGGCATAATTACAATGTGATTCTGGAAAACAAGGTAATGCAGGTTGTAGCTTGTAAGTGTTTGAGTGAGAAAATGATCGAGTGTGAGCGGTCGTTTTATTTCGGGTGTTTCTATTTCCGAAGTCCACTCGTTGTTGTAGATCACATCAATTTGATGTTCGGCTTTTAATTGCTTTGTAAAGGCTTCGAAGCTTATTTTTTCGTAAGTTTTATCGATTAGAATATTGGTGTAGCCTTGCGAGAACAAAGACGAAAAAGCCAATAGCAACAATATTGTTAAAAAAAACTTTTGCACAGTTTTGTTAAGGTTTAATGAATGTTAGATTCGGGCCGTAAAATTAAATAAAATAAAAATGATATTGACGTATTTTTTACACAATGGTTTAATCAGAAAAGAAAAAACCCGGATATTTCCGGGTTAAAAAGGTTTTTGGGTTTTATATATTTTATTTAACCGATGTTTGCAATTCAACTTCGAGGGTAAATTCGTCGCTGATCATGTTATCGCCAAGGTTACTGAAAAATTTTCCTGAACCATAGCGTACATTGTACAAAGTACGATCGACACTAATAACTGCACTGAATTTATTTCCGGTTTGTTTGGCTTCAAACTCAACCGGATGTGTGATACCTTTTATGGTTAACAAACCTTTTGCTGTAGCTTTTCCGTTATTGAGCTTTGTGCTTTCCGAAAGGAGCAAGGTTGCTTCGGGATAGCTTTCAACCGAGAAGAAATCGTCGGATTTAAGGTGCCCAACAAGGCTTTTGTTCATGTCGCCTGTAAGGTCGTCGCAAGTAATCGAGTTCATATCGATCACAAATTTTCCGCTTTCGATTTGATCGTTCTTTAAGGTAAACGATCCTTCTTTTAAATCGATTTGACCATAGTGTGAGCCGGCTACTTTTTTACCGATCCATTTTAAGTTCGATTCACTGGTTTTAACTTCATATTTTTGTGCAGCAGCAGCAAAGGCTACCAGCAAAACAATTACTAAACTTGTAACTTTTTTCATCTTTTTATTCATTTAATGGGTTAAACTTCAATGTTAATTAAATAGCTGTTATCTAATGCTTTTATGTTAATTTTTTCGGTTTGTTCAATGCCCAGTCCGTCGCGTTTTTCCAACTCAATCCCTTCAACGTCAACGTTGCCGTTTACCAAAAACAGGTAGGTGCCAAATGATCCGTCTCTAAGCTGGTAGTCAATTTCTTGGCCTTTGTCGAGAAAAATCCTCGATATTGTAGCATGTTGACTGATTTTTAAAGGGCCGTTAATGTTGTGAACCAGTGTTTGCCATTGGTTTTTTGCCGCTAAGGGGTCGAATTTTTTCTGATCGTAGGCGGGCTTAATATTTTTTTCGCTGGTAAAAATCCAAAGTTGGATTAAATTAACGGCCTCTGTTTCAGATGCGTTAAATTCAGAATGGAATATTCCTGAGCCGGCGCTCATTACTTGTACTTCATCGGGACCAATTTCTTGTTTGTGCCCCATCGAATCTTCGTGCATTAAGCGGCCATAAAATGGAATGGTAATAATTTCCATGTTATCGTGCGGGTGTTTACCAAAACCCATACCTGGAGCAATAATATCGTCGTTTAAAACCCTTAGGTTGCCAAAATGAACCCTTTCGGGATTGTAATAATTCGCAAAACTAAAGGTGTGATGGGTGTTTAACCAACCATGATTGGCATGCCCCCTTGATGTTGATTTATGTATTGTTGTCTTCATCAGTTCTTTGTGTTTAAATTTATACTGCAAAGATAAAGCGATGATAGACAGCACTCAATGTAAAAATCAGGGCTTATGATGTAAAAAACGGATAAATTTGTCTTAAATAGGTTTTTTTAAGTACATATTTATCTTTTGAATATTGTTTGCAAGGCAATAAAAACTAATGCCGAAGCTCCTATACCGAAGAAATTAGGATCGAGGCCAAAGGGGAGGTTAGGGTTGAATATTATTAACAACAAGGTTATTGTTCCGCCACTAATCATTGAATACATGGCAGCTTTTGCCGAAGGTTTTTTGTAAACCAAAAAGCCCACAACCGGAAAAAGCAGTCCCGAAACCATAAATGCGTAAGAATAAAGCATCAGTTCAAGAACGTTTTGCATGTGGGTGGCCAGCAACATGGCAACAGCACCAATTAAAAAGGTTATTAGCTGTGGGTATTTAATGCTAATTTTTGATCCCTTATATTTAAACGAGCCCAAAATATCGCTGTTGAGATTGCCCGATGCGGCCATTAAACAACTATCGGCAGTTGACATTATTGCCGAAAAGTAGGCCGACATCATTATACCCATTAAGCCAACAGGCAATATGTTGCGGAGCAAAAGCGGCAGGCCAATT
>Ga0116162_10002628_pt1 | contig 11105 bp, 8 predicted proteins | sample AD_UKC105_MetaG_FD_89875 | JGI IMG/M metagenome (GOLD analysis project Ga0116162, IMG submission 89875) | Active sludge microbial communities of municipal wastewater-treating anaerobic digesters from Hong Kong - AD_UKC105_MetaG | ecosystem: Engineered > Bioreactor > Anaerobic > Digestate... | reverse complement strand
GCTTGAGATAAGCAGCACAAAATGGCCGAGTTATTCCGCTATACCGGGATTCTGGGCCGACAACAGAGAGTCGATGTTCTGGTATATTTCGGCAGTTCACAAAGGTATTTACGGAACAGTTACGGACGCGGCAACGGGCGAACCTCTGAACGCAACGATAGAGATCGAAGGTATAGACAAACAGTATTTTACTGATCCGGACCTCGGTGACTATTACAGACTGCTCAAACCCGGCACATACACTATAACAGTTTCGGCGGATGATTATTTTCCGCAGACAATAGAGAACATAACCGTAACGGACGACACCGGCGTGTTCAAAGAGGCAACTGAAGTCAATGTTCAGCTTCTGACATGCGTGGGAATTAATGATGATGATCCGATACCTGAAGGGATAACGCTTGAGCAGAATTACCCGAACCCGTTCAATCCGTCAACGGAGATCATCTATAATGTGGATAAAGAAACGGAGCTTTCGCTTTCTGTTTACGATCATAAAGGAAATATAGTAAAGGAATACGCTTCAGAAAAATATGCTCCGGGCAGGCATAAGGTGGAGTTTAACGGAGAGGGCCTTTCGTCCGGAGTTTATTATTACATCCTCAGAAATGCTTCAGGCAGTATGTCAGGAAAAATGTTAATGTTAAAATAAATCTGGAAAAGTCATGAGTAAAAAAGATACGGAAAAATTCGCGAAAGAACTGAACTCTTTCATTGATGCTTCACAAACTGCATCACACTGCGTGATACAGGCAGAAAACATGCTCAAAGCAAAAGGGTTTAAAAGAGTTTATGAAAAAGACGCATGGAACTTAAAAAAGGGTGATAGATTTTACCTGATCAGGCACGAGTCTGCGCTTATTGCAGGTGTCATGGGCAAAAAATCTCCGGAGATATCAGGGTTCAGGATCATCGGATCTCATACCGATTCACCGTCGCTCAAGCTCAAACCTTCTTCGGTAATTGTCAAAGAAGGATACATTCAGCTTTCAGTCGAGGTTTACGGAGGACCGATCTTCGCAAGCTGGACGGACAGGGAACTTTCTCTTGCGGGTAAAGCCGTCGTCAGAAAAGGTAAAGAATATCAGATATTGCTTGTAGATCTTGAAAAGCCGATGCTTATGATACCTCAGCTGGCGATCCACTACAACAGGGATGTAAATACTGCATATAACCTTAATCCTCAGGAACATCTCGTTCCGGTCATGGGGCTGACGGACAAACCCGTCGATGATCAGCTTATCAAAAACCATATAGCCAAAAAGCTCAAACTGAAAGCCGAAGATATAGTCAATTACGATCTAGAACTCTATCCCGTTCAGAAAGGCGTAGTCTGGGGAGAGAAAAATGAGTTCCTATCAAATAAGGGCATAGACAACAAGTCAATGGCCCATGCATCGATAATTGCGCTGACAGAGACATCAGCTTCAGATGCTACAATAATAGCCGCGCTGTACGACAATGAAGAAGTCGGATCTTCCACTACAAACGGCGGAAAATCATCGCTTACCGAAGACATACTCGAAAGGCTCTGCGGTTTTGACAGACAGAAATACAAAAGAGCAGTATCAGTATCTTTCTACCTGAGCGCAGACGGTGCTCACGCGATGCATCCCAACTATGCGGCAAAATTCGACAGTCTCAATAAAGTGTTTCTGAACAAAGGGCCTGTCATAAAGATAAACGCAAATACAAATTATGCTACGACAGCCGAAACTTCCGCAGTGTTCGAAATGATATGTCAGGCAAAGAAAATACCGTATCAGAAGTTCGTCAACAGGGCAGATGTGCGCGGGGGAGGGACAATAGGCTCGATGATAGCTTCCAATCTCGGAATAAGGACTGTCGATGCGGGTAACGCGATGCTTGCGATGCATTCCACAAGGGAGACCGCAGGAGTTGAAGATCACTGGTATATGAAAGAAGCCATGAAAGGCTTTCTGGAGTACTAAAGTTAAGGGCGGTTTTTTACCGCCCTTTTTTATTACATTCATTAAAGATAGCAATATATCACTGACGGTTATTTACAGTTTAACAAACTGGATTTCACCCAAAAAAAATTGTATATTATTATATAAAACAGGAGGTTTATCATGGATATCCAAATGTTAAAAGAATTTTTCATGTGGTGTTCGATTATCAGCGTTTCTGTTATGGTGTTCTGGACTCTGGTCTTCATGGCGATTCCGGATCTAGTGTATAAAAGTCAGAAATGGGTGTTCCCTAAGATGACAAGAGATAATTTTGATCTCATCATATACTGTTATATAGGGATATTCAAGATATTTTTTATTGTCTTTAATCTTATACCTTTTCTGGTCCTGCTTATTATCACCTGAACAAAATTATGATCTCACTTCAGCTGATCGAGCGCACGTTTTATCCTGTTCAGCCCTTCCTGAAGCGTTGACCTCGGACAGGCGAAATTGATCCTCATGTGACCTTTTCCTTCTTCTCCGAACAGCTTGCCGTTGAAAAGTCCGACTTCAGCCTTATTTATCATAAGATCTTCGAGTTCTTCATGCCTGAGTTCGAGTTTTGTGAAATCCAGCCACATCATATAGGTTGAGTCAGGTTTTATTGCCGTAACTGCAGGCATTTCTTTCCGAATAAATTCCAAAGCGAAATCTCTGTTCTTTTCAAGGTAGATTAGAAGCTCATCGAGCCATTCAGCACCGTGCCTGTAAGCCGCTTCCCCGGCAGCGATGCCGAAGATGTTGAGACTGTTGTGAAGTTTATTCCTGAGATGCCGGAAGAATTTATTTCTGATGTCACTGTTCTTTATGATAACGGCCGACATCTGAAGACCCGGGATATTGAAAGTTTTGCTCGGAGCTATAAAAGTGACCGTGTTTTCCGCGATCTGGTCTGATATAGAAGCTGTACAAGTATGAGTTTTTTCCGAATAAATTATGTCTTGATGTATCTCGTCACTGATGAGCAGCACATTGTGCTTAATGCACAGTTCTCCTATCCTTTCGAGCTCATTTTTATAATAGCACCTTCCCATGGGATTATGCGGAGAAGATATAATAAAAAATTTTGCGCCTTTGAGTTTTACTTCAAGATCGTTGAAGTCTATATCGTAACTGTCTCCGTTTCTGACGAAAGGGCTGCATCTCAGTTGCCTGTCCTGTTCCTTTACGCTGTCAATGAACGGCGGATAAACAGGAGTCTGTATAAGGATCCCGTCGCCTTTATCAGTCAGGCAGTCTATTACAAAGTTTATTCCCGGAACTATTCCGGACACGAAACCGATCCATTCTTTTTCAACCTTCCAGCCGTGCCTTTTTTCTTCCCATTCCATCACTGCTTCATACAGGCTGTCGGGATAGAAAGTGTAGCCGTAAGCGGGGTGGGAAGCCCTTTTCAAAATTGCTTCGGTCACGCAGGGAGGTACTTCAAAGTCCATGTCGGCGACCCATAGAGGCAGTACATCTTCTTTACCGAAAATAATACTGTTCATATCCCACTTTACGCAGGAAGTATTTCTTCTGTCAATCCCTTTATCGAAATCAAATTTCACTTAACAAGTCCGTCTATAAGTTCATCATCAGCGAAATTAGGCAGAGTGACCTTAAGATCAGGATTGGCCTCCATGGCCCGTTTTATCGCGAAGACGGCTCCCTCGTTCCTTGCCCAGCTTCGTCTTGAGATACCGTTGTTGACATCCCAGAACAGCATGGACTTGAGCCTTCTGTCCGCGTCTTTAGAGCCGTCAAGCACCATTCCGAATCCGCCGTTGATGACCTCGCCCCAGCCGACGCCCCCGCCGTTATGGATCGAGACCCAGGTCGCGCCTCTGAAAGAGTCGCCTATCACATTCTGAATAGCCATATCGGCGGTGAACTGCGATCCGTCGTAAATGTTCGAAGTTTCCCTGTACGGTGAATCTGTGCCTGAAACATCGTGATGGTCGCGGCCGAGCACGACCGGCGCTGATATTTCACCTTTTTTGATCGCAGCATTGAAGGCCTTCGCTATTTCGATACGGCCTTCCGCGTCGGCGTACAAGATCCTGGCCTGCGAACCGACTACGAGTTTATTTTTCTTAGCTTCTCTTATCCACCTTATATTATCCTTCATCTGCTGAGTTATCTCCGCAGGCGCTTTTTTCGCAAGTTTCTCAAGCACTTTCAATGCGATCATGTCGGTTTTATCAAGATCTTCAGGTTTTGATGAAGTGCACACCCATCTGAAAGGACCGAATCCGTAATCGAAACACATAGGCCCCATGATGTCCTGAACATAAGAAGGATATATAAAAGTACCGTCTTTTTTCATTATATCTGCTCCTGCTCTTGAAGCTTCCAGAAGAAAAGCGTTACCGTAATCAAAAAAGTACATTCCTTTTGAAGTCAATTTATTTATAGCGGTGACCTGCCGTTTAAGGCTCTCATGAACCTTTTTCTTGAATTTGTCAGGGTCTTCAGCCATCATTTTATTCGATTGTTCATAAGTAAGTCCTGCAGGATAATAACCGCCGGCCCACGGATTATGAAGCGATGTCTGGTCCGATCCGAGTTCGACCTTCATTCCCTCTTTAACGAATTTCTCCCAGAGATCGACTATATTCCCCTGATAAGCCAGAGAAACAGCCTCTTTCTTCTTTCTGGCTTTTTCTATCCTTTTCAGAAGCTTGTCAAGATCTTCGTATACCTCGTCCACCCAGCCCTGCGTATGTCTAGTATGAACAGCTTTGGGATTGATCTCGGCAATGACACCGATCGCTCCGGCTATAACTGCCGCTTTCGCCTGAGCTCCGCTCATTCCGCCCAGTCCGGAAGAAACGAACAGTTTTCCGCCCAGTCCCGATTTCCCGATCTTCCTGCCTGCGTTGAGCACAGTGATAGTAGTGCCGTGGACTATACCCTGAGGACCGATGTACATGAAAGATCCTGCTGTCATCTGTCCGTACTGGCTCACACCAAGCGCGTTAAATTTTTCCCAGTGGTCAGGGCTTGAATAGTTCGGGATCACCATACCGTTGGTCACAACCACCCTCGGTGCGTCTTTGTGAGAAGGATAGATACCCATCGGGTGTCCCGAGTAAAGGACAAGGGTCTGCTCATCCGTCATTTCGGCCAGATATTTCATCGTAAGCCTGTATTGTGCCCAGTTCTGAAAGACCGCTCCGTTCCCGCCGTAGGTGATCAGTTCATTAGGATGCTGTGCCACTGCATGATCGAGATTGTTGGAAAGCATGAGCATTATAGCTGCTGCCTGCCTGGATTTGTGCGGGAATTCAACGATCGAACGGGCGGAAATCTTATATTCGGGCATTAAGCGGTACATGTATATCCTTCCGTATTTCTTCAGCTCATCCAGAAATTCAGGGGCAAGAGTTTTATGATGTTTTTTATCGAAATATCTTAAAGCGTTCTTCAGTGCAAGCTTTTTTTCCTGTCTGGAAAGTATATCCTTCCTCTTCGGTGCGTGATTTATTTTCTTGTCGTAAGGCTGAAGTGCAGGCAGTTTTTCCGGTATCCCTTCAAGTATTTGTGCTTTAAAATCCTTTTCCATTTTAGCGTCTCCATTTATTTTGCCCTAAATTTAAATAAAAACTTTATGAATTACCAAAATAATTTATTAAATTTGCCAGCAAAAATTATGGACGGGAAAGGCATGATAAGCGTATCGAACTTAAAAAAGACCGTTGGGGGAGTAACCCTTTTTGAGGGAGCGAATTTTCAAATCTATGAAGGGGAAAAGATTGGGCTCGTGGGAGCTAACGGAACAGGTAAGACAACACTTTTCAGGCTGATAGTAGGAGAATTAAAACCTGACGAAGGTTCGATAAGCATTCAGAACAATGTCAGAACCGCATATTTTTCACAGAGTGTCGATGAAATGTCAGGAAGAACCGCTCTAGATGAAGTAGTCTCAGGCAACGAAAGAATTAGAGAGCTTTCGGAAAAACTACACGCTTACCACAAAAAACTTGAAGATACCTCCCTAGATCCTGATGAAATGATGAGTATACTTGAAAAAATGGGAGATGACCAGGCGGAATACGAGACTATTGGAGGCTATGATATAGAATCTGAGGCGCAGGAGATTCTTACCGGGCTTGGTATTTTACCTGAAGATCACAATAAGCCTGTAGAAGATTTTTCAGGCGGTTGGAAGATGCGTATCGCGCTGGCAAAAGTGCTTATTGTCAAACCCGATCTTATACTTATGGACGAGCCTACTAACTATCTCGACATGGAAACGATAATCTGGCTTGAGAACTGGCTCATGAATTTTAAAGGCGCGTTTCTGATGACCACTCACGACAGAGAATTCATGAACGGCATCGTTAGAAAGATAGTCGAGATATCGAACGGTAAGATCTCTTCATTCACCGGCAATTATGATTTTTATGAAAGAGAAAAAGCTGTTTTATTAAAAAATAACGAGGCTGAATTCACCCGTCAGCAGAGCATGCTTAAAAAAGAGGAAGATTTTATAGCCAGGTTCAAAGCCAGGGCCAGTCATGCCGCGCAGGTGCAGTCGAGAGTAAAAAAAATAGATAAGATCGAAAGGGTAGAGCTTGTGCCGGAAGAGTATGAAATAAGCATTGAACTTCCTCAGATACCCCGGGGCGGGAACGATGTGATCTCGATAAAGAACCTGGGTAAGAGCTGGGCGGATTATGAAGGAAAGCAAAAGCCCGTTTTTTCCGGCCTGACCGCTATGGTTGAAAGGCAGAACAGAATAGCCGTTGTAGGTGTGAACGGTGCGGGGAAAACGACTTTTCTTAAAGTAGTAAGCGGACAGACCCCGGCGACCGAAGGAGAGGCTGTTATAGGTCCAAGTATCTCTATCGGATATTTCGGTCAGTTTACTTTAGAGCAGCTTGATCCGGATTCTACAGTTCTTGAGACGGTTCAGGCAAAACTGCCTCAGATGACCGAACCTTCCGTAAGAAACCTTCTCGCTTCTTTCCTTTTCAGGAACGATGAGGTCTACAAAAAAATAAAACTGCTTTCCGGAGGCGAGAAAGCAAGAGTGATTCTTTCACATCTTCTTTCCACACCGCACAACTGCCTCATTCTAGATGAGCCTACGAACCATCTTGATATAAAGTCCCGCTATGTACTGCTCGATGCTCTTAAGAGGTACGGAGGAACTATTCTTCTTGTAAGTCACGACAGATATTTTCTCAAGGAACTGATCAACCGCGTTTTTGAGGTCGACCACGGCAGAATAAATATCTGCGAAGGCGGTTATCAGTACTATATTGACAGTAAAAAATGATCAACAGATAACATCGAATAAACTTCTAACATTTTCTTATTGAATAAATGCTTAAGCGTCATTATATTTAATCCTTTACTGAAACAGAGGATTTTCAGCTATGCAGGGTTTCAAATATTTCATACACGGTATCCTTACGGGTCTTCTTATTACTGCGATCATCACTTTTATGATGATGAGCAAAAATATTATCTCTGCAGGTGGAATGAATTTCAATACGGTATCCGATGACATTAATTCGGACAGGGAAAGCGCGATCACTACAGCAGTGAAGGAGGTCAGCCCTGCAGTTGTAGGTATAAACGTCCTCAAGGAGAAGAAAGAAAAAGTAAAGACGATCTTTGACAACGATCCGTTCTTCTCGAATTTTTTCCCGCCCCAATATACTAACAGGATAGTTCCCAGTATGGGCAGCGGGTTCGTTTACACGCCTGACGGTTATCTTGTTACCAACCACCACGTCATAAAGAACGGTCAGAGGATCATTGTAACAACGACCGAAGGAAAAGAATACGAGGCCGCAATAATCGGTTCGGACGAAAGAAGCGATATTGCAGTACTGAAGATAGATGTAAAGGATCACGAATTCGTTAAAATGGGTGACGACAAGGATCTTTCCAGAGGTGAATGGGTAATAGCTTTCGGAAATCCTTACGGACTGTTCGAATACGTAAATAATCCGCTTATAACTGTCGGCGTTGTGTCGGGGCTCAAGATAAATTTCGGGTTCAACACTACCGACAGGCATTTTTACGAAAGCATGATACAGACTGACGCCTCGATCAATCCGGGAAACTCCGGCGGCCCGCTTGTCAACGCAAGGGGAGAAGTTGTAGGCATGAACACAATGATTTATTCGGCCGGTACGGGAGGAAGCATAGGCATAGGTTTCGCGATACCGATCAGCAAAGTTCGAAGTATTGCCTCCACACTGATAGATAAAGGCGTGATAGACAGGAATTTCTATTTCGGTTTTGCTAAAGTATCCGGCACAAATCCAGTGAACTTTAAAGAAAGGAACAACGAAGACAAAGATGATGTTAAAGGTGTCGTGCTTCTTGAGATACAAAAGAACAGTCCGGCGGAGAGAGCCGGGTTCAGGAAGGAGGACATTATTATAGCCGTTGACAATGTTAAGATCAATTCATTTAACGACATGGGTAAAGCGCTTTTTGAAATAAAGGACTACAAGGTAGGGGATAAGGTCGAGTTCGTTGTGTATCGGGAAGGCGAATATAAAAAACTTACAATGACACTAGAATCATATAAATAACGGGGAAAAGGAGAATTAAATGAGTTATAAACTGGCCGCAGGTAGCGGAAGTGTGATAAAAAAGCTGCTTCTAGTCGCACTTGGAGCATGGGTGCTCGTTCTGATGCAGTGGAAATTTCACGAGTATCTGTTGTATGTAATAATTGCCTGCGCGGCATTTGCAATAGTCGTATTCCTGTTCTCTTTCTGGTTCTTCAGGGACCCTGACAGATTCATTGATATGGAAGAAGAGAATTCAAGAGCAATAATATCACCGGCAGACGGAAAAGTGATCAAGGCGGAAATGTACCTTGACGAGGAATACAGAATGGAGGAATCTCAGATCGTTTCGATCTTTATGAGCGTATTCGATGTTCATGTCAACAGGTATCCCGTAAAAGGGAAAGTCGAATATGTTAACTACAAGAAGGGTAAATTCATGGCCGCCTGGAATGATAAAGCTTCCGAGTTCAATGAGCAGGCAGTGATAGGTATACTTTCAGGAGATAACCGCGTGACCGTTAAACAGATAGCCGGGCTTGTAGCTCAGAGGATTGTCTGCTACGCAGATGTCGGAGATGAAGTCGAGCAGGGACACAAACTGGGTATAATAAAATTCGGATCAAGGGTCGATCTGATACTTCCTATAAACTGCGAGCTGAAAGTAAAGGTCGGCGACAGAGTAAAGGCCGGCGAAACGGTTATCGGGGAATTTTTTCAGTAAAAGGATAATAAATGGGTAAAAAACTGTCTATCTTTCCGAACTCGCTGACGATCGGAAATATGTTCTTCGGTTTCTGGTCGATCGTGACATCTATTAACGGTGATTATCTGTGGGCTTGTTACTTCGTACTGTTCGGAGCGGTCTGCGATGCGTTCGACGGAAAAGTGGCAAGGCTCGTAAAAAGCACATCTGATTTCGGTATCGAGTTCGACTCACTGGCTGATGTGATCACTTTCGGCGCAGCTCCTTCGGTGATGATGTTCATGCTTTACAAAAATGTGTACATAAGCAGGTATCCGGGACTGGAAGATCTGGGTCATATGACACTGATATTTTCTTTTTTCCCTCTTCTCTTTGCAAGCATAAGACTGGCCAGATTCAATGCGGAGCTTGTAGATCCCGAAGTAAAAGGAGCATTCAGCGGACTGCCTTCGCCTGCGGCTGCGATAACTATCGTGTCGTTCGTTTTGTTCGAGCTTGAGCAGTATAGCGAAATAAAACATTTCAAGTGGCTTACAATAACATCGCTTGCGGTTTCATATCTTATGATATCAAGGATCACATATCCGAGCTTTTCAACGATGTTCAGAAAGGGTGAGAATTTTATTTACAGAAATCTGAAGATACTGTTCGTTGTGATATTTATATTATTGATAGTCAAATTTAAAATGTCTCTGCTTTTTCCTGTAATGATGGTCTTTGTATTATCGGGGCTGTTCTACAGTTTCGTGCAGATGACAAAAAAAGAAGTTGAAGAGGAAAATGAAGGAGAATAAGTAATGGAAACACCGATAAATTTCGATATCGTTAAAGAAAAGATAAAAGAAAGCGGACTGAAAAGTGTGGGTCTGGGATCGATCAGAGAACTCAACAGGCTGGTGAACAACATCGAGTCGGCAGCAGGCGAAAAATTCATAAGAATGGAGATGGGAAGCCCGGGACTGAATCCGCCCGTGATAGCAGTTGAAAGTGAGATCGAAGCTTTGAAAAAAGGAGTCGGTTCAAAATATCCCCCTTTTGACGGGATACCTCAGCTGAAGACAGAGATATCAAGGTTCGTAAAAAACTTCATGAATATTGATATTGATCCTGTAAGCTGTTTCCCTACAGTCGGATCGATGCAGGGTTGTTATATGGCTATGATGGTAACAACAAGAAGGCATAAAAACAAGAATAAAATACTTTTTATAGATCCGGGATTTCCTGTGAATAAAAAGCAGGCTAAAACTCTTGGAGTGCCGATATACCATTTTGATGTTTATAATTTCAGAGGCGAAAAACTGAGGAACAAACTCGAAAGTTACCTTATACAGGGTGATGTCGCGTCTATACTTTATTCAAATCCGAACAATCCCTCATGGATATGTTTCACTGATGAAGAGCTGAAAATAATAGGCGAACTGGCAACGAAATACGACGCCATAGTAATGGAAGATCTTGCGTACTTCGGCATGGATTTCAGAAAGGATTACTCGATACCGGGTAAAGCGCCATTTGTGCCGACAGTAGCTAATTATACTGATAATTACATACTTCTGATATCAAGTTCAAAATCATTCAGCCTGGCGGGTCAGAGAATAGGTATGACCGCGATCCCTGACAAACTGTTTAATTCTCAGGGAGATAATCTGAGGCCTTATTTCGACACGGATAATTTCGGTTACGCATACATTTTCGGGGCGATGTATTCTTTAAGCTCCGGAGTAAGCCATTCCAACCAGTACGGGCTCTTCGGACTGCTAAAGGCTGTCAACGAAGGGAAATACAATTTTTTGAGTGATGTCAGGGTGTACGGTGAGAGAGCGAAGGCAATGAAGAAGATATTCACCGATCACGGATTTTCTATTGTTTATGACAGAGACGGTGAAGTCCCGGTCGCCGACGGTT
>Ga0116162_10002619_pt1 | contig 11127 bp, 5 predicted proteins | sample AD_UKC105_MetaG_FD_89875 | JGI IMG/M metagenome (GOLD analysis project Ga0116162, IMG submission 89875) | Active sludge microbial communities of municipal wastewater-treating anaerobic digesters from Hong Kong - AD_UKC105_MetaG | ecosystem: Engineered > Bioreactor > Anaerobic > Digestate... | reverse complement strand
TATATTGATTGGAACTACTCCAAGGAAGTGAAAATTGATTTCGTGTATGCACAAGCCTATCATTTACTTACCCGAACAAAATTCAATTATGAACTAACTGCAGAGGAAATTGAAGAAAACGACAGGATTAATAAGAGGTATCAGGTAAGCACAGTGGAGAGGGATTTAATTCAAAAATATTACAAACCTGGAGATATTGAAAATGGAAGTTTTATGACAGCAACTGAAATTCTTGAAAATATTTCAAGATATACTAATGTAAAGGTTTCACCAGAACGTATTGGAAAAGAATTAAAGTTTTTAGGTTTTGAAAGAGTGGCAAAAAAAATAGAAGGTACAACTAGATACGGATATTTTACGATTTTATTAGAAAAAAGATAAATTAACTTACAACCTACAACTTTTCTAAATTAACAAATTGAATATAAAACAAATAATGAGGTTGTAAGTACATTTTGTTTAAGTTACAACTACTTACAACCTACAACCGGTTGTAGGTAAATTTCAAAATTATAATCAATAACTTACAACTCTGAATAAAAGAAATTTCAAGGTTTACAGAGGAAAGTTGTAAGGTTGTAAGTGAAAATTAAAAAATTAAAAAATTATTAAATTTTTATCTAATGTAATTGCTTTGACTTTTGATGTAGATTTTATTTAATATTTATTAGTTTTGAGTTAAAAATATAATACTTATTGTAATGAACCAGAGCAAACACATTGACACATATCTTTCTCTGGCAAATAGCTTAAGATTTAAACTTTGGGCTATTGTCGGAAAAAATAATGATAAGAAAGAGAATATTATAAAATATCTTCAAGAAAAGGAATATCAGTTAATTGATGTTGCAAAAGAATTAGATTTCTTATATAAGGAATTAGATGATGATAATGAACCAAGCCACGATATAGGTCAAAAAATCAAAGAATGGTTTCTTACAAAGCCTGATAAAATTATATTGACCAATGCGAGTATTTTGTATCATAAATCATTTACTAGAATTTCGCCTGTTGGTGCCTTCAAATACAATTCAAGGAATAAAAGTAGTGTATTATTTCTCGAAGATGAGCAAGTAATTAGCAATCGTGTTTCATACGGACAAGCTGGAACAGAAGAGCATTACGATAAAGACATTAATGATATTCTTCTTACCAACATAAAAGATATTGAAGAAAATTATAAAAGTGTTGTAAATGATTCATTTGGGAAATATCTTAAACCTGAAGATCTGCCCGACAATGCAATCGGAAAACTTTTTAATTACACGGAAATAAAAGATGTAGTTGATATTGATACTGATTTACAACAAGGAGAATTACAAAAAGAACTCGTTTCCAGCTATATTATTTCCGAAGGTCTTGAACAACAGATAATTGATTTTTTTGACAATCTAAAGAAACCAAATCATAAGGCAGTAAAAATAATTGGTAACTATGGAAGTGGTAAATCTCACTTAATTGCCTTTTTAGTTAGTGTAATAAATAATAAAGATTTACGACCATTAATCAAGAATAAAAATGTTCAAAAAGCGACAGAAAATATTGCACGTAAATTTTTTACAGTTCAGTTTGAATTACAACCGGTAGATGTTGATTTATCTTATTTCTTTTTTAGGGAGGTTGAAAAACAAATTAAGAAAAACTATGGCTTAGAAATACCAAAATACACAAAGGACGAAACCTTAAATTTCAAAGAGCATCTTGCTGATATTATTTCCTATTTAAAAGAAAAAGACCCATCGAAGGGATTACTGGTTGTCGTTGATGAAGTTTCAGACTTTTTACAAGCAAAGCAAAGTTTTCAGATTAAAAGAGATTTTCAGTTTTTAAGAGTAGTAGCACAAGTATGTCAGGACCAAGATTTACTATTGGCTATTTCAATGCAGGAGGATATTTATTCAAGTCCGAAATTAAAAGAAATTGCAGGGGATGAAGCTCGGATAAGCGAAAGATTCCAAAATATTATTATCCGTAGAGAAGCTGTAAAAAAAGTTATTTCGCAAAGAATAGTGCCAAAAACTAAGGAACAAGAAATTGAAATTGGAAGCAAATTAAAACCATTTATTGATAAAATAGAAGATGTTGCTAATAAGCAAGATGAATATATTGAATTATTTCCTTTTACTCCGGGATTGTTAAACCTATTCCATGAACTACCTTATTTTGAAAAAAGGGGAATTATTCAGTTTGCACAAACTGAATTAAAATATGTGATTGACCGTCCATTTCCTTACTTTTTTACCTTCGACAGAATTTATGATATTCTCGCAAACAATCCCAATAACAGAAACCTAGAAGGCATTTACGATTTAGTTAAAACCGTAAATATCGTAGTTCAGAAAATTTCTGCAAATCTCGAAGAAAAACTCCATACTGATGCTATCAAATTAATTAAAGGACTTGCCGTTTACTCACTTTGGAGCAAAGGGCAAAACGGTGCTACAGCAAAAGAACTTGCAGAACAATTATTAATAATACCTGAAAACAATGCTTTTGAGGCATTCATGCAAGTTGCAATGATTATTAAAAAGATAAAGAATATCACAGATGGTTTCTACATTAAAGTTGTAAAAGACGAAACCACTGGTAATGATTATTTTAAATTTGACCCTGCAATTGACGGACAAGACCCTGATGAGCGTATTGACAATGAAATTATTGCAGTTGGTGGTGACGAAGATAAACAGGAAACTGTTTTGTTTGAGCAAATAAAAGAAATTCTTGATAGTGAGCACTATAAGAACAGTCCAAATGTTTTTATTGACGAAGCCACATGGATGTCTGTTAAATCTTACCGTAAAGGTTTGATTGTTTTTCAACGAAAAGGACAGGAAATATTATCTGTCGATAAAGCTGATTATGTAATCAACTTCATTTCCCCATTTAGCAACAAAAAACCTTTAAAATATTCAGATAATCAACTTAACATAAAATTAAGCTTTGTTAAACAGGAAAATGTCGAACTAATAAAAAGGATTGTTGCTATAAAATCTCTTATTGGAAAAAATATGTTAGTTCCTGCTATGAGCAAAAGACTTAACGATACTGTGAATGGTTATAGAGACCCGGCAGGCATTGTTGTTCCAGGTATCAAGTATCGAATTGCCATGTGGGTTCAGAATTTTGCAGTCGCAGATTTGAATGGAGAAAAAATATCAATAAAGACAACACTCGGCAAAGATTTTAATAACCTCTCTGAAATTATTTCTGAATTAAAAGAAAAATTATTTGACAAACTCTTTAATACTGAGTTACCTGAGCATCCTAAATATGCCGAAACATTATCGTCAAACAATATTATTTCAACATTAACACACATTAGTCAGGAAGTAGCAAACGGTAATTTTAGAGCTTTATCACTAAGAAGCAAAAACTTTTTAGACACGCTTAATTTGCTAAATGATAATGGAGACCCTGATGTAAGTTCAAATAAAATAACACAACTTATTTTAACTACCATAAATGCTAAAAATGGGAAAGTGGTTGACATTAATAAAGAGATTGTTGCTGAGTTAAACAAAACACCTTACGGTCTTGAACCTGAAATTGTTTATTTTTTATTGATTGTTCTTACAACTTTAGGAAAAGTTACTCTTAAGGGACGTGGTGGAGATGAAATTGACATTTCGAACATTAAAGAAAAATTCAAAAGTATCGGGCAATTCGAGAACATTGTTTATGTTGTAAAAAAAGATGATTTATCTTATGACTTTGCTCAAAATCTTTTAAATGCTTTGGGGCTGAATGGTGCTAAGATGTTGCAGGAGAAATATCGCAACGAAGCTTTTGTAGAATATAAAACCAAAGTAAAAGAAATTACTGATAATATTACTTCGGTTGAATTTCTTATTTCTAAACTTGAAAGCAAATCATCATTATATCTTAATATCGACAGTGCAAAAATAATTTTAAATGAAGTAAAATCAATTGATTGGCAGTTACTCGATATTTCAAATCATGCTAAATTCAATAGTCTTGAATATCTTAAAACTGATTTGGCTAAAATCACTCAATTGCTCACTTCATTAGACAATCTTAAAACCACTTTGCAAGAGTACAATTCCAATATTCATAAGGGACTTGAATATATGAATGATGCATTGGAAATACTAAGAGCAAACAAAGAATTTGTTAATGATACACAGATTGAGCCAAAATTAGAACATTTTTATACTGATACTCTTGCTATTGTTAAAGACTTCAGTAAGTTTATACAGTTAAGTGAACGTTTTCCTATTTCTGGAAAAATTGACGCCTTCAAAAAACTATATGTTACAGAGTTTTATTATCCCACATTACAAAATACCATTGGAAATAAAGTAAATTGGAAAGTTTTTGAAAATTACAAACAGCATCCTTTATTTGCAAAAGCGGAGTTACTTTCGAATGCAAATTGTAACTTAAAACAAAAACTACAATCGAAAATAAATCTTTGGAATTCTTTAATGGATTTGCGTGCTATAAAAGTTGATGTTGAAAGACTTTATGATATACCCTTTGATACAAATAGCAATTTTATGAAAGTGGAGCGGAATTACAAAGAAATAGCGATAGAGAGTGAAAAGATAGATAAAACTATCGAGAGTATTTTTAATGAATATGCAGATACGACTATTGCTGAAGTAAAGAAAAAATCGGCTCAATTGGAGATTGTAAAAATTACCGATGAACATAAGACGGCAATTAAAAATATGATTGAAAAATCACAATTGCCCGATATTATAACTCCCCAGTTAATTGATGCGATAAACAAACTGTTTGTTGATTTTAAAATTGTAAAGCTTAGCAAAGAGAAACTAACAAACGATCTGTTTAAGCAAAACGAATTACAAACTTTTGAGCAAATCCGGAAATCGTTTTTTGATGTACTAAACGATTTGGAAAAGCAAAAAACAGACGAAACCAGATTTAAAATTGATTAAGGCAATGGCAGATAAAAATACATCATCAGAATTATTGTTTTATGCTACTGAAGATGGCAATTCTAAGATTGAAGTTCGGCTTGAAAACGAAACCGTTTGGCTTTCGCAAATGCAAATGGTAGAACTGTTTCAAACCACAAAACAAAACGTAAGCCTGCACATAAGAAATATTTTTGCTGAGGGTGAACTTGAAGAAATTTCAGTTGTCAAGGATTACTTGACAACTGCCTCAGATGGTAAAAAATACAAGACGAAGTATTATAACCTTGATGTAATTATTTCGGTGGGTTACCGTGTAAAATCGCACAGAGGTACGCAGTTTCGTATTTGGGCAACGCAACAACTGAAAGAATATATTATTAAAGGTTTTGTGCTGAATGACGAACGACTGAAAGAAACCGGTTTGACAAACCAATATTTTGAAGAACTTTTCGAGAGGATACGCGATATACGAAGTTCCGAAAAAATATTTTATGCAAAAATTAAGGATATTTACGCTACAGCTTACGATTATGATAAAGACAACCCTATTAGCATCGACTTTTTTAAAAAAGTACAAAATATGATGCACTGGGCTATTCACAAACATACCGCAGCCGAAATTATTTCTCAAAGAGCCGATGCCAACAAAGAAAATATGGGCTTAACCTCTTGGAAAAACTCGCCAAAGGGTAAAATAAGAAAAACTGATGTTACGATTGCAAAAAACTATCTTGCCGAAGATGAACTAAAAGACCTGAACCTGATTGTTGACCAGTATCTTTCGTTTGCCGAATTGCAGGCACGTCAACGAAAACCCATGTATATGGCTGACTGGATAAAAAAACTCCATGATTTTTTAACTTTAAACGACCGCGAAATTTTAGACCATGCCGGAAAAATATCCGCAGAAATGGCAAAAGAACTGGCAGAAGCCGAATACGAAAAATACAGGCAAAAACAAATACAAACCGACGATGCACAAGAAATGAAAGCATTGGAAAACAACATTAAAAAACTAACCAAAGGAAAAAAGGATGAATAAAGATATAGATTACAAAAAAGACCTTGCTTCAAAACTCGAAGAACTAAAAAAAATCGAAGGTTTTCCTATTGGTACAGACGAAGATATTCTGGCATTATCACAGCCACCATATTACACGGCTTGTCCTAATCCATATATTAAAGATTTTATTGAGGAACACGGAAAACCTTACAATGAGGAAACGGATGATTATCATCGGGAGCCGTTTACATCTGATGTTAGCGAGGGGAAAAATTCAAAACTTTATAGAGCCCATTCTTATCACACAAAAGTGCCATTTAATGCAATTAAAACTTATATAGAACATTACACTATTAAAAATGGGATTGTGTTGGACGGTTTTATGGGTAGTGGCATGACTGGAATAGCAGCCCAATTAAGTAATCGAAATGCAATTATATCTGACCTTTCACCTTTTGCTGGATTTTTAGCTAAAAACTACAATAATTTTAAAATTAACTTTAGAGAAGAAACTGCTCAATTTATTGATATTGTTAAAGAAATTAGCAAAGAATATGAATGGTTATACAAAATAAAAAATAATGGTATTGAAGTAAATGTTAATTATTCAATTTTAAGTAGAACTTATACTTGTCCTATTTGTAAACATGATTATTCTTTTTGGGATTTAGCCGTAGATAAGAAAACTGAAAAAGTGTATGATGACTATAAATGTAAAAATTGCAATGCAAAAATTAACAAGAAAATTTCAGAAGTAAAATATCATACATTTTTTGATGAATCATTAAATGAATCATTAACACAGGTTCTCTATGAGGTTGTAGTTAATGATGTAAATCAGGGAAAAAAAAGATTTAAAATAGAAAGCTCGAAAGCTGACATTGAACTTATAGAAAAAATAAACAAATTTCAAATACCCAACTGGTTTCCTACTGATAGGATGCCTATTGGAGATGAAAGCAGAAGAAATGATAAATTTGGTTTTACTCATATACACCACTATTATTCTAAGAGAGCCTTAATTGCATTATCTGCAATATATGCAAGATTAAAAACACCATATCAAAGGTTTATATTTACTTCAATAATTGGTATGCGATGTAATATGAGAATGCCATACAGACCTGGAGGCAAAAGTGCAGGAACTGTAAACAACTTGAATTTGCCATCTATTATCCAAGAATACAATGTATTTGATACAATACAAAGAAAAGCGAAACAAGTATTTAACGCTTTTAAAGAAATAACAAGCGAAGTTTCAAAAAATAAAAGTGAAGTTATTGTATCTACAATTTCAATAACAGACATAAATAAATCAATAAAAGAAAATTCAATTGATTATATTTTTACTGACCCTCCATTTGGTTCAAATATTATGTATTCTGAATTGTCTTTTTTTATTGAATCATGGTTGAAAGTTCATACAAATAACCAGTCAGAAGCTATTATCTCTAGATCACAAAATAAGAAAGAGGTTGAATATTACGATTTAATGTTTAATTCATTTAAAGAGTATTATCGTGTATTAAAACCCAAACGTTGGATAACTGTTGAGTTTCATAATTCAAAATCATCAATATGGAATTTAATACAAGAAGCAATGTCAAGGGCTGGCTTCATTGTTTCAAATGTTTCTGTTTTAGATAAAAAACAAGGAAGCTTTACACAAGTTACTTCAATTGGCTCGGTTTCAAATGATTTAGTTATCTCTGCTTTTAAACCAAGCAATAATTTTTCTGAAAATTTCCTAAAACAAGCGGGAGAAGGTTTAGAAATAAGTTTTATCAACGAGTTTTTAAGTAATCTGCCGAAAAAACCTGCCATTGAACGAACAGATAAAATGCTTTATTCTAAAATGCTGGCATATTATATTCAACGAGGTTACGAAATCAAATACGATGCAAAGTCATTTTATAAAATGCTAAAAGAAAATTTTGTAATGGAAGATGGTTTTTGGTTTACTACAAATCAAATTGAAGCTTATCTGGAGTATAAAAAGCAAATGAAACTGGAAGGAATGGACGATATAAAATCAGGCAGTTCATTGCTTTTTGTAAATGATGAAAAATCGGCTTTGGTTTGGCTGTATAATTTTATGTCGGAGCCAAAAACATTTTCTGATATTTCTACTGCTTTCAACCAATTGGCAAATATTGAAGGCGATGAAGTACCGGAACTAAAAGAATTGCTTGAGCAAAATTTTATTTCAGAAGATGGTAAATACCGCAGACCACAAAGCGAAACAGAACATAATTCGATAACCGAAAAAAGGCAGAGGAACTTAAGAAGGGAATTTGAAACCCTATTGGTTGAATCTCAAACTCAAAAAGGCAAAATAAAATTGGTAAGAAAAGAAGCTTTAGCCTATGGTTTTGAGTTGTGCTATAAAGAAAAACGCTTTGCTGATATTTTGAGCATTGCCAAAAAACTAGATAAGAACATATTAGAAAACAGCGGTGAACTAAACGACTTTGTGGAAGCTGCCGAAATAATGATTGAAGGAATATCGTAAGTTATGAATTGGCAAGACTTTTTAGATATAAAACTAAATTATAAAAACAATTTGCCTCGTTTGGTTACCGACCAAACCGGTATTTTGTATTCCGATGTTTTCTTGTCATGGCTTGCTGCTAAAAGTGTTGAAGTAAAAGTTACGGACAACTTTGCAGAAATTCGTCCATTTGTTGATTATAAAGAGCAAGTACTAATTATTACAACTAAAGAAGATATTCCGGCATTCATTCTCAATAAGGTTAAGCATATCGTTTTTACTCATAAAGATTTGCCTCTAAATGGCAATATTCATCAGGTATTGAAAAATGCAAAGCCAATTCAGATTATTGAAATACTGGATTATATTTTTGCCACAAACCAACATCAGGTTTTATCTACAAATGATCTTGATGATATTTTGAAAAAATCACAGCAATTTGCATCTGTAAAATACTTATCTAATCTTTCAAATAAAATCAAGACAGTAATTGACAAAGAGCCTAACACAAATAATGTTTTAGAATTATCAAAACTGTGGGGAGAGTTAATTTATCAATCCTTTAAAACCAACAATGCCGATTATCAAAGTTTAATTCCGCAAATAGATAAGTTCTCAGATTCTTTTGTCAACTCAAACGGCATGGAACAAGCCTTTTATGCTTCAACCGAGAAACAGCCAAAAACTGTTGATAAAATACTAGCCAACATAAAAGCAGACAACCAAAACAAAATTGCATTAATTTGTTTCGATTGTATGGGTTTTGCTGAATGGTATTTGCTAAAAGAGTTTTTATCAAAATTTGATTTTCAATTTGATGAAACTGCTCTTTTTACACTTTTACCATCTTTAACATCAATATCACGTTCCGCCATTTTTCAAGGAAATTCAGATGTGTATAATTTGAAATACCCGGGCAGAAAAACAGAAGAAAAAGAGTTTTCTAATTATTTCAGTAGCAAACAAACAAAGTATTATATAGAAGGAGATGAAATTTCACCTGACGCGCTTCTTGGTTACGAATACATAAGTATTTTGTACAATTTTTTTGATGAGTTAAGTCACTCGGCACAGTTTCCACCAAACACTGAAAGCAAAGAAATCTATTTTCAATCAGTATCGGCATATCTTGAAAAATCGACTGTAGTCAAAGATTTTCAAGTTTTATTGGAAAACGATTTCCAAATTTACATTTGTTCTGATCACGGTTCAGCTGTGGCAAAAGGAAATGGCAAACGAGTTGAAAAATATTTATCAGATGATTTTGCAAAAAGAGCAGTACTTGTAAATAATGAAACCAAAGACTTAATTAACGAACGGAAGATAAATATACCTTTTGTTGAGGACAAATTATTGGTATTGCCGGAGGGCAGAACCATGTTTGCTAACAAAAATCAAATAGAAGTAAATCACGGAGGAATAACAGTTGAAGAAATGGTTGTTCCGTATATAAAATTGACAAAAGTATGATGGGATATGACAGACCACTTAAGCCAGAGTGGATATATAAAACGCTTAAAAATATTGAAGTTGGAACAAAGCCAGAAGACTTCTATGAAGCATATAACGAGATTGCAGTTGAGCTAACAGGAAAAGACGGAAGAAGAAAGACAAGAACTGTTTTGTTCAGAACTTTTATTTATAGTTTCCAAGAAAGTAAAACCAAAATTGAAAGTAATTTATTAATTGAATTAAGTAAAAAACATCATTTTGAATACATGAAGCCAATCTATATGGCGATGTTTATTCTCGATTATGAGATTTTGAAATATTTCACACAAATGTTTTACAGAATCTTTGATGCCTCTCAAATTGTAAGTTCAGTTGCTTTGACTAAAAAAATGACTGAAACATATGGAGACACAGAAATTGTAAAACGTTCAACAAGAGCTTTTTTTAAAACATTGTCAGATTTTGGAATACTTGAAGCAAAATCGCTCAATAATTACGAACAGATAAATAAAATTAATTTGACATCGGAGCAAATCGCTGACATTCTAGAATTATATGCAGTTGTTAATCACACCAAGCAGATAAATATTAGAAACTTAGATAAGACAATTTTTGCATACTACAATATATCTGATTTGACTAAAGTGGCAAACAAATATCACACCGACAAGTGGGAATATATCAGAGGAGTTGACAGAGAATTATTAATGATGAGATAGGTGACATTTCGAAGGTAAACACACTTGCTGGTATAAATCAGATAATAATATTAAACTATTAAGGTTTAAATGATAGAGAAAAAATACATTTAATGATATTATTCACCACTTCACCCCCTCCAAATACCCATCTCCAATACCATAAAGCGAAAAAATCTCACGTTTCAAACGGACAAGGTTTACCACGTCTTCCATGTTATATTTTAGGACATGTTGGCGTTTGTAGGGGTTGTTCCAGTCTTCTACAAGTTTGAAAATGTTCGTTTTGTATTGGCGTTGAGAGCGTTTTATTTCGAACATTTCTTCGAAGTATGCGAGTTTGTAGGAGTCCATTCCGGGCATTATATCTCGAAAAACTTTTAGGAGGTTTACGCAACGGTAGTTATTGCGAACATCCAGTCCGGTGCACTTTTCGAGCATACCAATGTCCGGACCGTAAAAGTAAATGTAGCCATCCACCGGTTGAAGCATTTGCCGGATATTGTTAATTGTTAGCGATTCATCGTAAAGCTGTCCGTATTTGGTAATGGAATACGCATATCCGATAAGGTAAAGTTC
>Ga0116162_10002616_pt1 | contig 11130 bp, 7 predicted proteins | sample AD_UKC105_MetaG_FD_89875 | JGI IMG/M metagenome (GOLD analysis project Ga0116162, IMG submission 89875) | Active sludge microbial communities of municipal wastewater-treating anaerobic digesters from Hong Kong - AD_UKC105_MetaG | ecosystem: Engineered > Bioreactor > Anaerobic > Digestate... | reverse complement strand
GGACTTGCACCCCCTGGAAAAATACACCTGCTTAGAGCATTGTTTAACCAAAATTATTTGTAATTTTGAAATTTTACTGTTGCTTGCAGCAGGTGCGCTCTGCTCATGCAGGGCGCACACATCGTATATAAAACATTTGGCAGTTAGCGGGTTAATGAACGTTTCAGCCCGTATCAAAAGTATTTGTAACTTGACAGGAAAGTGCTTCGAAATGCCAAACGTTTCATATACGTAACCGTTGTGCGTCATGCAAAAATAGGACACCTGAACATTGACAAGAAGTGAAACTGAAATAAGAACCATATGGAGCAACTGGACAGACAAACCGACTGAACCGTGCTTTAATCATTCGACTAAGAATGACAAGATTTCTATTTCCCCCGCTTCGCAATTTTTAAAATTTCTCTGCCAACCCGCATTTGGCACATTTGCAAAGCCGCACAAGCCAACCCGCAACCCAAGCTTTGCAAAAGAGCCAAATCTCCCACACTCTACCAACAATAACTATCAGTTTGTATCTTATTATTTGAGATATAATTGTAATTTAGACCAGAATAATTTGACAGCAATGAATCGAATTAAGGAAGTGCTTGCAGACAAAGGGATTAAACAGACTTGGCTGGCTGAAAAACTGGGGAAGAGTTACAACATGGTAAACTCCTATGTGCAGAACAGACAACAACCAAGATTGGAAGTACTTTTTGAAATTGCCAAAATCCTTGATGTTGATCCCAAAGAATTAATTCAATCTGAGCATGAATAAGAAAACACTATCAGAAAGAGATATTTGCACCAAGTTCATTACTCCTGCGATTGAAAAATCAGGTTGGGATAAATTGACACAGCTTTTAGAGGAAGTTTCATTCACGGACGGCAAAATCTATGTAAGGGGCAAAATGACTGCAAGAGGTGCGAGAAAACGGGCTGACTATATTCTCTACTACAAACCAAATATTCCGATTGCAATTGTTGAAGCAAAAGACAACAAGCATTCGGTTAGAGCAGGTATTCAACAAGCTTTGGACTATGCAAAAATATTGGACATTCCTTGTGTGTTCAGCAGCAACGGTGACGGATTTATTTTTCATGACCGAACCGCAACAGATGGAAATGTTGAAACTGAACTAAACATTGACAGCTTCCCAACTCCTGAAGAGTTGTGGCAGAAATACAAGAAATACAAAGGCATTGAAACATCTGAAGCTGAAAAGGTAGTTGCCCAAGATTACTACTTTGACGGAAGTGGCAGAAGCCCAAGATACTACCAACAAATTGCGGTCAACAGAACCGTTGAAGCTATTGCCAAAGGACAAGACAGAATTCTGTTGGTGATGGCAACCGGAACGGGAAAAACCTACACAGCTTTTCAAATCATCCACCGACTTTGGAAGAGCGGAAAGAAAAAAAGAATCCTGTTTTTGGCTGACAGAAACGCATTGATTGACCAAACACGAAGAGGAGACTTTAAACACTTCAAGGACAAAATGACGGTGGTAAAACACCGCATGATTGACAAAAGCTATGAGGTGTATTTGGCTTTATATCAAGGCTTGGCTGGGGCTGACGAACAGGCAAATGCGTACAAACAGTTCTCGCCTGAATTCTTCGACTTGATTGTCATTGACGAGTGCCACAGAGGAAGTGCAAAAGAAGACAGTGCTTGGAGAGAAATCCTGACCTATTTCAAAAAAGCAACACATATTGGTCTGACCGCAACACCAAAAGAAACCAATGAAGTTTCAAACAGTGAATATTTTGGCGACCCTCTTTACACCTACTCTTTGAAACAAGGAATTGATGATGGTTTCCTTGCTCCCTACCGAGTTGTTCGTGTAAACCTAAATGTTGATGCAGAAGGTTGGCGACCAGAACAAGGCAAAACGGACAAAGAAGGAAATGAAGTTGAGGACCGCATATACAACCGAAAGGACTTTGACCGAAATCTGGTAATTGAAGAACGAACACAGGCGGTGGCGAGAAAACTCACTGAGTTCTTAAAAGGTTATGACCGTTTTGCCAAAACCATTGTTTTCTGCACCGACATTGACCATGCAGAACGAATGCGTTCTGCCCTTTCAAATCTAAATGCAGACTTAGTAGCTCAAAACTACAAGTACATCATGCAGATTACAGGCGATAATGATGAAGGAAAGCGAGAACTGGACAACTTCATCAATCCTGAAGAAACCTATCCTGTCATTGCCACTACGTCTGAGTTGATGACGACTGGTGTAGATGCTCAAACCTGCAAAGTCATAGTGTTAGATGCGGAGATAAAATCAATGACCAAGTTCAAGCAGATTGTGGGTAGAGGAACCCGAATCAATGAAGAGTTTGGCAAAATGTATTTCACTATTCTCGACTTTAGAAACGTCACGGACTTATTTGCGGATAAAGACTTTGATGGTGATCCAATCCGAGTGAAGCCTGTTTCGGAAGAAACAGACCTTGGTGGCATTGTGGATGAAGAAGAAAACATTGACACGCCTATCATTGACGAAGAAACAGGAGAGGAAATTGAAATAGAACCTGAAATCAGATATCCTGAACCGCAGACACCAACAGATAAGGTTCATGAGCCTAGAGAAAAGGTTTATGTAAATGGTGTTGATGTTTCCGTATTAATAAGCCGTGAAATGTATTTCGACAACAACGGCAAACCTATTACCACAAGTTTGAAAGACCATACCAAAGACCTAATAAAAGGACAATACGCTTCATTGGATGATTTTCTGAACCGTTGGAATAGTACAGATAAAAAAGAAGTCATCATCAAAGAATTAGAAGACCAAGGTGTGTTGATTGAAGCACTAAGAGATGCGGTAAATCGTGAAGTAGATTTATTCGACCTAATCTGTCACGTAGCATTTGAACAACCACCACTAACCCGAAAAGAACGAGCGAACAATGTGAAGAAGCGAGACTACTTCACCAAGTATGGTGAACAAGCCCGAAAGGTCTTGGAAACGCTACTGGATAAATATGCAGACGAAGGAGTAACCAACATTGAAAGCATGGACATTTTGAAGGTAAAACCACTCACAGATTATGGTTCTCCTTTGGAAATCATCAAACAGTTTGGCAGCAAAGCCAAATACATAGAAGCAGTAAAAGAATTGGAACAAGAACTTTATAAAACAGGAGCATAATGGCATCAAACTATTTAGGGAGGCTTAAGCCAGAAGAACGCAAGGATTTAATTCAGCAACTCTGGGATATTCAGAGTGGCGTTTGTTTTATCTCAGAAGAGGCCATTGATTTAGAGTTACATAAAGACATTTTGGATATTGACCATGTAGTACCATCAAAGCTTGGTGGCAAAGATGATCCAAGCAATTTTGCGCTCACTTTTGCATCAGCAAATCGATCCAAACAAGCATCTGACTTAAAACTTGCTCGCATTCTTCATCGATTTAAAAAACTACAAGACACTATTCAAGAAGCTGAGGACAGAAGTCCTAATCTTGATGATGTAATCAAAACTAAAGGTGGTTCCAAGCATGCATTGAAATTCCGGAGAGAAAATGAACACATTCTTTATTCTTTGGCACAATCAGGAAAATCAGAGGTCATAAAAGCTCCAGTTTACAAGGATAAGCTGAGCGGTCTCGAATACTTTTTTGCTGTACTTCCTCTTGATTTCGTATTCCATGATGATAAAATCAACCCACGTTCTATTGGTAGTAATATTTCGAAACTAATAGATGAATTCTATTATGGAAATCCGCAATTGCATATCCAGTTAGGCTGGATTGATATTTCAGAAAACTCAGAATCGAAAGTCAAAATTTTTGACGGTCAGCACAAAGCAGCAGCACAAGTGCTTTTAGGAGTTTCAGAATTACCTGTTAGGATTTTTATCAATCCAGATGAAGATAGAATCATACTCACAAATTTTAGAGCTGGAACAACCCTTCGTCAGGTAGCTTTTGACAAATCGATTCAACGCCATTTAGGTAACACTCTATACATTGACCGAGTGGAACGCTACCAAAAAGAACACAATCTGGAAGCGGATAATCTCAACTTCTCAGAACGTGAATTGACCAATTATTTTAAAGGGGAGTCCCGTGAATTAAAGAGGTACATCCTCGATTCGGTCAGAGATGCAGTAACCCGAAATTCTGACAACAAACTCATGGAATTTGTGGATTTAGGCGGAAGGGCAAAAGAAAAACCCATCTCTTATAGTTCGATTGAAAAGACTTTCTATTCCTTCTTCATTTACCAAGACTTATTAGAAATTCCTATTTCTCACAAATTGGAAGAAGGCTCCAACCCAAGAAGCCTTGAAAAGGCTCAAATCGTTCATTTAATGAACATCATTGCAGAGGAAATTTTCATTGACCAGTTTGACTTAGACATTGGTACATCCCAGATTGAAAGCAAGATTCAAAAAGGGGAAGATATTCCGTTGGAACACGTTAGAGCCTATCGAATGGCGAAAGAAGAAATCATGTATAACTGGCTTAAATATTTGAGTCAGATTGTACAATACCATTTGGTGGCACAAGGTGTTCCTGTTGATGAAAAGAAATTATTTCAATATGAGTTTTCTGAAACACTTTGGACAAACATCAGAAACTATGCAAAGAATCTCTCGCTTTTGCCGCTTTGGACTAACAATACACTTTCGTCCACGGTATTTGGCGGTAAACAGAATTATCAATTCTGGCAAACCATATTCACTACCGGAGCTTCGCCACAAGGTGTAAAAGTACTGGCTCAACCAATTAATATTTTAGAACTACAGAAACCGATATAAATGGCAAACCTAAAAGGAATCATAGACAGCATCCGTAAAATCATGTGGCAAGACACTGGGTTGAATGGTGATGCACAACGCATAGAACAGTTGGGATGGATGCTGTTTCTCAAAATATTCTCCGATAAAGACAAAGAACTGGAAGTGCTCAATGACGAATACGTAAGTCCTATTCCTGATGAACTGCATTGGGAAGCCTGGGCAGGTGATGACGAGGGCATGACGGGTGATGAGCTGCAACAGTTCGTTGACCAAAAGTTATTTCCTACACTCAAAAACCTGAAAGTGGGTATGAGTGATGATTTGGCGAACAAACGGGCGTTGATTGTTCGTGAGGTGTTCGAAGGCAACAACAACTACATGAAAAGCGGCATCAACATCCGCAAGGTGTTGAACAAGCTCAACGAAATTGACTTCAACATTGCCAAAGACCGCCATGCCTTTGGCGAGCTCTACGAAACCATTTTAAAGGAACTGCAAAGTGCGGGTAAAAGTGGGGAGTTCTACACACCCAGAGCCATTACCGAGTTTATCTGCGAAATAATCAATCCGCAATTGGGCGAAAAGATTCTTGACCCAAGTTGTGGAACGGGTGGTTATTTAACGGCTGCCATTGAGCATTTGAAAACCCAAGCCAACAGTGTAGAAGAACGGGAAAGCATTGCCAAAAACATTATTGGTTGGGAATACAAGCCCCTTCCGTATTTGCTGGCAACAACCAACCTGATTTTGCACGACATGGAAGTGCCGAACATTAGCTTCCGTGATAGTTTGGACCAACCGCTAAGCAACTACACCGAGAAAAACCGAGTAAATGCCATACTGGCGAACCCGCCTTTTGGGGGCATTGTAGCTAATAACAACGAAAACAATTTTCCGCAAAATTACCGAACAAAAGAAAGTGCCGACCTCTTTTTGGTCTTGATGATTCATTTGCTGAAAAATGGCGGACGAGCAGGCATTGTATTACCGGATGGCTCCCTGACCGGGGATGGCGTAAAGCAACGGATACGCCAACGGCTATTGGAAGAGTGCAATTTGCACACCATTATCCGTTTGCCCAACTCCGTGTTTCAGCCCTATGCCACAGTCGCCACCAACCTCTTGTTTTTTACCAAAGGCACACCCACCAAAGAAGTGTGGTATTACGAACACCGCTTGCCCGAAGGACAAAAAGCCTACAACAAAACTCGACCGCTGCAACTCAAAGAGTTTGACCCGATTAAAAAGTGGTGGAATAACCGTAAGGAAAGTGAAGTCTGCTGGAAGGTGGACATCCAAACCATCATAGACCGCAACTATGATTTGGACATCAAGAACCCCACCAAGCAGGAAGAAGAAATCATCTACAATAGTTCCGAATTAATGGATATGTTGGATAAGAGCTTTTCCAAAAGCCATGATTTGTTGAACAACATAAAAGAAGCTGTTCAATGACACTAAGTACAGCTGAAATATATAGACAGAAAGAGAGTAGTTATTTAACACAAACGGCAAAATTTATTTTTTCTAGACTTTTTGCCAATTGTGAAGTGTTTGAGCTTGGAGACTTACTAAACGACATTAAAACTGGGAAAACACCTTCCAAAAATGAGAAAAAATACTATGAAGATGAATTCATAGACTGGTTTAAACCAAATGAAATTGGAGATAAAAAGTATTTGGAAAAGGCAGAAAGTAAACTTTCAAAATTTGCCTATGACAAGGGTCAAGTTACTGTTTACAAGGCAAATTCAATCTTGATTAATGCAATTGGGGATGTTGGTCGAATTGCTATTTTGAACCATGAAGCTTCTTCCAACCAACAAATTACAGGGATAGAACTAAATGAAGAAAAACTTCTGACAGAATACTGCTATTACTATTTACTTGCAAATAGGCATCACTTTTATATGGATTTATTTCAAACAACCTTACCTATCGTGAATCAGAAAAAAATCAAACTGATTCCTATTCCTGTCCCAGAATTGAATGAACAGAAAAGAATTGTTGCATTTTTAAATTATTTGGAAAATGTAAATAGTCTTGAAGAATTAAAGGATATAATAGGCTTTGATGAATTCATTGAGATTGCAGAAAAGTTTTTTATTCTTAAAAACAAGAGTGGCGAAATCTCCACCGAACTCACCCACCAACTCGATTTAGTAAAGCAACTCCGTCAGGCCTTTTTGCGGGAAGCCATGCAGGGGAAATTGGTACCACAAGACCCCAATGACGAACCTGCTTCGGTGCTTTTAGAAAAAATCAAAGCCGAGAAAGAGCGATTGATTAAGGAAAAGAAAATAAAGAAACAGAAACCTCTTCCTCCCATCACCGAAGACGAAACTCCCTTTACAATACCCGAAAATTGGGTGTGGTGCAGGTTGGGGGAGATTTGCGAAAAAATTGGTTCAGGAAGTACTCCAAAAGGAAGCAATTATGCCGATCAAGGCTTTCCTTTTTTCAGGTCACAGAATGTTCATGATAATGGACTTGTTTATGACATCAAATATGTCTCAGAAAAGGTTCAAGAAAAGATGAATGGAACAGTGGTTATACCAAACGACATTCTTCTGAATATTACAGGAGGTTCTTTAGGTCGTTGTGCATTAGTTCCAATAGAGTTCACAGAAGGAAATGTGAGTCAGCACGTCTGTATTGTAAGACCACTATTATGTGACAATTCATTTATGCACAAGCTTATACTGTCACCATTGATTCAACAATACATATTTAGTTCTACTACAGGAGCTGGTCGTGAGGGGTTGCCAAAGTACAACTTAGAACAATTTGTAATCCCACTTCCCCCACTCTCAGAACAACAACGCATAGTCGCCAAGCTGGATGAGTTGATGCAGTATTGCGATGAATTGGAGATGAGTATCAAAGAAAGTCAGCAGCAAAATGAGTTGCTTTTGCAGCAGGTGTTAAGGGAGGCGTTGGAGCCGAAAGAAAAGGAGGTTCAAAAAGTTTAGGTATGAAAAGAATAGACAAAGACACTTTTCTAAGGAGCTTCAAGGTTCTTCCAAATCAATCATTTGATTTGTTTCTTGGAGCAGGTGCATCTATTTCTTCAGGCATTCATTCGGGTAGTGATTTGGTATGGCAATTCAAAAGGGAGTTGTTGAGCGTAAGCGGAAAAATTAATGGTAAAAAGTTTCAGGACTTAAAAGTTGAAGACAATAAGAAAGTCATTCAAAGCTACTTTGCCGAAGAAGATGCAAATGTTGCCAATCCATATTCCTATTATTTCGAAAAATGCTACCCAGATCCATTGGTGAGGCAAGAGTTTCTGAGCAGCTTGGTTAGGGACAAAAAACCATCAATTGGTTTCATGTGCCTATCGGTTTTGGTAGAAGAGAAAAAAGTAAATACAGTTTGGACAACCAATTTTGATGACTTGATAGAAAGAGCCATTAGCAAAATGGATATAAGTTATCAGGTTGTTTCTCCTGAAAATTCAAAGTCAGTTCAAAATTTCAGAAGTGATATTCCTACTGTGGTCAAACTTCACGGTGACTTTCGCTATGATGCTTTACAAAACACTGATTCAGAGCTGCAAAGATTAGAGGAAAACCTGCACAACTATTTTTTAAGTTCTTCAAGTCGGAGAGGTCTTTTGGTAGTAGGTTATTCGGGAAGTGATGAATCAGTTTTACAAACACTAGAAAAAGCATTGGAGAAACCCAATACATTCCCGAAAGGATTGGTTTGGTGTATTCCAAAGGAGGTTGTCCCCAATGAACGCCTAACAAGAATCATTGAAAAAGCTAACGATCAAAATCAGCGATCAGGTTTTATGGTCATTGATAGTTTCGACTATTTTCTTCACGAAATTTACTCAGTCTGCGGATTAGAAAACAAGCAAATTGATTCAATAGCAGAGGATCGATTCCAACAAAAACAGCCATTTCGACTTACTCAAAATCAATCCAATACCACCCCCATTCTTCTGAACGCTATAAAAGCGAAATACTTTCCCAAGAGCATCTTTTCAACCAAGACAAACGTCAACGGAAAAGGCAAATGGAAAAGGTTAAGGGAAATATTGCTGGACTCTAACATTGTGGCAGCATTCAGTAAAGGAGAAACGTTATCATTGTTTGGTGATGAAAATGAAATCAAACAAGTTTTCAAAGACTACCTCACAGATGAGATAAAATTAGTTGACATTCCGGATTATCTATTTTATCAACCTGATTCCTTCTACATTGGAATGCTCTATGAGTTGATTGAAAAGTCCCTAGTCAATGATTATGGTTTAGCACTATTTAGCAGAGGCAGAAATATCAGGAAAGTGTTTTCGGTCAATCATCCTTTAAGCCAAGATGAAATTAATGGTATTCCAAAATGGATGAATTTTAGAATTCCACAGGGCTATCAGGTCTTTGAAGCTTTCGAGTTTAAAGTAGAATTTGTAAACAAAGCTCTCTTCCTCCTAATATGCCCCACTATTCACATACAAACATCAACAGGAGCTGAACCAGATAGATTAATTGCTCAAAACCTAACTAATACCATTACATCTAATCGCTGGAATAACAAGTATGGTGACAAGGTGCATTTTTGGTTTAAAGAATTAAAGCGAAGAAATACTGACTTGTCTTTTCGGTTAGGTGATTTTGAAATCAAACTTTCTGAATTTTACGCAACAGCAGCTCAGCAAATGGGGAAGTTCTTTTGTTTTGATAACTACGCTAAAGCAAATGAGCCATTGATTTACTTTCACCATCAGGACGAAACAAAACAGTCTATTCATCCAATTAATGGCTTAAAACTTTTAGGTCCCTTGGAAGAAAGTTTTGGTGTCAATAATGTTGTTTCAAAAATTCAGATGGCAATCATTGCTCCTGACTCTGGTTTCGAAAAAGTAAAATCACACTTAGAATCGTTATTAAAACCAGTTAGTCCTACCACAGAAAAGGAATATCTTAAAGCCTACCCGGGATTTGATGCTGTTTATAAAAAGCATTTGGTAATTCCTAACTCGGCCCAAAGTGAATATGTTGTTACAATCAACAGTCAAGCAGTAAGTCAATATTCTGCTATTCAGTTTTACGAACACATTAAAAGGAGTATTGATGCGCTATCCTTAAAACGAAACGAGATAGACTGTGTGGCAATTTACATTCCAAATACTTGGAAAAAATTTAGAGAGCTTAAAAACGAAACCACCTATTTCGATCTTCACGATTCTCTTAAATTATATGCTGTTAAAAAAGGATTAAGACTTCAATTTATAGAAGATAAGTCCATAGACTACAATGACCAGGCAAAAGTAAAATGGTGGTTATCCCTAGGTATCTATGTTAAGTCTAATGGCACACCTTGGAAGGTAAAAACAGATAACACAGAAACAGCTTTTGTTGGCTTAGGCTATGCTATTCGACAAAATGCAAAAAACAAGGTGGTTTTAGGAAGTAGTCAAATTTTTGATGGCAATGGTAACGGTTTACGTTTTCTACTGCAACCCATTGAAAAACCATTTATGATTGGTAAAAATCCTTCCATGAGTAAAGACGATGCATTTAGGTTAGTTACGAATATCAGAAACACTTATCATAAAATAGACCCTGTAATCGGTCTTAAAAAATTAGTGCTGCACAAGACTTCTCATTACACTCGTGACGAGATAGATGGCATTTGCAATGCCCTTGAAGGTATTGACAATATTGAGCTTCTACAGATTCAACAATTCAGCAATTGGCGAGCAATTAAACTTAAAAAGAATCATACAACAGGCAAACATGATTTCAATCGCTATCCAATTGAAAGAGGAACTATAATTCAACTAGACGAATTCAGCTTTTTACTTTGGACTCATGGATTGGTGCAAAGCAATGAATTATCAAAGCCATACTATCAAGGTAAAAGAGGCGTTCCGACACCTTTGTTAATAAAGCGTTTCAGAGGTACAGATCCAATTGAAACAGTAGCAAACGACATCTTGAAACTAACAAAGATGAATTGGAACGGAGCGGAGTTATACAAGACAATGCCAGTAACAATTGACTTCTCTAAAAGACTTTCTGTGATGGGCAAACAACTGGAAGAACTTGGAACTAAAGCTTATGACTTCAGATACTTCATATAGTCAACGCACACTTGAAAGCACATTTGCAGGTCGCTCAATGCCAACGCACAGCCAAAACCTGCAAAAGAGCTTCCAAGTCCCTGCCCGAGAAAAGAGAAATTTTAAAAAATGCCCCACCGCACAGGAGGACATAGAAAATGAAGACTAAAACGAAAAGAAAAATAAAGCACGAACGCACAATCGAGTAGACTGCCCCGCCAGCCTTGGCTGACGGGGAGAGCCTCTCACACCACTGTACGTACGGTTCACGTATACAGCGGTTCGTTAAGAAATGGAGCAATTTTCTGATAAT
>Ga0116162_10002611_pt1 | contig 11138 bp, 8 predicted proteins | sample AD_UKC105_MetaG_FD_89875 | JGI IMG/M metagenome (GOLD analysis project Ga0116162, IMG submission 89875) | Active sludge microbial communities of municipal wastewater-treating anaerobic digesters from Hong Kong - AD_UKC105_MetaG | ecosystem: Engineered > Bioreactor > Anaerobic > Digestate... | reverse complement strand
TCAGCAGGTCTGGGGTCCGAGTCCCCACATTGGCTCCATTTTTTTCGGGGTGTAGCGCAGTTTGGTAGCGCGTTTGGTTCGGGACCAAAAGGTCGCTGGTTCAAATCCAGTCACCCCGACCAGTAAAGACTCCTATGGGACAATCCTATAGGAGCCTTTGATATTTATTTTCAATTGTGAATCCAGCGAAACGCCACCGGCCGTTACTGCGCACTCTTTCTTCGTTTTACGAAAATCGTGACAAAGAACAGCGCAAACGCAATAGCCGCCCAGGCCAGCAGGTTAAGGAAGGATTCTTGCACAAACTGCGCCCCGCGGTTGAACAGAGCGTACGACATAATCCTGATACCGGAAGCCGTAGGCAGATATTTAAAAAATGCTGCACCAGCGGAAAATTCCAGCGGATTCAGCGCGCCGGAAACCAGCCACAGCGTGATACTCAGGATAATCATCGGCGCAGGCACGAGCCTGAAGTCCCCCGCCTTCATGCCGTACAGGACGCCGGGAAGGCTGAACGTCGTCACAAGCAGCAGGAACATCAGCAGCAAATATACAACGCTCATGACGCTCGGAAAACTCAGCCCGAAAAACAACATATAACACAACGTCAAAACGATCAGCATCACGCCGGAAATAATGGTTGCCGCCACCCATTTGCCGATCAGGGACGCGGTTTCTCCGTTCGCAGCCATCTTGATGTAGGCTTCGGTCCCGCCTTCCTTTTCGTTTGCGCCGAGCGCTCCGCCAATCAGCAGGCCAAAAAAGACCATCGTCCAGATCAGAATGCCCGCCATCATATAGCTGGATCTCGAAAGCGAATCGTTCTGGAGGTTTTCTTCCACGACAATACCCGGCCTGGCGTTGGTATCCAGCTCATACAACTTGATAAAGTCGTATATTCTCGCCTCTATGCCGAGTCGGACATTCTTTGAAATGTCTTCATGTGCGGCCGTAAACTGTATAGTGAGCTGCTCCGGATCGCCTTCTTCAATGCTCTCGCCAAATCCCTCCGGAATGTGCAGGACGGCAAACGTTTCATGCATCTGAAACATGTCCTCCGCCGTTTCTTCATCCGTTAAAACCAGTTCAAAATACGGTATCGTGCCCGTTCTCGTCTCCATAACTTCCAGGAACTTCTCCGTCCAGGCGCTGGATGAAGCGGCGTCGTTATTGACTACGGCGATGTCCACGATTCCCGTGGTTTGAAAGACGCCGACAAACAACAGGCAAATCAGCAGCGGCGGAAAAATCGATACGAGTGCAATCGCCTTGTGCTTTTTCCAGTACTGAATCGATTTTTTTATTTCAGCCTTGATTTTTGCGCTCACAGTTCCTTCGCCTCCTTAACAAACACCGCATGAGCGGCGGCCAGCATTGCCGCGGCGAATATACCGGTTATAATCAGGTCTTTTACCATCAGTCTGCTGCTGACGCCGCCCAGAAGGGACGCGTTGATATACACCTGATAGAAATACGTTCCCGGCCAGAGGTCGGCGATATGGCGCAGCAGCCCCGTCCACGCCTCGGATGGCGCCAGCCCGCCGGAAACCCACCAGCTTGCAATATTGATCACCATAACAAGTATGCCCGCCGGGAGAACCTGCTTGATCTTCGCGGCAATCAGCGCCGCCAGGCCAACGGAGAACAGCACGCCCCAGAAAAAATATAGAAGTTGCATAAGCATGTTTTGGGGAAGATACCCAAATACAATCCACTCCTCCAGCAGGATAAATCCTGTAACAAGCAGCGCCTGTATAACGGCCGACAGCAGCTTGCCGCCGATTATATTGATCAGTTTTGGCGTCATTATAAGTTCCTTGATCGTGCCGTCTTCAAATTCACGGGAAATAGAAAACGTAATCGCAAGGCTTGCGCTCAAAAGCATCGCCAGCCCGAGGATGGACGCGCAGATGTATTGTATCAGGGGCAGGTCGGGCGAAACGTCCGCGATAAAATCCACACGCGGAATATTATAAACCGTGCCGCTCGCCTCAAGACCGTCGTTAAAATAGTTGACTGCGTTCTGCATTCTCTGAATGAAGTTTTTCGTCACGTCGTCGTTGATATTATTGATTGTAATCGAAACTCCGACGACTTCGCCCGCATCCAGCCGTTCCGAAAGACGGGCCGGGATCGTAATGAGCCCCAGCACCTCGCCGCTTTCAAACTTCTCCTCCGCAGCGGCGCTTTCCACCGCCTGTGCATCAAACCAAAGGGCTCCCGAACCACTTTTCAGGTTCAGCAGGTAATCCCTTAGTTCAATTGCGGCGGGATCGCTGTCTTCCATGACGATTGCAACCGGCAATATCTCCGTTCTAGCCAGAAAAAGGCCCGCAAAAATCGAGATGATTAAAAGCGGCGCAACGGACATAATGATCAGTTTCGGCTGCCGGAACCACATTTTCAGGTCGGCGACCATCAGGCTGATGATTTTCCTCATAGCAGTCTCCTCATCAATCCCTGAGTTTTTTGCCGGTGAGCTTCAAAAAGACATCGTCCAGCGTCGGCACCCTGATTTGGAGGTCTTTAATGGCGATGCCGTCCGTTTCATTGAATATCTCCGCAACTTCCGTCAACAGGATATTTGCCTTCTTTTTAGCCGGTATGGAGATTTGATACCTGTTTTCCGCCGGTCCCTCGCTCATCTCCGTATCGGCCGAATAATTTTTCAGCTTCGTCTGAAGATTCGAAAAGCCGGACGGAGCAATCTCGACTTCCGCCGTCAGGTGTACGCCGTCGGAATAGTTGGTTTTCAGATTTTCAGGCGTATCCATGGCAACCAAATGCCCTCCGTCAATCACCGCGCAGATGTCGGACAGGCTGTCGGCTTCGTCCATATAATTGGTATTGATAAATATGGTTTTCTTTCCCCTCATTTCGAGGATTTTGCTCCATATTTCGTTCCGGTTCTGAACGTCCACTCCGAGCGTCGGCTCGTCCAGAATAATGATCTCAGGGTCGTGAAGCATTGCGCGAACCAACGCAAGCCGTCTCTTCATCCCGCCCGAAAACGTGCCAACAAGGTCGTTTGCCCTGTTTTCAAGCTGGGCAAGCTCCAGCGCCTCGTTCACTTTGCTTTTCACGCTTTTTTTCGGTACGCCGTAAAAATTGGCATGGAACTCGAGGTTTTCCCTTGCCGTCAGATAATCGTAGATCGAAGTATCCTGCGTGACAAGCCCGATGCGCTTGCGAACTTCCTGCGTCTGCTTCAACGGGTCGAATCCGCAGACGCCGATTTCCCCCGAATCATATTTTTCCAGCCCGCAGATGATGTTCACCAGCGTTGTTTTTCCCGCGCCGTTCGGCCCGAGCAACGTAAAATTCTGCTTTCCTATTTCGAAAGAAATATCATCTAAAACATTCCTTTCTCCAAAGGATTTTTTTAAATTTGATACAACAATGGACATATGCCGTTTCTCCTCACCTAGTTGATTCTGATATCGTTCCAGAGCAATCTGAAAACTTCTTTTTTGCGGCGCTCCAAGGCTGCCGCCAGCTGATCGTCGTCCATAGGCGCCATATCCTGAATAACAGGCAGCGCAACAAACATGAACAAATCCAAACTAAAGAGATTCAGAATAAACTCTCTGGTATCCACAGCGCGGATTTCTCCCTTTGCAATTGCTTCGTTCAGCTTGTCCGTAAAAATTTTAAAAGGCGACTGCCGATATCCGACATAGCAGTCGGAAACCACGTCCCGAAGGTTCAGTTTCTGGCGGCTCAACTCCCAAACCAGGAACTGAAACGCGTCTTTCCGTTCGTAAAGAAAATCAAAATGCCGGTCGATAAAGCCGGATAAAAATTCTTTGAACGTCAAAGAATCCATGTTTCCGTTGAAAACGCTGCCGTACAGGTCGACAACAATTCTCTTTACGACCTCAAGGAAAAGCGTATCCTTGTCCTTGAAATAGTAATGCAGGAGCATTTTGTTCACGCCGGCGCAGTCGGCGATTTCCTGCATGCGGGCGCCCGCCTTGCCTTTCTCAACAAAAACCTTCATCGCGGCATTTAAAATATTCTGTTCGACTTGATTTTCTTTCATAGTGTCGCCGTTCCTTGTTTCATTTTCGGTTCAACCGTTTGGTTGAACCATCTGGTTGATGATAGCACCAGCCGTTCTTCATGTCAACTGTTAAAAGCAAAACGAGATTTGAAACCGGTGTGCTAGAGATTCGTTGATCAGGGTACAAAAATACCGTCCCTGTCCGAATCTACAGAGGCGGTACCCAATTGTTTCTGTGAAATACGCGAGTACTTTGGCTTTCAGGCGGTTTTGCCGCCTGAAAGCCAAAGTGAATTCGAAAATATCGCCAGCGATAGCCCGTTCCCGTCCGAAAGCGGGCGAAGATACCTGTTATTTGCCGGCGCCCTTTAAATATGGAAAGTAACGAAAATCATCCGTCAACATGTGTCCGATAACGACCTGATCCAGCAGGAACGAAAAGAAGGCCGCAAATTTGAGCTCGCCGGACAAAAACTGGTTATGGTGTTCGTCGATGCGCGTCAAAAGCCTGTCGTGCGTTGCGGCGTGCTTTTCCGCCTCCGGATAGGAGACGTCCCTGAGGAGCGCTTCTTCCTCTTTAAAATGAACTCGGATGTGTTCGATCAATTCCTTCTCGGCTTTTACGGGGTCTCCGCTTTCTTTATCCGTCATCGCGTCCAGGGTTGCGTTTCCAAGGGAAATGATTTCTTTATGCCTGCCGTCTATAATCGGATTCCCGCTTTCCCATTCGCTTTTCCATTCCAGATTGATCTTGACAAACGGGAACGCCTCAGCCCAGCCCAACCCCGTAACGCAGTTTCTGCCCTTGTTCTTCGAACGGAACATCGCATAATCCACGCGTCTGAACCAGCTTCCCTTTGTCTCGCCCGGGATGAACTCGGTCACGCCGAAGCTGGCCGTTACCGCCATTTTGACGTTCGGGTGCGAAAGCGTTTCAAATCTTCCCTTCAGCTTTTCCGCAGCTTTTATGGCCGCGGGCAGATTCGTGTTCGGCAGGAGCACGACAAATTCTTCGCCGCCCCATCTGGCAAAGATGTCTTCTCTTCGTAAGGAACTTTTTGCAGCGCCGGCTATCCGTTCCAGGACACGGTCTCCGGCGTCATGACCCCAGGTATCGTTGATTTTTTTGAAATTGTCTATGTCAAACAAAATAATGGAAAGCGGATAGGCGTATCTCTGACTGCGTTCCGATTCTTCAATGACCTTTCGGTCGAAATAGTATCTGTTAAATATTCCCGTAAGGGCATCTTTGGCAGCAACTTCGCTGAGCGCCCTGTTTTTCCGATTCAGCTCCTCGGCAAGCTTCCTGAGCGCTTTTTCAGACTTCTTCAGCCGCTCGATCATTTCGCTTTTGCTCGCAATCGCCTGATTCAGTTGTCTCTCCAGCGCTTTCCTTTCCGTGATATCGCGGGATACGCCGAGAACCTCAAGCGCGCCTGTTTCCGGGTTCTCAATAAGCTTGACAGTGACCTCTATCTGTTTGGTTTCTTTCTCCTTTGAATAAATCTGCATATCCTTGACGCAGGTAAGCGCCTCTTGCCTTCGCTCTCCGCCGAGATAGAGGGCCACCATCCGTTTGGTGTTCTCCATCGCCACTCGATAGGTTTCTTCCGGCACCGCATCCGCAAGCGACTCCGCCATCGCTTCCTGCGCGGATATTCCCCTGAGTTTCCATACATTCGGGCTCATGTACGTAAATCGATTGCTCGCGATATCATATACCCATATGCATTCCAGCGCATTTTCGGAAAGGAGACGATACTCATATTCTAATTTTCGGAATCGCTCGTCATTCATAATGAGGCCACCCTGTAGAATCGTGCTTTGCGAAACGTATATTACTTTTATTGCAAGTATAAGCGTATTTCGCAGGCCCGTCAATTTCTATGTTTTTTCTGTTGAATTACTATAGAAGATTTGCTTTCGCCACGGCGGTCACGTCCGTTTCTTGCCGAAGCGGTCTGTTTGTGATAGCATTTTATTATATAAATGCTATTCTTTTGCCGTTTAAACGGCATCTGTTGCAAATCATCGAAGGGAGAAAATCAAATAAAAGACCTTATCACGTACCCAAAGGAGATCATCTTATGAACATTGCAGTTATCGGCACATCACGAAAAGAAAACGAAAAACGGCATCCCATCCACCCGGATCATATTGCGGGCATTCCGGAAGACATCCGCAGTCAGCTTTACTTCGAAAAAGGCTACGGATTGCCATTCGGAATGAGCGACGATCATATTCAGTCCCTGACGGGCAACCGCCCGCTTGAGCGCAAAAAACTGCTCGGCGGCTTCGGCGCCGTCCTGATCACAAAACCGGTCATCGAGGATTTTGAGGAAATGCAGGACGGCACGCTGGTCTGGGGCTGGCTGCACAGCGTCCAGCAGCGCTATATCGCACAGTTGGGCATCGATAAAAAGCTCACGCTCATCGCATGGGAAAGCATGTATTACGAAAGCGGCCGCGAATTGATCCATACCTTCAGCCGCAACAACGAGATGGCCGGGTACTGCGGCGTGCAGCATGCCCTGGAGGTCGCCGGCATCGACGGCAACTTCGGCCCGGCGCGCAGGGCGGTCGTCATCAGCTTCGGCTCCGTCAGCCGCGGCGCGATCTTTTCGCTGCTTTCGCACGGCATCCATGATATCGCGGTCTACACGCAGCGGCCGACGTCGCTGGTTGCAAACCAGATACCGGGGATTTCTTATAAGCGGTTCGTGGAAAACGCGTCCGGTGGATTCGAAGTCGTGAACATGGACCGCAGCCGCACGCCTATCCTCGACGCGCTGTCTTCGGCCGACATCATCGTAAACGGAATCCTGCAGAACCCCGTCAAGCCGGTCGTTCTTGTAACCGACGACGACGTGCCCCGGTTCACGAAACCGTGCCTGATCATCGACGTCAGTTGCTCCAAGGCGATGGGGTTCAGCTTTGCGTATCCGACCACGTTTTCCAGCCCGACCATTCAGCTCGGCAATATCATGTATTACGGCGTCGATCATACGCCGACGCTGCTTTGGAACAGCGCGACCTGGGAAATCTCAAGAGCGCTGCTTCCATACCTGAAGTGCGTTGTCGGCGGGATCGAAAACAAAGTCATTTCCGACGCGATCGACATCCGGGAAGGAAAGATTCTGAACAGCGATATCATCGTTTATCAAAACCGCTCCAAGGTGTATCCCTACAGGCAGCTGTAAAGCGCCCCTTGCGAAAAGCCGGCCGCGGGAATGTCCCGCGGCCGGCTTTGTATCCGGTTGGTTAAAGCACAAGACTCGGCGCGGCGTAAACGCGGGAACCGAGTTCCTGATCAAGCATGTATAGGCCCTTGCTGTCGGTGCCGAAGAGTTCCATCTTTTTGATGTTCTCCTGCGCGTTGGTTTCCTCCTCGCCCTGCTCCTTGACGAACCAGTCAAGGAACTGCATGGTCCGGAAGTCCTTGTTCTCGTAGGCAGCCTCATAGATCGTATGGATCGACCCGGTGACGTATTGTTCGTGCACCAGCGCGCCTTTCAGCGCGTCCATGTGTTCGTGCAGAGGCGTCTGCGGTTTCTCAATGGCTTCGAGCGTAATCGCCAGATCGTTGTTCTGCATATACTGTATAAACAGCATCGCATGATCGCGTTCCTCCTGCGCCTGCACGCGGAACCAGTTGGCAAATCCTTTCAGGCCCTGCTCCTCATAGTAATTAGAAAAATACAGATACAGATACGCCGAGTAAAATTCCTTTTGAATCTGACTGTTTAGCAGCGTTTGAACCTTTTCACTGAACATTTTCTCCAGCTCCTTTTCTTTTGTCCGTTCAGGGTGCGTTCAGTCCTTCCTTGGCTTACGGTTGTATTATATCGCATTTTTCCCGTCCATAATGTGTCATTATCACCAACGCCGGCTCAGCCTGCGGGGCGCGCCGGACCCGCTCGGAACCGGAACCGTCAACTTTATCGTATCATTTCCTTCCGAACGATTTTGTGATAATATTATAATGAAATTTGTAATTTTACGACTTCACCAAACACTCCTTTTCGTCATCTGAAACGACATCGGACCATAAAACAAAATCAAGGAGCGATTGATCAAGCCTATGAACGCGCAAGCAGCACGCAGCATCAAACCGGATAAAAGCAGGACGTCGGCCGAAAAGCTCTCGTTTTTCGAATCTTTCGGATTCCTTTCGGGTGCTTCTTCGATCGGGCTCATCATCACCGACCCGGACGGCGGAATCATTACCTTCAACAAAACCGTTCAGAACATGCTTGGAATCGAGCTTGAAAAATACAGGCACACAAACGTCTGCGAGCTGTATGCAAACCCGGACGATCGTCCGCGGCTGCTCGACATGCTCGCCACGTCGGGTTCGGTACACGATTTCGAAGTCGAAGTCAAGCACGCCAACGGCTCGCGGCGAACCGTCCTTGCTAACGTCGATTATATTGATCGCGACGGCGAGCACCTCTTACTCACTTCACTGTATGACATTACCCAGTTCGTCCAGCGCCGTGCAAGCCAGGCGGCGATCGACGAAAACTACCGGACTTTGTTCAGCAACGCCCCCGTCGGCATTACCGTTACGGACATAGAGGGTAACCTGATCGTCAGCAACAACGCCATCCGCGATATGCTCGGCTACACGCAGGAGGACCTCGCCGATGTTAGCGTGCGCGATTTTTATCTGGTTCCCGGCGACCGTTCGGACCTTCTGGAAATGACGCGCTCATATGGGACCGTACGCGACTTTGAAACGCTCTTTCGCCATCAGGACGGCAGCTCGGTCCCGGTGCTGATCAATACCGACATCATCGAATTCAACGGAAAATCGAACATGCTCCTGACCTCCATACGCGACATCTCCTATATGAAACGCGTCGAGGACGATCTGAAAAAGGAGCGCGATTTTTCCAACGCGGTCCTGAATATCGCCGCGACCCTCATCGTTGTGCTCGACCGTCAGGGCACCATCACGCGCTTCAACAGGGCCTGCGAGCAGGCAAGCGGCTATTCGGCGATCGAGGTTGTCGGAACGAATTTCGGCGATACCAATTTCTTTGATCCGCCCATGACGTCGGAAAAAATAGAAAAACTTCTCAGCGACGATTTCCCCGGCGCTTACGACACCGTCCTGCTTTCGAAAAACGGCGTCCACCGCACGATTTCCTGGACGTTCGCCGCAATATTCAACAATCAGGGACACGCGGAATTCATCATTGCGACGGGGATCGACGTCACCGAGCGCAAAAAAGCCGAAGACGAGTTGCAGCGCGCAAACAAGGAGCTTGCCTCCCGCGTGCAGGCGCTGAAGGAGCGCACACGGGAGATGGACCTGCTCAACGACATGGGCGAACAGTTGCAAAGCTGTCAAAACATAGCGGAAGCCTGCCGGATCAGCATCCAGTACATCAAGCTGATCTGCCCGCTCAGCAGCGGCGCGCTGTATATCATCAAAGATTCGCGCAACCTCGCCGAATCCGCCGGCTCCTGGGGCGAAAACGACTTCTCCGCACCGGTGTTCGAGCCGCTGAGTTGCTGGGCGATTCGCCGCGGCCGCCGTCACCTTATCGACGAGCGGCATCCCGGCCTTCTCTGCGGGCATATCAACGGGCCGGAAAACGGGCAGTACCTTTGCGTACCGCTGACGGTCAACGGCATCGCGATCGGCATTCTGCATCTCAACCACATCGCCTCCGAGGCGGACGACAATCAGCTGGCCGAACAGTATACCGATCACAAAACGCAGATCGTCACCATGGTCGCCGAGCACATCGCGCTCGCGCTCTCGAATCTCAAGCTGAAGGAATCGCTTCGCCAGCAGTCGATCCGCGACGCGCTGACCGGACTGTTCAACCGGCGGTATATGGAGGAAACGCTCGAACGGGAACTCAGCCGTGCGGAACGCGAAGAAAAGCCCGTCGGCGTGATCATGTTCGACATCGACCACTTCAAGCAGTTCAACGATCTCTCCGGGCACGACGCAGGCGACGCGCTTCTGCGCGAACTCGGCGTGTTCCTCAACAAGAGCGTGCGCGGCGGAGACATCGTCTGCCGGTACGGCGGCGAAGAATTTTTAACCGTCCTGCCGGGCGCCGATATCGAAAACGCGCGCGAGCGTGCCGAAGAGCTCCGCCTCGGCGTTAAAAACATGCTGGTTTACCATCTTGGCAAGCCGCTGGCCAAGTGCACAATCTCTCTCGGCGTTGCTGCGTTCCCGAAAAACGCGCGGGACAGCGAAACCCTGCTCAAGGCGGCGGACACCGCGCTCTACCGCGCGAAGAACGAGGGCCGCGACCGGGTCGTTACGATCGGAGATTGAAATTTATCAATAAACAGGCCCGGAGGCATGCCTTCGGGCCTGTTTATTGTATGCCTCTGCTCTTCCTTTTGTAAATTATTCCCGCTGCCCTTGCCTCGCCAGATGAAGTATGATATTCTGCAAAAAAGTTAGTTTCGGAATTGGGGGGCTGCCGATTGAGTCACATGATCGAAGTATCCGGCCTGCAAAAATCGTATGGGTCCGTCCATGCGGTCAAGGGCCTGGATTTTTATGTGGAGCGGGGGAAAATTTTTGCGTTTTTAGGTCCGAACGGCGCGGGAAAATCCACGACCATCGACATCATCTGCACGTTTTTAAAAGCGGACGCAGGCACGGTCGTCGTGGACGGCAATACGCTCGGGAAGGACGACAACGCCATCCGCTCCAGCATCGGCGCGGTGTTTCAGGACGGACTTTTGGACCAGCTGCTCACCGTACAGGAAAATCTCCGCATCCGCGGCGGGTTCTACGGGCTGAAGGGAAAACGGCTCGATCGCGTCATCGACGCGGTTGCGCAGAAGACCGGCATCTCGGAAATTCTCAGGCGCCCGTACGGCAAACTCTCCGGCGGGCAACGGCGTCGCTGCGATATCGCCCGCGCGCTGGTCAACACGCCGAAAATCCTGTTTCTCGACGAGCCGACCACTGGACTCGACCCGCAGACGCGCAAAAGCGTATGGGAGACCATCGCCTCGCTGCAGCGGGACACGGGCATGACTATCTTCCTTACCACGCACTATATGGAGGAAGCGGCGGAAGCGGACTACGTCATCGTCATCGACGACGGCAGCATCGTCGCAAAGGGCACGCCGTCCGACCTGAAAGAACGGT
>Ga0116162_10002596_pt1 | contig 11171 bp, 9 predicted proteins | sample AD_UKC105_MetaG_FD_89875 | JGI IMG/M metagenome (GOLD analysis project Ga0116162, IMG submission 89875) | Active sludge microbial communities of municipal wastewater-treating anaerobic digesters from Hong Kong - AD_UKC105_MetaG | ecosystem: Engineered > Bioreactor > Anaerobic > Digestate... | reverse complement strand
TATTGATATTGTAAAAATAATTTTTGGTGAAAGAAAACAATTAGACGCAAAGCTTTCTGCGATTTCAACTATTATTGATAAATTGTCTATTGGAATAGATGATTTTCAAGATGCTTCAGTAGATTTATTTTTTGAAATTACTGATGGTAAGCAAAAACACCAGATAATTCATGAAGCAAGAAATCTTTCAGTCACTTCTATTTCTGATATTTTAAAGAAGTTAAATATTATCACAGAAATTAGAAAAATGTTAATACCCAATTCAGAGCGACATTTCGATCTAAGGTATATCTTTGAATTAATTTCATTATTTAATTATAAAGTTTCAGTTGATGTTATAAAAAGTTTTTTCTTAAAAAGGATTCCTTTGAAAGATGTAATATTGAAAGGGATGCTTAAGCAAATTAGATCTGCTAATTTTGATTCATATCCTGAAAAATTAGGATACCTGTATAAGCCATTGACACTGGATTTATCTTTAACGTTTAGTTTTATCGAATTATTAAATAGGGAGGATCATAAGATGGAGATTATAACAAAGGAGTTGGTTCTTGATGAAAATGAAGAAAAGAGATTAAGGGCAAAACCGATTAGAACTTTTGTTGAAAAGATATATATTGGCCTTACACAATCAGAAATTTCGCTTATGGAAATAGGAGAAATTATTCATGATATAAGTAGTGAGCTATATCTCCACGGCAAGAAGGATCGCGAAAAAATATTTTTATCAAAAATTGATTATACTGGAATGTCAAAGGAAGATATTGAAAAATTGATAGTATTTATTAATGGTAAGGTCAGCCAATATCATACAGACTTAAAATATATAGCTGCTTCTCTGGCAGAAAAATTGAATCAAGTAACCATAGAAATTAATAATTATACCATTGATAAGATTAGAGCTGTATTAAGAATAGTAGATGGTTATAATTTAAAAAAAAGGATAAGTATAATGGCAGCAACATTAAATAAGGAGGTCATAAAATGAAAAATTCAGAAATTCTGATTCTTACTGAGGCAAAGAATACAAATCCCAATGGCGATCCGTCAAATGAAAATCGCCCCCGGTTTACTGACGATGGTCGTGTAGAGATAACTGATTTACGATTAAAACGATATATAAGGGATTATATTGACAAATATGTTGATGGTAAAGAAGTTTCAATTAAATCTATAGATGAAGAAAATTTAGACAACAACATCTCTTCTCACCTAAAATATTATGTAAAAAAAATAATCGAGGAAAACAAGGATTGGAAAACAATATATGATTCGAAGGAAAAAGAAAAGCTAATTAGGAATAATAAGACCAAGTTAGAAGAATTTTATCTGGAAAAATTTATAGATATTCCTCTTTTTGGGATTGTTACAGGAAGTGAAGGGAGTTCTAACGCTGATATTGCTTTCCTGAAACCAAATTATTATGGAACGGTTCAGTTTCAATATGGATATAGTCTAAACAAACCGCAACTTAAAGATGTTGATATTTCTCCAGTAACCGGAACATTGGGTAAAGACTATAGAATTGACTACGGTATATTTGCTTTTCATGGTGTGGTAAACAGGAAAACCGGTGAAGGCTATGGACTTAATAATTCTATTATCGAAGAAATGGATAAATGGATTGTAGAAGGAATCCCGACAATCTCTGCTGAATCAAGAAGTAAAATCGGTCAGGATGTTCTTTTATATTTAAGAATTGAATATAAAGACGGTAATATTCCTCGTGATTTACGAGATTTTATAGAAATTGACAAAAAAGAAGAACTTAAGTCAACAAAAGATTATAAAATTAATGCCACTGCTTTGCAGGAATATTATACTAAAAAACAGAGCAAGATAGAAAAAACTGTTTTATATATCAATAAAAAACTTCAGGTTCAAGGATTAACTTTAAAAACAGATGATAAGTTTGAGGTGAATGTATGATATATCTGGATATTGAATCCAGAAGCGCTCATTTCAGAAATCATTTTTATAATTCTTCATTGATTAGTTATCCATATCCAACCAGAACAATGATTTTTGGTTTGCTTGCTTCTATGCTTGGGTATAGTCATGATACTTACCACTCACTTTTTTTAAATTCAAAAATTGCAGTTTGCATTAAATCCCAGAATTTGTATAAGGATACTGTTGTTGTGAATCATCGTGAGCCTACTCAGATGGCCCGTGCAACCCAGGTTTATATTGAGTATGTTAAGTCATTAAAAGGAAAGGTCTGTTATCGAATCTATTATGAGGGAGAAGCAGAAAAAGGTGTTCTGAGTTCATTAAAAAATTATAATGGATACCATTTATATCTTGGTGCAACAGAATGCCTTGCATCCATCACAGACTTTAACTATTGTACATATAAGGATGTTTCTGTTGATAAATCTCAGACTATTGATTCAAATATACCTTTGAATATTGTTGAAAAAATTGAAATATCAGGGGTATCTGATTATACCCCTAAATATGAACGATATAGAAATATTTATGGTTGGAAAGAGGAGAGAGGCCAGTCACTTGGTTCTTTTGATATGCTTTGTGAAACAAATAGTGGTAAAATACGTTGTACTCTGAAGAAGAATATGGAATTCACTATCGCAGAACTCGCTGATGGAGAAGAAAGAAAAATTAAGGGTAAATTATTAAAGACATCAAAAGGTGATGTAATTTATGCCTTTTGATCCAGAAATATGCTATTCTCATTCTAATGGGAATTTATTATCCCATCATCTGTTTTATGTTGGTAAAGCTGTCTATGAAATGCTTCCATATAATAAGGAAGTCGGTTTTTTGGTTGGTGTTTTTCATGATTTTGGGAAACTGACTTCATTTTATCAAAAATATATTCAAAGTAAAATTAATAAGGAGCCCCTTCTTGACGTAAATGAAAAGTATAAAGCTCACACGGCTCTTGGAGCGCTTTTTTCTTTATATTTTTTTAACGAATATCTGAACGAAGAAAATCATAAATACCTTCCGGCAGTTTTTAATTGCGCATTTCACCATTCTGTTTTGTCCAACATTGAATCATTGGTTATAGACAATAAAAAGCTTGATGATAAGAAGGTTTTAGAAGGTCAGATTGCAGATTTAAAAGAAAGAATTCATATAATTGAAAAAATTTATAAATATGAATTGTGTGATTTAATAAATGATGATCAAAATTTATCCCCTTTAAAAAATATAATTGGTAGTATTAATTTTAATGATTTTTTTAATGTTGCATTGAATAGAAAAGAAATATTTAAATCGGTACATGGGTTTTATTTTAAGGATATAAAAAGAAATGGTAATTCTGAAGCAGCATTTTTTACAACCGCACTTTATGGTGCATTGGTAAATGCGGATAGAGAATTAGCTGACGTATTACCTGAAGCTTTTTTTCAGACATATAGAAAATCTAAAACTTATCATATAGAATCAAATATTATTGAGCGCTATGTGTCAGATGAGTTTGGCGATGCTGATAAATTTAAATCACTTCTTTTTCAGACAGTTTCAGGGGCACTTGAAATCAGGAAGGTTATGGGTTTTAATATTTTTAATATTACAGCACCTACTGGTTCAGGGAAAACAGAGACATCACTCAACTTCGCATTTAAACTAAGGGATATTATAAATGCTGAAAGAATAATTTATGCTCTTCCTTTAACTAATGTTTTAGAACAGAATTATAATAGGCTGCATGAAATTTTTTCTCGTTATATTTCGGACTATAAAGATGCAGATTGTTTAAACTATTTATTAAAGTACCATTATCTAGCGAACTATGATAAACTGATAAATGAGAAGGATAGTATTGGGGAGGCATTAAAGAATGCAGAGAGGTTAAATAGCTCAGTAGTTATTACTACTTATATTCAGATTTTATACGCTTTAATATCAAATAGTCCTCATTTTTTAAGTAGGTTTCCTTTATTTAACAATGCTGTCGTTCTTTTTGATGAGCCACAGGTATTAAGTCCGGCTCACTGGTTATTAATAAAGAATATTTTTAAGCTTTTGACTGAAAGATTTAATTGTAAAATCATTTTACTGACTGCTACAAAACCTTTAATCTTTAATAGCAATGAATGTTATGAATTAACACAAAGTATTAATTTTTCAGATTATATACGTAATAGGACAAAATTGATACCGTCATTGGAGATTAATACATTTGGTGCATTAATTAATTTGTTAAGAGAACAGGCTGCTTATTATCAAAGTATGTTGGTGGTATTAAATACTATAAAATCATCAATTGAATTTTTCAATTTATTAAAAGATGATCCACTTTTTAAAAAGTTTAATATTTTTTATCTTTCAACTAATCTAATCCCTGTGCATCGACAGGAAGTTATAAAAAAAGTTTCTTCTCTTCTTGAGAAAAAAGAAAAGGTGATACTCGTCTCCACCCAGGTTATTGAAGCGGGTGTTGAATTTGATTTTGATATGGGTGTAAGAGATTTGGCAACATTTGATTCGTTGGTTCAGACAGCCGGAAGAGTGAACAGAAAAGGCAAAAAAGCTTTATCGCCACTTTTTATTGTTAAATTAAATCATGAAAAAATACAGCGGCCATATTCTTTTTTTATTTATGATAAGAATTTTTTACAATTTACTGAAAGTCTCTTGGTTGATAAAACTGTTATTGAAGAGACAGCATATAGTAAACTAACTGAAAAGTATTTTGAAAAAATTTCGAAGTTCATGGCTGATTTTAATGATGATGAAGAAAAAGAAAATGTTTATTATAATTATAAGATGTTGCAATTTGAGACATTAGGATCAAACTTTAAAATTATTGAAGATGATATTGATAAGATCCCTGTTCTGGTTCCCTATGATGAGAATGTTAGGCGATATATGAGTGAGTATCTTGAAATGCTTAATGAATATAAGAGTGCTAAATATGAAGAAAAATGGGATTTAAAGAGACTATTGATTTATTCAAAAAGAAAGTTAATTCCATATTTAGTAAATATATCATCGAAGAGTTTAAAAGAATTAAAAGGATTTTTGCTTCAGGAAAAGGATACTGATATATCATGGGCAAGAATTGTCGATGAAAATTTATTGGAACATTGCTATGTATTTGATTCTGAAACAAATATTGGATATGGAGTTGCGATAAATTCTGAATCAGAAAGTTTATGGATATAATATAACAAGTGATTTTAGAAGAATAACCAAAGCCTCCCCAAAAGGAAGCAAAACCAAAATGAACAACACAACCATAAAAAAAGCAACCACAGACCTGAAATATTAACTCCAGGGAGGCCAAACATTATGGAAGCAATAAAAAAAATAACCAGCATAAAAAACAATACACTTCTTATTCCGGGCCTGAATGCCATTAACAACAAAGAGGTTGAGCTAATAATACTCCCTCTTGATGAGGATACGAAGACTTCATCATCCGGGCCCGCATATTCGCTCCGCGGGAAGCTTGTGAAATATGAAAATCCCTTTGAACCAACTGAATATCCTCATGTGCAGCAGATAAAGTAAAAGGCGGGAATATGCACGATGATACTTCAATAACAGTGCCTCCCTCTATATACAATGCATACCACATATGCCGGCGCGAGGCATGGCTTATGTTCAGGCAGCTTAATGCTGACCAGCAGAATTCCTATCTTGAAAGAGGGCGCTTTATTGATGAATCAACCTACACCAGGGAAAAGAAAAAAATATATCTCGCTGACATATCGGCCATGGTTGATATGGTCACCAAAAAGGACGGGGAATACTTTATCGCCGAAATTAAAAAGTCATCAAAACGCCTTGATAATGCACTGATTCAACTGAAGTATTACCTTTATCTTTTCAGGAAAAAAAACATCACGGCAAAGGGGATGTTAAAAATTCCCAGGGAGAAAAAAAATATTGAAGTTGAGCTGACGGATGATGAATTCAGCACCATAGATAAAAATATTCCTCAAATATTCGCAATATTATATAAGGAGATGCCTCCGGAAAAATGCAGTAAGAAGGTATGTAATAAGTGCGCTCACTTTGAGTTCTGCTGGTCGTGAAATATTGTTTGCAGACCGATAATCGGTAACATTAGGAGAGTAAAGATGAATCAATATGTAATAGAGCAAATCAAAAAGAACAAAGAATATCTGCAAAAGGAATATAATATAAAAAAAATTGGAATTTTTGGTTCTTATGCCCGTGGAGAAGAAAGCCCTGACAGCGATATTGACATTCTGGTGGAATTCAGCAGGGTGCCGGATCTTTTTAAATACGTTGCTGCTGAGATGTATCTGGAAAGTATTTTATACAAAAAAATAGACCTGGTTGAAAAAAATTCAATACGAGCAGAATTAAAAAATAATATACTGCAAGAGGTTCAGGATATATGAAACGAAGTTATATTTTGTTTTTAAAAGATATTAAAGAGGCAGTACTGAGTATTTTTAACTTCGTTGAGGGAATGAGTTTTGAAGAATTTTGCAGTGATGATAAAACTCAAAGTGCTGTGATCCGTAAAATTGAAGTTATGGGAGAAGCAACGAAAAATATACCTCATGAAATAATCTGGGCTCTTATCAAGGAACGTCTGCCGGAAATCCCGGGTTTAATTGACAGCGTGATTCAGAGTGAACAAGAGAATCAATGAAAGAAACAGTCTACATCTTCTCAAGCGGTACGCTGAAACGAAAAGACAACACCCTTGTCTTTGAGACCGAAGAGGAAAAAAAATATATTCCCGTGGAACAGGTCAAGGAGATATACGCTTTCGGGGAGGTTGATATTAACAAGCGGGTGCTTGAATTTCTGACACAAAAAGAAATAATACTCTCATATTTCAATTATTACGGCTATTACATGGGCTCCTTTTATCCCCGTGAACATTATAATTCGGGTTATATGATCCTCAGGCAGGCTGAAGCATACATGGACCAGCAGAAGCGACTTGTCCTGGCGAGGGCATTTGTTCTCGGAGCGGCTAAAAACGTTCTAAAAATATTAAAGTATTACCAGCGGCGTGAAAAAAATCTTGAAAGCGGCATAGTTGAAATCGAAATGCTCGTATCACAGATTGAAGAACAGAATGACATCGAGTCCCTGATGTCAGTCGAAGGGAAAATAAAGAAGACCTATTACCAGTGCTTCAATGAAATAATCGACAATCCCGAATTTTATTTCGAAACACGCTCAAAACGTCCGCCCAAGGATTATATCAATGCCCTGATCAGTTTTTCCAATTCCCTGATATACACTTCCGTACTCAGTGAAATATACCAGACACATCTTGATCCACGCATCGGGTACCTTCACGCCACCAATTTCAGGCGTTTTACCCTGAACCTCGATGTTGCTGAAATTTTTAAACCGGTTATCGGTGATAGAAATATCTTTGCCGTACTGAATAGAAAAATATTGTCTGAAAAAGATTTTGATAAAGAGCTAAACGGCATAATGCTCAATGAAAAAGGAAGACGAAAATTTCTTGAGCACTTTGAAGAACGAATAAAACAAACGATCAAGCACTCAAAGAGCAATAAAAACGTCAGTTATAAACGGCTTATGCGGCTTGAGTTATATAAGCTTGAGAAAGACCTCATGGGCGAAGAGGAATATCAACCATTTGTGATGGACTGGTAATGTTTGTTATTTTATATTATGACGTTAATGAAAAAAGATGCGCGAAAATGCTCAAGACATGCAGAAAATATCTTCTGTGGGTCCAGAACTCGGTGTTCGAAGGTGAGATCAGTCAGGCAAATTATGAAAAAATGATCCACCAGTTAAAAAAAATCATGATAGAAGAAGACGGCGATTCTCTTATCGTGTACCAGTTCAGGACCATGAAATATACGAAACGGCTGGTTTACGGAAGCGATAAAAAGGAAGATATAAATTTTATCTAAAATGAGAGATTTTATTTTCTGTCAATGTATAGTGATGTAAAAATCCCGGTATAACGACAGATAAAAATGTATTGATTATGTTGATTTTACCCAAAATGTTCTTTGAAAACACCTTAATCATGGGTTTTACATATATATATTATTTTTTTTATCCACATATCTGTGGTTGAATCTTTACCTATGAGGAATTGAAACTAAAATATCTATCACTATCAACATTGCAATATTCTGAGTTGAATCTTTACCTATGAGGAATTGAAACCTATTTGACCCAGGAGATGAACAAGCAGCAGGAAAAGGTTGAATCTTTACCTATGAGGAATTGAAACCTTGTTTGCCACCCCAGAAAGCAGGAATCCAATTTCGTTGAATCTTTACCTATGAGGAATTGAAACTATTATATAGAGAGTATGCACAAATGCTATTTTTTTAGTTGAATCTTTACCTATGAGGAATTGAAACCTTGATCGGGCTTTGTGGAATATATCGCCAGCGCAAGTTGAATCTTTACCTATGAGGAATTGAAACTAACAAAATATAATGATGAAGAAATTAGACATGAAGTTGAATCTTTACCTATGAGGAATTGAAACTAAAAAATATTGTCCAAATGTATTTGTGGCTCAGTGCGTTGAATCTTTACCTATGAGGAATTGAAACTGGCAAAACTCCAGCCATTAAATCTATTTCTATATTGTTGAATCTTTACCTATGAGGAATTGAAACCTGGTGGTGATTGTGCTGTTAATCGACAGTGAAAGTTGAATCTTTACCTATGAGGAATTGAAACTAATCCATAAGATCATTCAGGACCTTCGTTGCTCGGGTTGAATCTTTACCTATGAGGAATTGAAACTGTTGAAATAATAAACAAGAGGATTTCTCAATGGAAGTTGAATCTTTACCTATGAGGAATTGAAACTGAGATTAAAGAATAGAATTAGCGAGCATTTCAGCTAGTTGAATCTTTACCTATGAGGAATTGAAACCCCGATAATGAACGCGGGCACTCGATATGAAGAGAGTTGAATCTTTACCTATGAGGAATTGAAACTGGGATCAAAAAAACATTTCAGGCATTAGGTAGCTGGTTGAATCTTTACCTATGAGGAATTGAAACTAATTTTTAATATTGCTCATCCTCAAATAACTTGAAAGTTGAATCTTTACCTATGAGGAATTGAAACAATTTTTATTATCACCATATATTTTTTTATAACCTGTTGAATCTTTACCTATGAGGAATTGAAACTTCAGAATATCAAACTGCGTGCCTCGAGCCTGGGCGTTGAATCTTTACCTATGAGGAATTGAAACTCAAAAAAGCTACAAATTCCGGTATCGGAATTTTGTAGTTGAATCTTTACCTATGAGGAATTGAAACCTGCATAAAAAACACGAAAACAGGCCGCTTGTGTTCGTTGAATCTTTACCTATGAGGAATTGAAACCACCGATAGAAAGCGTGATTGAGTCGCAGCTCGCGGTTGAATCTTTACCTATGAGGAATTGAAACAAATCTTGATTGCCGCTGCATACTCCGCCACAATCGTTGAATCTTTACCTATGAGGAATTGAAACTTTTCATGTAGAACTCGATTCATAAAATATTGAAAGTTGAATCTTTACCTATGAGGAATTGAAACCGGATCGCCGACTGGATGCGTGTGTCGTACTTCTTGGTTGAATCTTTACCTATGAGGAATTGAAACCGAGAAAAAGAGAAAATTTTTGAAGTACTTTATGTGTTGAATCTTTACCTATGAGGAATTGAAACTTTTCCTTCCCCCCGTTTTTCGCGGGACCTTCCGCTGTTGAATCTTTACCTATGAGGAATTGAAACTAACTTGACGGTTGAGAACGGTGTTACACCTGATGGTTGAATCTTTACCTATGAGGAATTGAAACTACATTCCGTATGACGCGGCAGACACCGCCGACAGAAGTTGAATCTTTACCTATGAGGAATTGAAACAAGCCCATCGAGAAGAAGGACGGCAGCGGTTTCATCGTTGAATCTTTACCTATGAGGAATTGAAACCGCCTCACCGAATACACAACGCAGCGAGAGCACGACGTTGAATCTTTACCTATGAGGAATTGAAACCTACTTAATATAATGGCGGCATAACGCCGCCTCTGGGTTGAATCTTTACCTATGAGGAATTGAAACGGTTGATTTTTGAGGTATTATCTACGAAAATTTAAACGTTGAATCTTTACCTATGAGGAATTGAAACCCCGTTGTTAGTTGATTTTGCGCCGATTAAAACAGGTTGAATCTTTACCTATGAGGAATTGAAACTAACTTACATACCGGCATAACAGGAGGACACTGACAGTTGAATCTTTACCTATGAGGAATTGAAACAAATAATCAGTCAGGACGATGTTATAACCGGTCTCAGTTGAATCTTTACCTATGAGGAATTGAAACCGGCCTGCTGATGTATCAGAAGGGATGGGATGCCTGGTTGAATCTTTACCTATGAGGAATTGAAACTTTTCAGGGATTTTAAATTCTTCGCGGACCTGCAGGTTGAATCTTTACCTATGAGGAATTGAAACCGACGCATACCGCGAAGGCATGGAGGCAGTCAGGGTGTTGAATCTTTACCTATGAGGAATTGAAACTTCTGTTTGTCTGATAGAAGTGAATATTATAATTTGTTGAATCTTTACCTATGAGGAATTGAAACTACAAAAATATTTCCTGGCCAACTTCACCGGGTATGTTGAATCTTTACCTATGAGGAATTGAAACTTCGATAGGGATATCCTGAGATGTTAGCAATATCAAGTTGAATCTTTACCTATGAGGAATTGAAACATGGAAAAGGACAGTGGAGTCGCTTCTCATTATGGGTTGAATCTTTACCTATGAGGAATTGAAACATGAGATAAGCGAAAAACTTTCTCCGAAGGAAGAAGGTTGAATCTTTACCTATGAGGAATTGAAACTTTTATCCAGTACTTCCATTTTATATACCTGCACGTCAAGTTGAATCTTTACCTATGAGGAATTGAAACTTATACAGCTCCCAAATATTAGGGGCTGTATTGCTTGGTTGAATCTTTACCTATGAGGAATTGAAACATCCATTTATGCCAGATAAAACAGATTGGTCAGCATGTTGAATCTTTACCTATGAGGAATTGAAACCAATGCCTAAGCTAAACGAATGTTGGGATTTAATAAGTTGAATCTTTACCTATGAGGAATTGAAACCTGTTTTTTTGTCATGGACAACATCTTGAATATCCCGTTGAATCTTTACCTATGAGGAATTGAAACCCATAGTGCCGGATGAAG
>Ga0116162_10002589_pt1 | contig 11186 bp, 12 predicted proteins | sample AD_UKC105_MetaG_FD_89875 | JGI IMG/M metagenome (GOLD analysis project Ga0116162, IMG submission 89875) | Active sludge microbial communities of municipal wastewater-treating anaerobic digesters from Hong Kong - AD_UKC105_MetaG | ecosystem: Engineered > Bioreactor > Anaerobic > Digestate... | reverse complement strand
CGGCGGGGCTTAATTAAGTGTCACTATTCGCATACACTGTCAGTCAAAAATTTTAAAAACTAGGCAAATGGATACTTTGGGAAGATTTATTCAAATCAAAATTACATTCTACGGAAACTCAAGTGCCTTACAAGAATCAATCAACATTTATTCAAAAAAACAACCGGTATCCAAAGATACCGGCTACGCTTCACTATTATTCACCAAGTGCTTTCTTCTTATACATTTGGCATTCCTCCGGAGTACCAATTTTCTGATAAACCTGAAGCTGCATAATAAGATTAACCAATAAATCAATATCCTGCTGACGCATCACCGTTGTTGCAGGTGCAGATTTAAGACCCACATCATCAATCTCGCCTGTTGTTAATGCATCCAGTAAAGTTTTAATCTCCTCTGAGGTATAATTATTTTCCATCTTCCTGCCCCCTATCCCACAAATATGATTAAAAAAAAGATAGCATATTTTTCTTAATAATGCAATCCCTAGATCATCTTTCTACCACAAAATCAAATACACCAGTGTTAGAATCAGTCCTCCACAGAATAAAACAAGGCCAAAGGACATACTCCTGCTGATTAAGGTAGAGTTCTCTCTGATCTTACTGTACTTTAAGGCAAACAGATGCTCATAATCAACATTTTTCTTTTCGCTTCGATGCAGAATTATATTTAGCAGATGTTGCAGACAATTAGCCAGAATTCCTGCAGTATGCGTCAGCGCATTCCCCTCATCCAGTTCATAAGGCAACTTACTATCGCGGTACAGAGTCTTTCTTAAACATACTACAATCGTATCTATGAAAGCATCAAAAATTCTTGAGCAAAAACCCAATATTGCCGGAAAGATTACCAACAGAACAGGACGATAGAAATAATCCTCAAGATCCATAAAACGTGGCCAGCAATTGACATATTCCGTTCCGTTCTGTGTCTTTCTCATCAGACACAGACGGACAACTACGAAGTAGAGAATCACTCCGATTCCAATGGAAATCAAACTGCCTTTCAGGTCCTCGATACTATAATATGCAACTGCTTCTCTAGGCGAAGATGTACATAAAAATGAATTCGCCATATCAGCAATCCGATTCATCAATGAGGAAGCACCAATTCCCAAAATCGGGAACAGTAAAGCAGGAATCAGCAACGCCACTGCCGAAACCGGCTTCATATAATGTCCCTTCTGTGCATCAAATTGTTCCTGAACCTTAGCATTCCTGTTCTTCTCAACAAACAGTACCACATAAAGTTTTAACATGTATGCAACTGTCATACCACCACTAAGCAGAAATATCCGCTCAATGATTTTCATATCAAAAATACTAAGAAGCGAAGGAACTATTTCCTGTTTGCCAAGCAGATTCGTATACTCTACAATGCTTTCGTGAAGAAGTGTCTTGCTGACATATCCACTCCATAGCGGAATACATCCAATTCCAAGACTGCCCATCAGAAATATAAAGTTCAACATCGGTTTCTTTCTTCCAAATCCTCTGATCTCATTCAGGTTCAATTGATGAAGATTCATGAACACAACACCTGCTGCCATAAACAGAACCAGTTTAAACAAAGAATGATTGACCATATGAAGAAATGCGCCATGTGCAGCAGCAGTATTGTCTGCTCCTAACAAGCCGTGCATTCCCACTCCAATCAGAATAAAACCAATCTGTGATACAGACGAACATGCCAGGGTACGCTTCAGATCAATTGAGAACAGCGCCAGCACAGCACCGACCACCATAGTTGCCACTCCAATTAATAAAATCAAAGTTCCCCAGTTGGTATCCTGATAGAAAAAGCTGCAACTCACAATCAAAATTCCAAACATTCCGGCCTTAGTCAGAATACCGGACAGAAGTGCACTTGCCGGTGCCGGTGCCACCGGGTGCGCCTTGGGTAACCAGATATGCAAAGGGAAAGCCCCCGCCTTGGCTGCAAATCCAAAAAGCAGACAGCCTCCCGCAATGTATTCCATCAGACTATGTGGATTCCCCGCCATCCCGTAACTCTTTAAATCACTCATCTGTAAGGTTCCAAGTTCATGGTACAAAAGGAAAAGTCCCATTAGCATCACAAGTCCGCCAATAACAGCAATTGCCAGATAGGTTCCTGCTGCACGAAGTGCATCCTTCTTCTCTTCCTGGGCAACCCACACATAAGAGGTGAAGGACATCATTTCAAAAAAGATAAATGTTGTAAATAAATCTGCGGATAAAAACACTCCCATTGTCGCACCAAGGGTCAACAATAAAAAGAGATAATACCGATTTCTGTTGTGATGATGATTAAAATACTCCTTTGAGAACAGCGTTGCCATCATCCACATCAGTGAAGCAACAGAGCCGTAGATTACTCTGAATCCATCCAGTGTAAAGGACAATCCCATACCGCATATGTCAGGAATCGTAAGCCAGTCCGCTTTCAGGCTTCCACTGCCAAAGGCTACCCACAGACACACCATGAGTACCATTTCAGCAATCACAATCATATCCGCAAAGATATCTCGAAGCAGCTTATTCTTCCGCCCCAAAAGATATGAGATTATTGCACCTGCCATCGGAAACAGAATCAATATTCCAATCCATATATTACCGTACATTTCCTGCTCCTTTCTAGTACAATCCACTGGCTACATCCGTTAAGAAGTTCACCAATGGAGTGGAAAACAGACCAAATAAGACAATTGCTGCTGCAAAGATTCCCAAAGGCAGTAGCATCATCCAGTTAGGATCATGATAATCCTGTTTCTCGTTTGCTTCTGTAACTTTGCTCTTTACAAAGAAACCACGTACTACAATTGTCAACATATAGATTGCCGTCAGGAGTGCCGAGATCAGCAGACATCCAACGCCACCAAATGCCAGTGGGTTCCCACTTTCAATTGCTGCATATGCCAGATTCCATTTACTGATAAACCCGGCCAGCCCCGGAACACCCATAAGCGCCAATGAAGAGACTGTAAATATCCCAAAAATCATAGGCATTTGTTTGCCCAGTCCATCTAATTCATGAACATAATGTTTCTCGGTTTGATGCATAATGGCACCAGCGCAGAAAAAGGAACATATCTTCATGACTGCATGAAAAACCATATGGCTCAATGCTCCCACCATTCCAAGCGGGGTCATAATCGTTGCGCCAAAAATGATATAGGACAGATTGGATATAGTGGAGTAAGCCAGTCGTCTCTTAAGATGCGTCTCCTTAACTGCACGACTGCAACCATATACAATGGTAAACATCGCGATTGCCATTGTCACATACTGTGCCCAGCTGCCACGAAGAAAATCAGTACCATAACAATAATAAGTCAGACGCAATATGGCAAATGCTCCCGCCTTAACAACCGCAACCGCATGCAGTAATGCAGTTACAGGCGTAGGTGCAACACCTGCCTGCGGAAGCCAGGAAGAAAACGGACAGATTGCAGCCTTTACACCAAATCCAAGAAATGCCATGACATACACCAGGAGTAAAATATTGGTTCTGTCTCCGATTTTGACCAAATCCAACACACCACCCAGTGCAAAATCAAGCGTTGTTCCATAGATAATCATAAAAATCATTCCAATAAATCCAAAGGCTGCACCACCAATGGAATAATAAAGGTATTTCCTGCTTGCCAGAATTGCTTCCCTTGTCATTGTATGCATTACAAGTGGTACAGTAACCAGTGTCAGAAGTTCATAGAAAAAGTACATAGTCAGCAGATTCCCTGCCAGTGCAATACCAAGGGTGACACCATACGAAACAGTGTAAAACATAAAGAACATGTTCTCTCTTTTTTCCTTTGTCATATATTCAAAGGAATAGAGCGTTGCCAAAGGCCATAAAGCAGAAACAAGTCCTGCAAATACCATACTCATTCCATCCATTTTAAATGTTATCGTCAGATCTCCGGTAAAATGAGCCAGTGTAAATCCACTTTCAGGGCGATTCAACAACAGCATCCATACAAACACCGAATTAAGAACTACCAGTATTTCCAGAAAAAGGAGACGATAACTCCTCTTTTTAATCGGGAGGATTGGGAACACAACTCCTGTCAGCATTGGCAAAAGAATTACAATAAACAACATATATTCAGGCATTTCTCATCTCCTCCTTTCAAAAAATTGTATCTGCAATCATTTGCAGTTGTGCTAACAAGGGACTGGTAAACACACCAGATATAACTGACAGTGCTGTCAGAATCAGGAGCGGTATCACCATTTTCTTACATGGTTCTGCTTTTTTCATGGCTTTATAATCAAATGCTTCGCCAGGGAAGAATCCATGCATTGTGATCGGGAGAAGATACCCTGCCGTGAGCAGGGCACTAATTAGAAGAATAACGGGTCCCAGCCACGCAAATACCGGATTTCCTGAATTCAACGCTCCACTTGCCAGATACCACTTGCTAATAAATCCGCTGGTTGGCGGAATACCGATCAGACCAAGTGAGGCAATGGTATAACACCAGATTGTAACAGGCATTTGCTTCCCAATACCGTTTAGTTCCTCCACTCTAATCTTGCCTGTCTGATAGATAATTGCACCTGCGCATAAGAATAACGTACTTTTAATTAGTCCATGAGCAATGACATGATAGATTGCTCCACTGAATGCAACCGGCTCCATCAAAGATAAGCCAAACAAAATATAAGAAACCTGACTAACCGTAGAATAAGCCAGTCTTTTTTTCAGTATTTTCTCGCGGTATGCCAACATTGATCCCATAAATACCGTAAGTAATGCAAGTATCATCCAGGTTGTCTGTACCCAGGTACCTCTTAGGAACGAAACACCAAAGATATAATAAACCACTCGAATCAGCGCAAGCACACCCGCTTTTACAATAATTGCAGACAAAAATGCACTTGCCGGTGCCGGTGCAACCGGATGCGCCGTTGGCAGCCATGCATGCATCGGAAACATACCGGCCTTTACACCAAATCCCAAAATCATGAGAAGTGCAAGAACCAGTAATAAGGGCTGATGTTGTGCTGCCATCTGCTCATTTAGGACTCCGCCTGCGGTGAAATCAAGTGTATTGCCATACTGGAACAGAAAATACAAGCCCAACAATGCCAGATAGGCTCCGGCAAAAGAATAGAATAAATATTTTAATCCAGCCATCACTGCTTCATGTGACTGGTTATGCAGAACCAATGGCATGGAAGTTAGTGTCAACAATTCAAAAAATGCATAAAAGGTGATCAGATTACCTGCAAAACACAGTCCTGTCAACACTCCCAAAACAATGAAGAAAAAGCCATAGTAACGTTTCTCATTTTGTTCATGTTTCATATATTCAAATGAGAAGATCATGACCAGACACCAGACTACAAGAATCAACACATAAAAAATCGTTCCGATACGATCCAGTGCAAAGGAAATCGCAACATTATGCGTCAGTTCAAACAGATTCAGCCTTACTCCTGACACCTTCGTCAGCAGAAGAACATCGATTCCAAGAACTGCTGTCATTGCTACAGACACCAGCAAAAGCAGATTGCTCCGCTTTTGGGGTACTCCAAGGACTAAGAGCATCACCCCGCATATGACCGGTAAAACAATTGGTAATACATAATCTATCATCACTGTCTCTCCCTTCTAAATCATCAGGCTCTGGGCCAGTTGATGAATTGTGTTCGGAATTGAAGATATGATCTCACTCTCCAGACCTTGCCTGATCAGATCCACGATTGGCTGTGAGCAGGATCCCAAGGCCAGACTGAATACGATAAACAAAAGCAGTGTCACACCAAAAAGTCTCTGCTGTCTGAATGTAATCGTCAGATTTCTTCCATTTTCTACCGGTGTATAGATTCGAATCACCGTTTTGAGGAAATAAATTGCATTTAGAATAGTACTAATTGCCAAAACAATCAATGCCGGAAGCATTTTACCATGATTGAGAATTGATGCCTGCGCAAATAAGAGTTTGGAAATAAATCCCGGAAACAGTGGGATTCCTACCATGGATAAGGCGCCCACTGTAAAACCAACTCCTGCAATCTTATTTCGGTATGCAGCACCCGTCAGATCCACAAAATGTCTGCTTCTATTAGAAACATCTGTCAAACCGCTCGAAGCAATAAATAACAGTGATTTACAAACTGCATGTGCAAAGATGTGATAGATACTCGCAATCATTGCCTCCTTGGTTCCCAGTCCAAATCCCATATAAATATAACCAATCTGCGCTACTGAGGAAAATGAAATCATACGCTTAATATCATTTTCCCGTATTGCACTAAACGAGCCAAAAATCATTCCGCACAAGCCAAAGATAAAAAATACATTAATGATTCCGCTGTCGTGGAATACTTCAAATCCGAGAACACGATAAATTATCTTGATTAATAAGAAAATATATCCCTTGGATACCAGACTTGACAGAATCGCCGCTGACGAAACCGTTGAGTATCCGTATGCATCCGGAAGCCATGCATGAAATGGAAATAATGCACTCTTAATAGCCAGACCTACAGAAATAATAGCTATCGCAACCAGCAACGGAACTTTATAGGTTCCCTCTGCCACAATCGACAGCACCTGTTCGTGGATATTACTCATAAGTAAATGTCCCGTAAGATCATAAAGCATACAGATTCCAAGAAGCAGCATACCAGAACCCAAAAGGCTCATAATCATATACCGGATTGCGGCTTCAATCGTTCGTCCGTTTTGCCTTACCATGATAAGACCACAGGCTGCTATTGTATTAATCTCGACAAAAACATAGGCAGTAAATAAATCATTGGTATAAACCAATGCAAGAAGTGAACTCAACAGAAGATTAATCAGAACATAATATAGATTATGTCTTGAGCTCTCCACATCTTCTTCCAGATGAGTGCGTCCACCAAGCAACGACAGCAGCATGATAATACAAAAGAAAAGTGCCGTACCGGCTTCCAGACATCCTATGCGTAGTTCATTGCCCCATGGTGCAGAAAAACGGCCCATCTGATATACATACACCGTGTTCATGCTTGCCGTATAATACAGCACAGCAACGGACATTGCACCTACAACAATAATCAGAATCGTATTTAACCATTTGGCAGCATTTTTCTTAAGAACAGAGGAAACAATTCCCGCAAACAGGCATAGCATGATGGAAAATGCCGGGAAATTCTGAACAAATTCCATTTACTTGTCCTCCTTTTTCAGGATCATTGCTACCTTATCCAGATTCAGGGTATGATATCTGCGATAGAGCCGAATGGACAAAGACAGCATCAATGCAGTAACTGACACACTAACAACAATACCGGTAAGGACCAGGCCACTCGGGATCGGATTGATATACTTATTAACATCCTGTACCCCATCCGTAATAATCGGAGCGACTCTTCCGGAAATATAACCTTTCTCGGCAAGGAACAGATAGATTGCTGTATCCATAATATTAAGACCAATAATCTTTTTAATCAGATTGCTCTGTAAGAGCAGATTCCCAAAGCCGATTCCAAAAAGGAGCATTGCAACAGACTCCCCATAATTACATAATAAATTAGCGCCCATCTTATAATCCTCCTCTCTTGAATAATGCATAGAAGGCATACATTGTACATGCCACTTCCAGTCCTACACAAATATCAATCGGCAGAATAATGCCACCACTTAGGATATGTCCCGGAATTCCATTCGGAATATGATCAGCCAGGTGATTGGCTCCCATCGTATAATAGTAAAGTCCAATACAGCCATACATACACAGTGCAGAAACCTTTGCAATTCGATAAACTTTCTCGTTAAAGAAACGCTGGGTTGGTTTTATTCCAAATGCATTGGCATAGAGAATCAGTCCTGCGCCCAGGATTGCGCCTCCTGAAAATCCGCCTCCCGGAGAATTCTGTCCATTCAGGATGACATAGATTCCAAAAATCAGAATAAATGGTACAAGGAATTTGGCTGTCATCTGCAAGATTATATCATCCTTAATTCTTCCGGAATTAAGACGTGCCTCAGAACGCTCTTCTAATGTCTTTTCATCTACCATCAGAAGAATCATGACACATACCGTCGCGATAAATAAAGCATTCGTCTCGCCAAAGGTATCAAACGCACGATAAGTCAGAATCATCCCGGATACAATATTTACAGCTCCGGTCTCCTGCAGCCCCGACTCAATATAACGCTGTGCCACCTCATTATTATCGGGGTTGGCAGCATTACCCGTACGCGGTAAATAAGAAACCGTCAGTAACAGGAAAAAAGTAAGTGCCACACAGAATAAGACAGCTGCAATCTTATACAATTTATGAAATTTTGTGAGAATTCGATTATGATCAACATCGTAAATCTCATCGATTATCATCTGCTTTTCCCACATACGTTCTGTTATGGTATCATCTTCAACCTGATGTTCTGATTGCTCCTGCATCTCAATGGTACCGATATAAGGATCCTTCTCTCCTGATATCCAACGGAAAAATTTAAAGGATGCGGTCTTCTCATAATCTTGAGTCTGTTTTAATTTACTCATGTTCTTCCGCCTCCCTCTCTACTTCAAGTGCATTCGTTTTCGTTTTTTTATCTTCAGCACCCATGGCATGAATTTTCTTTAAGGTTGTGATAAACAGAATTGTAGTAACACCCGCTCCAACAGCAGCTTCCGTAATCGCAAGATCCGGTGACTCCAGACAGATCCAGATGATCGACATAATCAGACTGTAGGACATAAAAATCAATACTGAATTCAATAGATTTCTGGAAAAACTTACCGCAATTGCACATACAATTATAAATACCAGCAGTATCATCTGAAAAATCGTCATGACTGTTCCTCCTTTGATTCTGTTATTTCCTCAAGTGTGCCTTTTTTTAAGTGTTTGGAAAGCTCAGGATTCGTCTCAACCTCCAGTCGTGAGATCAGATGAGAGGAAACCGGCGAAGACCACCACAAGAAAAGGACAACCAACGCCATCTTTAACGTTGTCCAGTTCCAGCCGCTAAAAATCATCAATCCAATCAGGCAGAAACTGATACCCAGTGTATCACCGATTGCCGCTGCATGCATACGGTTGAGAACATATTTCATATGATAAATTCCATAAAGTTCCAATGCAAACAATACCAGTCCGCCGAGAAGAAATACGCCGCCTGTCAACAGGCGAATATGCTCAATGATGCTCATCTTCCTCCACCTCCTTTTGATGTTCCTTGATATACTCACGAACATAAATCTTCGTAATTACAATAACTGCCAGAAAACTGATCATGGCATAAATTAGGCAAATATCCACAAGGAAGCCTTCCTTTAACAATAAACTCAAAACAGCAATTCCCACCATTACCATGGTTCCCATCATATTAACAGCTACAATTCTGTCTGCAATTCTAGGTCCTCTGATTGCCCGAACCAGTCAAACAAACAGCATCAGTGCCAGAACGATCAATACAACATAGTAAATATTCGAATAAATCAGTTCCAATGCTTCCTTAGTCATTTATTACCTGCCTCCAATCCTTCAATTCTTCTAAGTTTCTTCACGAAAATCGACGAATCCATGCCCTGCGCAAGCTCTTTGTCCAGACAATGTACCTGATATTCATCCCCAACTAACGATACCGTTATCGTCCCAGGTGTCAGTGTAATGGAATTGGCAAGAATGACTCTTGCCACATTGGATTGAAGATCAGTATGAAAGGTTACAATAACCGGCTCCAACTCATATCGATTCGTTGTCAGATATTTCATTGCCACAAAATTTGCCTTAATAATTTCAATAATCAATACAAAAATGTAATCCAGGATTAGCCCTGCACTTTTCATAAAGAAAAGGTCTTTCTTCACGCTATAACCCAGAAATTTACAGATAAACAGATATGCAGCCGCAGATATCACAAGACCAAAAAGAAGGATCTCTATCGTCAGCTGTCCATTATAAATTATCCAAATTGCCAGAAAAAGTAAAAACATCTCTGTCACCTCCGCTCACTTAAAACAGTCCTATTATAGCACCAACTTTATTTATTTGCTATACACAAAAAAGTTGAGAATTTTGGTATCTGCCCCTGTATAAAATATCCCATAATCGGCAAATACTAGTCCTAATCCGTTGAACCAATCGGACACATTATGGAAAGAAGGTTAATTGAAATGAAGAATAAGAAACTGAGGAAAATCTGTATGTCTATGGTAATACTGGTATTTATCGTACAATTATGCGGATGTGGCGCCGAGGACACTCCCAATGCACTTGAAGATATGGCTCTAATTGACATTATTAATGCGATGTATGACATGAAAACACCGGAATTATCGCTGCACCAGGATATTCCTGACCTCCAAGACAGTGCCGCCATGGAATCCTACACCGGGCTCAGCGACACTTCCAATGTCAAAGAAGTGACTTACTCTGAACCAATGATTGGTTCGCAGGCTTACTCTCTTGTATTGGTTCGTGTAAAAGATGAATCCAAAGTTGAGGAAACAGCCACTGCAATGAAAGAAAATGTCAATCCCGCCAAATGGATCTGCGTTATGGCCGATGACCTGCAGGTTGTTTCCTATCGCGATGTCATTTTACTTTTTATGGTGTCCTCCGAATTGTCAGATGTCATTACTTCCGAAGAGATTGTAGAATCTTTTCAAAATGTTTGCGGTGATGACATTACTACCTATTAATTAAGCTATGCAATTTTATTCCATAAGCTTTCTCTTCTTATTTCTGCCGGTTGTAATTCTTGGGAGTCTGTTGCTATCCCGTAATGCCAGTCCTCTCAGAGACTGCTGGTTACTTTTATCCAGTTTTGCTTTCTATGCATTTGGTAATCTTATGGGACTTAATTATCTGCTGTGTGTCATTGCAGTCACTTATCTTGCTTCCCTGTGGTTATTTACTACCCGTCCTTTTCAAAGAACAGTCTTTACACTAAGCATTCTCTTCCTGATTGCAATCCTGTTCTACTACAAATGGGCTGCCCCCAATGCACTGCCAATCGGAATCAGTTTCTATACCTTTCAGGCAATTAGCTATCTTAGTGATATCAGAAGCAGTACCATCACCAAACGTCCAGGGCTTCTTTTGTTTGCTCTTTACCTCTCCTTCTTTCCCCAATTGATTGCAGGGCCAATTGTCCGTTATTCCAACGTGGAGAACCGCCTGCTCCAAAAGAGAAGGGATAGCCTCGCACTTACCGTATCCAACATGACGATCGGTGCCTACCGTTTTGTCCTCGGG
>Ga0116162_10002576_pt1 | contig 11223 bp, 5 predicted proteins | sample AD_UKC105_MetaG_FD_89875 | JGI IMG/M metagenome (GOLD analysis project Ga0116162, IMG submission 89875) | Active sludge microbial communities of municipal wastewater-treating anaerobic digesters from Hong Kong - AD_UKC105_MetaG | ecosystem: Engineered > Bioreactor > Anaerobic > Digestate... | reverse complement strand
GTGATGCTGCTGATGCTCTCTTTCGCCTTCAGCAGTTCCTGAAGCCCCGATACGGTCAGTGAATAGTTCGGAATAATGAACGGGTTTGCACCTGTCTTGCGGTGTTCCTGATCAGTGACCCACGGCCAGATGAATTTGGTTTCGCTGTCGCTTCCCGAAAAACCGTCGTTGTTGTTATCCTTATACGATCTTGAGAAATCGTATGAAATACCGTCCAGGCTCAGGTTTTTCGTAAGACCAAGTTTGGTGCTGCTTTTTACAGACCAGCTTCCGCTCCAGCCGGATGAAGTGTACTCAAGATCTTCAGGTTTGGTTGTGAAACCAAGAATGAATGCCGCATTTGCCTGATCAAGAGATCGAATATCGGAGAATGAATTTTCCCTTCCCTGAGAATAAGACAGCGATATATCAGATAGATTCGTCTTTAGAAAATCCAGCACTGATTTCTTTTCCGAGGGTGATACTTTTGTTCTCTGAAATCTCGAATTACCTGCATCCTTTTCAATCTGATCTTCAGGAACAGCCGTGGAATCCTTAACGTCTGAAGCCTTTTTTTCGGGAAGGATCTTTGTTAATCCGGTTTGAACATCTTCTATGATTGTTTTAACTTTAAGTCTGGAAGTAACTTTTGAATCGTATCTGTTCTTTATATTACTGCTCGGCATTGTACTTGACAGGTTTGAAGTCCATGTATAACCTGTGTTGAAGCTTACGTCGTTCGTTAAGTATTTGTACATATTGAACTTGATGTTGTTCTTCAGCGAGTTGTCAAAACTGGAGAGTTGACCGAATTCCAGTCTGAAAAGATCACCCAGATCTCTGTTATAGACCGTGACAATTGATTCATTACCGCTGCTGTCTCTTACCGCGTCCTTATACATGTCCGATCTCATCGTAAGCGCGTAGCTTGAATTAATGAAAGGCAGAGGCGTCAGGCTTGTTGAAAAATTTCTCGTGAGCGAGAAAGATCTGCTTTCTGTTTCACTTAACTTTCTTGACAGCGATGTGGTCTCGGATTGGGATGTCTGTACCGAAAAGTTGTAGCTGTTCGGGAAGAAGGCAAACTTGACACCGCTGATAGATTTAAAGAAAGATATATCCTTACCCCAACCGAAAGGATTGATACTGAACCATGAATCAGGCAGTGTCAGGGCGTATCCCAGATTATAATTATATGATTCTGTTTTTTGTGAAATGTAGCTCGGGTTGGAAGCCTGGCTGAACGATGCGTTCCCGGTGAGGCTCAAATTATCGAGTGTGTACTTTATATACGGACTGTTTGATTTAGAATTCTTTCTTATAGAGAAATCGTATGAATTCCTGGTCGTCTTCGTTCTGACGGAATCCGGTATATTGTCCTCGTCCACCAGTATATCCGTCGTTCCCTGGTATTTAGTATAGGAGTCTGAATTGTTGTAGCTGTATCTCACAGGAAGCGCAAGTCCCCATTTTTTCGGGGTCAGTTTATCAAGATTCATTGAAGCGTTGAAGTTCGTATTTATACTGTTTACGCCTGTTCCTCTCGTCTCCTCGATCCTGTGGAATTCCTGATCCTGTTTCGTCATCTCAGCATCGACGGTACCTATATCGGCCACCTTGACCCTGGTTTTTGCTCTCATTGCGGTGCCGGGTTCTTTCATAACCTTTGCCAGCCTGAGCTCATCCAGCCATATCTCGGTATTGAGCTCTGTATTCTCAAGGTCCAGTATTCCGGCATTAAAGTACTTGACCGACTGAAGAGTCGGATTTCCGCGGATACCGATATATCTTTCGATATTATCGTTTTTATATTCCTTCAGGAACAGCGAATCGATACCGTAGCCTCCGTCAGACCTTGTGGTTTTAAGCCCGGTAAGATCGGACAGTTCTATCACCATCTGATTGTTCACTTCATCGTTTTTCCATCCGTTTATAAGCTTTGAACGGTATTCGTAGAAATTGACCGAATCAGTTCCGAATCTATAGATAAAATACATGTCTCTGGCGCTATCCCAGTCTGGATCGTTTAATTTTCCCCCGTGAATGAACATCTTGATCTGTTCGTAAAGCAGATAATTTTCTCCTTTGAAAAGCTGCTTTGTGAGAAATGCATATCTGCCGTTCTCGAATTCATCCTGAGTAAGGTAAGAACTGAGGCTGATGTTCATTAAAAGCGACTGTTCCGGCTCAGGATATCCGTCGTCGTTGAGCTTTTTTACTCCGGGAGGCGACTGGTACGTATCCTTGTCTTCTTCGTTGTTTATGGTTTTCGCTTCTATCTTGCCGACATTATCCCCTTTCGCGGCCCATTCATTACCTACAAGGTCGAAATTTACGAAATTTATCTCGGTTGAAAATACTGTATCCTCGGAGTTATTCACCCACAATTTAATATATTTCATTCTTGCAAGGTCAGGTTCGCTGTTAAGAACGGAAGTAAATTCCTCCAGCGGTATCCTGTACAGAGCAAATCCTGACTCATAAGCCGTACTTACGATATATCTCTCACCCATGTTCGGGCTCGATTTCAGGTCCAGGGTATATCTGTAAGCGCTGACGATCCTATCTAGGTTACCGCCGCCGTCAAGGTCTTCCGAATCAAGCCTTCCGTTCCTCTCTGTCTTGCAGAAGTTCCAGTAGTAATCCATCTGCGAATCCGGAATAGGATCCGCTTCTTCCTGATGATCGTCAAAAGAAAAGAACTCATAAGGATCTTTTTCTCTCGGAGCATTGGGATCGAAGGTGAAGAGAGCGTTGAAATCTCCGGACCCCATAACACCGTCAAGACCCGTATCCTCGCTGTTATCTCCAATATCGAGCACGCTGTTCCCGTCAGCATCTTCAGTATTAAGCTGACCGTCAGGTATAACATCTTCGCTTAATTCTCCGATATCGATATTAAGCGTTATCTTTCTGTTGGTCGAAGCAAGGAATTCGATATACTTTACATCTCTCATATCCTGATAGCTGGAATGAAGATACCTCATTACGCCGGCCCATGAATCTTCAGACTCAATGTCGCCTCCTATAACAGCATCACTTGTAGTGGAAGGTTTGAATACCATTCTCAAGGTGTTAACTTTATCGTTCAGCTGATCTGCGGGAATGTCGCTGCTGTATATCTGACTTTTAACAAATTTATTTTCATCTTTCGGATTATACCAGTAGAAAGCAAGAGTGTCTGTTCCTGAATAAGCTTTTAAGTAATACTGATTTGGTACGCCCAGTATGTCCGCTTCAGGGATCAGGTCGTAGAGCTCTGAAGCGTCATAATCGTCCGGGTATGAACATTCTGTCCACGAACCGTATGTTATTCCAAGGGATTTCTTTATCTTGCTGCTCTCAAAATCGTCTATATAAGCGGCATCGAGAGGGTTCGGGTCGGGATATATCCTTGCGATCTCGCCCTCAAAAGATATCTCAGACTGTTCGTCTGTTTCAATTAGCGGAAGCCAGTCAGCTGCTCTTGTCAGGTACGGAAGATCGAATTTCGTCTCTCCGTTCAGGTCGAGAACAAGATTTCTTTTCGGCTCATAACCAACATGGACACGCTCCTCGTTAGTTTCCTCGGAGAGATAAAGAACTGTTGCTCCTATGTAGGAATTCTCTCCGAAACTGTACTCGAGCCTGTTTCCCAAAAGCAGTTTCTGGTCCATCTGGAATATGGTGGCCGATTCATAGAGAATGTCGATATCAGCTGTCAGGTATCTTTCGTTTATTATGGAAAGCTGTCCCGAATTATAGTTGATTATATAATCTACATCTTTCTTGAGCGTCGTCGCACCTGACCTGACCACTTCGGACCCTTCGATCACATTGAACCCGAGATCGTATGTGCTTGATTTGCTGGAGAACTCGAATTTGAGCTCGAAATTAGATCCCGTATAAGAGTAGTTATCATATATCTCAGGATCAGAAAAAAGGCTGTCGACCATTACCTCGTCATAGTGATCGTATGCCACGCTGTTGAGATCGGGATCGAAAGGACGCTGGTTGGGAAAAACGAATTCCCCGTAAGCCGAGTTTAAAAATATCACATCGGCCTCATCCATAACATCAGCCTTGCTCACATCATACCAGTACAGATACGGTTTAGCCTGTCCCTGCTCGTCATATTCTTCCGTTTTTACTCCGCCTGAAGCATTATTCCTGATAGTCAGCTTGAAACCGTCGCGGGGAATATCAACGCCGCCCGGATTGTAAACATTCTTCCATTCAAGATCATCCCACGGATCGGTGGGTTTCTGATTGTATTCGGCAAGTATCTTCAGTTTTAGTTTAGTATTGTCAGAATTTGAACTTCCGACGGAATCGGTCTCGTTGGTCACTACATTCTGTTTTACATACCTTGCCGCGAGTATATCCGAACCTGACAGATAAAGCGACCTCAGCCTTATATATCCGAGCTCGTTGTTGATCTCGTACTGATCTTCTTCGACAAGCATTACCCACTGATTCTCCTCGATTCTAACGCTGTCGATAAAATCCACATAAATATCCGCCTTAGCCTGACTTCCCGATGTCCTCCTTGTCACATAAAGCTGAAGCGAATAATTTTTGATCTTGTATTCCGGCGCCAGGAGCGGAAGGTTTTCTTTCAGCCTTCTGTAATTTTCTTCCGTCGCCATATTCTCTCTATACATATCCTCCAGGAAAAAATATTTGTATCTGGTGAAATCTTTTGCGTTGACAGTTTTTTCCTGCTTCTTGACCCCGCCTTTAACTTCGATCTGGTTCTTTTTGCCCTTCTCGAACGACATTATTGATGTGGATTTAAGCTTTCCGAGCTTCGTTTGAGCTTTAAGTCCGAAAAGACCGTTGTTCACTCCGCTGAAACTCACATATTTTGTTCCAGGCAGGCTCAATCCTATATTACCTGCTTCAAGTTTCTGAATTATCTCGTCGCTTTCACCTGTATAAGTTATCTTAAGCGAATTCTCAAAATCAAAAGATTCAGTGTTCTGCGCAATATCCACATCGACTTTAGTACCCACTTTACCTCTGATCGAAATATTCTGGGTCTGGTCAAGAGTAAAATCAAAGCTCTCGTTCTCCGCGTTGACCGCATCTGTATAGCTTTTCTGCCCGGTAATGCTAATCGAAAGAGAACCTTTTACCCTCAGTCCAATATTACTGCCTCCGAAAACCCTGTGGAACGTCCTGGATTTGATCTTGAAAGGAATGTCTAATGCGATCTCGTTGCCGACTGACAGCGTCGCGGACTCTATTCCCAGATTTTTTGTCACTGAAGCCAGCCATAAATTACGGTCTTCATGTTTTAGTTTTTCAGAAATAAAGTCCGAAATATTCATGATCCTGGAAGGTTTTATATCCTGATCATATATTCTCTCATAAATGATCGCGAACCTGAATTCCGAATCAAATTCCACGCCGGCTTTGTAAGCCAGAGGATCGGCGTCCAGTAGAACTGAATCTTTTGAGAACCGGGTCAGGTAATTCGATCTCTGATCAGAATAAATATCCGCTGTTTTTGAAAAATAAGTTTTTACCGGAAAAAAAACGGCAAATATCTTCATAAAAAATGATAACGCAAGTATCAGAAGTATTATTTTATGCTTTCTTATTCTCAAGACGGCTCTCTCTCTCTGATTATCTCTCTTATCTCTGCCTTTATTTCCTCGCCGGCTTCGCTTTTCAGGATCGAAAGTAGAACAGGCTTCATTTCATCCGCATTACCGCTTTTTTTTGTGTATGCCGTTATCAGCCTGGCGAAATTATTGTTCATCATGCCTGATCCCGCTATCCTTAACGACAGCTCAAAAAGCTCTTTATGCATTCCGTTGAGCTCAAGATATTTAAACATGGTTTCCATCATCAGGGACTTTTTCTGAACATCGGTCTGGTCTTCATATTTAAATTCCATTACACCCGTATCAGCGGTACTGTCCATACTTTTTGAAAGAATCTTCAGATATTTCCTCAAAAACTCATCATCGTTGCCAATGACGGAAATATCCCTTTTTATCCTTATCAGATCGTTATCCCTGTCTGAAGGAAAATTATCCTTGATCAGCACTTCTGACAACTCTGTGAACTTTTCTCTGTCCCCGAGAAAAATGTATATAACAGCTTCGAGAAACTTGAACTCCGTGAACATAAGCGGATCGAATACATCAGCTATATTTTTCTCAAATATTCTGCCTGCCGATACTTTTGCCGTCTGATAATCCCCTTTGGATATCAGAAGCAGCAGATAGTCTCTCCAGTATCTGCCAAGTGCCTTTTCTGATTTGAGATGCTCTTTATATAATATGACGGCTTCGTCTGCTTTACCGAGCCAGTTGTGGTACAGTTCAGCCAGCATCAGTTCCGAATTTCCTATCCCGCTTTCTTTTATGATCTTCTCGGCACCCGCATAGTCTGAAGATTCTACTAGACTTGAAATGAACATCTTCGTCATATCTTCACCGGCGTCTCTGCCTGAAGTGTCATAATAAAGTCTGAAAAAATATGACGCTTTCTCATAATTCTTTTCTCTGTACAACTTTACCGCGAACTCTTTGACGAGAAGATCTGAAGACTTGCCTCTGCTTATCTCCTTTAGCGTTTCATAGGCTTTATCGTACTCACCTGAATTAAAATAAAGCTCAGAAAGGATACTGCCCGCTTCTCTTTCGCCTGAAGCATACATATTTTCTGCAGAATACAGTATGGAGTCTCTGAACTGATCTACTTCGAAGAGCCTGAATAACTCGGCTCTGGGGTTAAAAGTACTTGAAAGAGCGGTTTTTTTATTTTTCGATCCGTCAGAATCCGCCGATCTTATCAGTTCCTCTGTGAACTTCTTTATTTTTTCCAGTGAATAATATATCTTAAAAAGTTCGTTCGAATAAGCATTCCCGTCTTTTTCGATTTTTCTGAGCTCACGGAATATTTTTTCAGCTTCGGTATAATATCCTGATCTTAGATAAACTGAAGCTTTTATTACGGAGACCATCTTGCCCGGTCCCGCCGAAGCTTCGATTGCCGCAAATATTTCCTGGCCTGATGCGGGTCTTTCCGTTCTGAAGTACAGCTCCGCAATAAAACCCATGATCTCTAAAGGCAAATTATCAGTTTCTTTACCGCTGCGATTTTTTTCTGAAGTAACCGGATATTTTTTTGCCAGCGCTTTCAGAGTTACTTCACATTCCTTGATCTTTTTGTTCTTAATGCTCAGATCGACATAACCGGTCAGAACCCGTCTGTCCGAGTCGTGCTTTTTTATCAGCTGGCTGTAGGCCAGATATGCGGAATTAATATCTCCTCTTTTTTCTACAGCTTCGGCGTAATCGAGCTGCCTTTCCAGTATGCGGTTCCGAATATCAGGATCTGATCCCGGTAACTTTGCCGTTCTCTGTTGTCCGATAAGTACATTCATCGACAGCAGACATGATATTAATATAAATTCAGTTAATTTCAATCCGTACCTTATAATAAATCTGTTATAAACTAAAAATGTTCGTGTTTGTTCAAATCAGACCCTCAGAAAGTTTTTTTTCCGCACTGTTCAATAGATATCTGGCTATGATATGGAATATAAAAACCGATAAAAGAAACAACGAGAATTCTAGGTTCGGGTAACCGATGCGAAATCCGATCATATAGTTAAAATAACTATTAAAACTTACCGAAAGGAAAAAATAAAATGCCGTTACGATCAGGGTGACTGCGAGCATATACATCAGCATCGTTTTAACATCAGGCTCGTAATTTCCGGTACCGTCGAAACGCCTGAAAGCAAAATAAACGGTAAATGATGAAAGCCCTGAAAAAAGAAAAAGGAATGACGCGGAGATAAACATTAAGAATCTGAAGTCCGGAAAAATGTCAAGGCTGCTGGAGAATATAACTGCGAGTATGTAAGAAAAGCTCATGACCGAGGATAATATCATGCAGAACATAACCTTGCTTCTGACCATTAAGCATTCTCCGTTCGGAAGCAGTTTTGAAAGCATCGACGATTGTTTTTCTGAAGTAACTGAAAACGCCGCAGTCATAATGTTAATTAATACCGCGGGAAAGATCATGATCATCATATGCTGCTGGAAGAACCTGAAATAGTATGAATAACTGATATCTGATGACGGAATTACAGAAACCGATTTTTCGATCACCGTGATCCCTATGAATATTGTGAAAAGCAGTGTTGCGAGAACAGTTCTGTCCCTGAAAAATATCCTGAATTCTTTTATAAGCCCGTTGATCATCATGTCCTATTCGATTTTCCCGTTCAAGATCTGAACCGTACGCCCCGATATGACTGACAGAAGATCACTGCTTGACGAAGCGGCGATTACGGTTACTTCTCTTTTTCCGATGTCTGTGAAAAGGTCTCTTAAGCGGTTTGCGCTTCCTGAACCCAGACCGTTGAAAGGCTCGTCGATAACAAGAACCGCGGGAGAATGAAGAAGACCCGAGAATATCTTTACCGTCTGAAGCTGACCGTCAGTTAGTTCGGATATCTTCAGCCCGTCAAATCTTCTAATGTCCCAGAATTCCGAGAACCAGTCCATCTTGATCCTGTAATCCTGCGGATCTGTTCTGTATCGGCTCAGAAGAAAACGGGAATTCTCCTTGAGAGTAAGATTCCCGTACAGAATATTTTTGAAAGGCACATAGCCCAGTTTTTTTCTGTAAATTTTCTTTAACTCCGTACCTGCAATTTCAACCGACCCCGAATAACTGCCCGCAAGACCCGTTATGATCTTTGTAAAAAGAGTTTTCCCCGATCCGGTAGTTCCGGAAATACCAAGCGAGCTCCCTGTCTCTACATCAAGATGTCTGCATTCTATGGAAAAACTGTATTTGCTGAATTCCTTTTTTAGATCTCTGATCTTAACCATTTGTCATATACTTGTATTTGTTAAGTATCCTCCGGTCCTTTTTTGTGGGTCTTCCCTTCTCCCGGTCGTGATTGTTAAGTTTATCCTGTTCCTCAAGTATCTTTATAAGTTCATTTGCTTCTTCAGATCTTTTTTCTTCTGGTTCGTGTTTTTTATAAAGATCCCTTGCTTTTTCCTTTGGAAGCGATCTGTCGGTGACTTCAACGACTGTATATTTAACATAGGCTGAATTCTGCTTAACGGTAAGAATGTCGCCTTGAACTAAAGTCCTTGAAGGTTTGACCTTTTCTCCGTTTACCCTGACTTTTCCCGATTCCACAGCCTCAGCTGCCAGTTCTCTCTGTTTAAAAAAACGGGCCACCTTCAGCCATTTATCTATCCGGACTGCTTTTTTATCTTCCATGATTATTCCAGAGGTTTAAGATTCTCCTTTCCTGTAAGACCTTTTATGAACTCAGTCAGTATCTCTATAACATTATCTATCTGGTTCAGGCTTACTGTCTCCACCGGCGAATGCATATACCTGATCGGCAGTGAAACGAGCGCTACCGGCACACCTGCGTTCGTGAATCTCATCCTGTCTGCGTCCGTCCCGGTAATTCTGGGCACGACCTCTATCTGAACAGGTATCTTTCTCTTTTCAGCCGCTTTTTTAAGCATATTGTTTATCTTCACGCTGACAGGCGAACCTACGGCCAGAAGCGGACCTCCGTCAACCTTGTAATCACCGTATTTTGATCTGTTGACGGCCGGGTAGTCGGTTGCCCATGTGACATCGCAGGCTATCGCCAGATCAGGATCTATACCGGCGGCAGCAAAATAAGCTCCACAGAGTCCTATTTCCTCGCTAGTTGTGCTTACCGCATAAACTCCGACATTCAGTTTCTGACCTTTAAGTCTTCTGACTACTTCCGCAACAATGAACGCTCCCGTTTTATCATCCAGCGCTTTAGAGGACACGAGCCCGTTCTTAAGTTCGGTTATCTCAGATCTGTAGACAGCGAAATCTCCCACATTCACATATTTCTGAGCTTCTTTTCTGTTCTTGAAACCGCAGTCTATGAAAAGATCTTCATATTCGAACTTATCCTTGAGACCACCGTGATGTTCCGCATTGACACCGATCACTCCGCTGACATTTTCCTTTTCACTTAATATCTCGACCCGGAGACCGGGAGCTACTTTGTGACTTATCCCTCCGACCGGCCCGAAGCTTATAAATCCGTTCTCGTCTATCTGTGTTACTATAAAGCCGATCTCGTCGCAGTGACCTGCGAGAAGCACCTTGAACTTCGCTTTCGGGTTAAGTATCGCGATCGCGTTACCTCCGATATCCGTTTCTGTCCTGTCTGCGAATTTTTCAGTATATCCTAACCATTTTTTCTGAATATTGAATTCCGCACCTGAAGGTGAGGGGGTTCTGAGAAGTTCATAGAGAAACTCTTTCTGTTTCTTATCCATTATGCCGGCCTCCGTTAAATTAACAGATATGAAATATATTTTAATCTCACGATTTCCGCAAACTAAAAAAGGCTCGAAAACGAGCCTTTTTTATTAATCCGGTATTATATCCTAGTAACCCTGGTCTATCATAGCGTCAGCGACTTTTTTGAATCCGGCTATGTTAGAACCTTTAACGTAATTTACGAATCCGCCTTTTTCTTTTCCGTATTTTACTCCTGCATCATGTATGTTCTTCATGATAACTTTCAGTTTTTCGTCAACTTCTTCTTTTGACCATGAAAGTTTCATTGAGTTCTGGCTCATTTCGAGTCCGGATGTCGCTACTCCGCCCGCGTTTGCGGCTTTTCCTGGAGCAAAGGCGACCTTTGCGTGAATGAAAGCCTCTACTGCGTCTGCAGTACATCCCATATTAGATGTCTCAACCACATATTTTACGCCGTTCTTGATCAGTGTTTTCGCGTCGTCGGCGTTGAGCTCGTTCTGGATAGCGCACGGGTGAGCCATGTCGCACTTTACTTCCCATGGTTTTTTACCGGCAAAGAACTTGGCGCTTTTGAATTTCTTTGCGTAAGGCGCTACTATGTCATTGTTTGAAGCCCTGAGTTCGAGAAGGTAATCGAATTTTTCCTGAGTGTTAACACCTTCCGCATCATATATGTAGCCGTCCGGTCCGGAAATTGTAACAACTTTTGCTCCGAGCTCAGTTGCCTTAATAACCGTACCCCAGGTAACGTTGCCGAAACCCGAGCAGGCCACTACTTTTCCCTTCATCGAATCTTTCTTAAATTTGATCATCTCGTTTGCGTAATATACTGCTCCAAAACCTGTAGCTTCAGGTCTTATAAGCGATCCGCCCCAGTTCAAACCTTTTCCTGTAAGAACTCCGGTATTCTCGTCTCTCAGTCTTTTGTACTGACCGTACAAATAACCGATC
>Ga0116162_10002575_pt1 | contig 11224 bp, 8 predicted proteins | sample AD_UKC105_MetaG_FD_89875 | JGI IMG/M metagenome (GOLD analysis project Ga0116162, IMG submission 89875) | Active sludge microbial communities of municipal wastewater-treating anaerobic digesters from Hong Kong - AD_UKC105_MetaG | ecosystem: Engineered > Bioreactor > Anaerobic > Digestate... | reverse complement strand
ATGGACGCAAGATACAGGTCGTACCGCACCGGTTTGGGTATCTCCCTGCCGATGTTTTCCAGCACGAGGAGCAGCCGCTCCATGCCGAGGCCGAACCCGACGGCGGGAACATGCGGCCCGCCGATCTCTTCGACAAGGCCGTCGTAACGGCCGCCGCCGCAGACAGCGCTCTGCGAGCCGATGCTTTCGGACGTGATCTCGAACACCGTCTTCGTGTAGTAGTCCAGCCCTCGCACAAGCCTAGGATCGATCTCGTAGCGGATCTCCATGCCGTCGAGCAGTTTTAGCAACGTCGACTGATGCTCTTTGCGTTCGTCGCAGAGATAGTCGCTGATGATTGGCGCGTCCTTCGCGATTTTTTTGCAGGTTTCGACCTTGCAGTCGAGCACGCGCAGCGGGTTTTGCTCATAACGCACCTTGCAGGTTTCGCAGAGCTCGTCGTAGTGCGTTTTGAGGTATGCTTTGAGCGCCTCGTGATACTGCGGACGGCATTTCGGGCAGCCGATGCTGTTGAGGTGGACTGTCAGCCCCGTGCAGCCGAGGCTGTTAAGCAGTTCCGTCGCGACGCTGATGCATTCCGCGTCCGCGGACGGCTTGCTCGCGCCGAAGAACTCCACGCCGAACTGGTGGTGTTCGCGCAGCCTGCCGGCCTGCGGCCGTTCGTAGCGGAAGACCGGATTGTTCAGGTAAAACACCTTGGTCGGCTGCGTGTCGCCATACAGGTTGTTTTCAACGAACATCCGAACGATGCCCGCCGTACCTTCCGGTTTGAGCGTGATGGAGCGCCCACCCTTGTCTTCAAAGGTGTACATCTCCTTTTGTACGATGTCCGTCGTTTCGCCGACGCCGCGCAGGAACAATTCGGTGTGCTCGATCACCGGTGTCCGCGCCTCCAAAAATCCGTATTTTTTAACGATGCTCCGGATCAGCGCTTCCAGATACTGCCACTGGTAGCTCTGCTCCGGCAGGACGTCCTTCGTACCCTTCGGTGCTTTGTAAACAGCCATATCGACCCCTCCGTCAGTAAAATTTCCCGCGTTTATGCCGCTTACGGTATAAAAAAAGCAGGTTCCGTTCCGATAGGGACGGGAAACCCGCGGTGCCACCCTGATTGAACGAACGTCTTCTTTGATACATTCGTCCCGCTTCATTCTCCGATAACGCGGGAAGCGTCGCAGCTTATGGGACGTTTCATCTTTGGGCTGCGCGGTTCACGGGTGCCGTTCATCCAAAGCCACGCTGCAAAGCTCACACCAAGCGCCCTGCTCTCTGATGCGTTCCGGTTCGGATTACTCTCCCGGTCAAAACCTTTCAACACATTATAACGACCCGGCAGGAAACTGTCAATCGTTATCCATACAGTCTTTTTACGCGGTCTCCTACAAAATGCAGGACTCATTTGCCAAAAAACAAACGCTTTTCCATGCACAACCTGTCGAGCTTGTTCAGATAGGTCGGCACGTCCTTCGGGCTCGGCAGCCGCTCGATTCGATTTTCGCCGCCGAACACGCGCTTCGTCATGGTTCCGGCCCCGTGGGACAGGATGCTCGCCGTCTCCTCCATCATGTCGATATTGTAGGCGCATTCCTTTTCCGGCGTGGCGTAGCCGACGTTTTCAAGGTTGCCGCTCATGTATTTCTGCCGGTACATGTAGTAGGGCCGCATGCCGAGCGCCTCCGCGCAGGCCGCGCCGATGTCGGTCATCTCCCGCGCCGTCTTCGCATCCGCGAGCGCGTAGTCGTTCAGTTCGAGTTTCAGTCGCGACGAACGCTTGATCGCGAGCGCGTGCACGGTGAGGTTGTCCGGCTTAAGCATGGATATCTCGTCGCAGCTTCTCCGCATGTCGTCCGGCGTTTCGCCCGGCAGGCCCGCGATCAGGTCCATGTTGATCGCGTCGAATCCCGTTTCCCGCGCAAGCGCATATGCGTTTCTGATGTCGTCCGCCGTGTGCGTCCTGCCGACGCGCCGCAGCGTTTCATCGTTCGTCGTCTGGGGGTTGATGGAAACACGCGTTACGCCGAGGCGTTTCAACGTTTTCAGCTTCTCCGGATCGATCGTGTCCGGCCGCCCCGCTTCCACGGTGCATTCCGTCCCGAACGTGCCGTACTGTTCCAGAACGTACGTCAGCAGTTCATCCAGCTGGCTCGCGCTCAGCACCGTCGGCGTGCCGCCGCCCATATAAAACGAACGGACGTGCAATCCCTGCTCGCTTACGATCTGTGCGCCGCAGGCGATATCCAGTTTCAGCACGCGGAGGTAATCGGACAACCTCCCGGGATCCCTGAGCACCTCGCTTGCAAACGAGCAGTACAGGCATTTCGTTTTGCAGAACGGGATGCCGGCATAGACGTCGATATCCTTTTCGGAAACGGCGTCGATATACGGCGACTGCACGGCGCAGATGCGTTCGGCAAGCGCGGTCTTTTCGGCCGACACGTCGAACGTTTCGATAAACGTCTTTCTAGCAAACGCAACGCCGCCTTTTCCGGACAGCTCGCGAAACAGCTTTGTCGGTCGGATGCCGGTCAGCGAGCCCCAGGGCGTTTCCACGTTTGGATAAAGCCTTTTCAGCAAATGATAGCAGGCGAGCTTGATCCTGCGTTTCTCGATCCGCTTCCTTTCCAGAGCCGTCGCGCCCGGCGGAAGCTGAAACGCGTCCGAATACGACAGCCCGCCCGCTCCCGCGGACAGCATATAGCTCTCGTCGCTACAGTCAAGCCGGATGCTGAAAATCAGTTCGGCCCGGCCGGCGTCCGCTTCCTCAAACAGCACGATTTCCGTCAAACCGGAAAAAAGCCGAATTTCTTCGGCGATGTCGTTTCGATATTCGGGCCGGTTGGTTCGAATCGCAATCATGTTCTGCTCCGCAAAGACATTCTATATGTTCCGGATCGGGTTATGCGTGCGCTCGTAATCGAGCGTCGTGCTCTCTTCGTGTCCGGTATAAACCTTATAATCGCCCTCCAGCGCAAACAGGACGTCCACGACGGAGCGGCGGATTTCGTCCAGGCTGCCGTCCGGGAAATCCGTCCGGCCGACGCTGTCGCGAAAGAGCGTATCTCCCGAAAAAATCGTCTTCTCGCTTTCGATCACATAGCTTACGCCGCCTTTGGTGTGTCCCGGCGTGTGCAGCACGCGGATGGTCAGCCCGGCGATCGAAAGCGTCTCGCCGCCGTGGAGCAGTACGTCCGGCTCCGCGGGCGGGACATTCTCGCCCATCAGCACCGCGAGGTTCAGGCGGTTGCTGCCCAGCTTGGCGGCGTCCGCTTCATGGACGTACAGCTTCGCGCCCGTTTCCTCTTTCAGGCGCTTTACGCCGCCGATATGGTCGAAATGCCCGTGCGTAAGCAAAATCGCTTTGCAGGTAAGGCCGTGCTGCTTCAGCGCTGCCAGCACCGGTTCCGCACCGCCAGGGTCGATTACGGCGCAGTCCTTTAATCCGTCGGCGCCGATGATATACGTATTGACGCCGAACGCGCCGCTTACAAAATGGATCAACCGCATTAAAACACCTTCCTTGAGTCCAGCAGGACCGTATGCGGGCCGTCGTTGACAAGCCGCACCTGCATGTTCGCCTGAAACTGTCCGTGCGCGACCGGGACGCTCCTTGCGATGCGCGATATCGCCGCTTCATACAGCGGGACCGCCGTCTCGGGCCGAGCGGCCCGGATGTAACTCGGCCGCCTTCCCTTCCTTGCGTCCGCGCAGAGCGTGAACTGCGAAATCAGCAGCACGCTCCCGCCGACGTCCGTAACGGAGAGGTTCGGCGTCCCGTTTTCGTCGTCGAACACGCGCAGGCCGACGATCTTGTCGCAGATATAGTTTAAATCCGACTCCGTGTCGCCCTGCTCAATGCCCAAAAACACGACGAGACCCTGTTCGATCTCGCCGACGACTTTGTTTTCCACTTCCACCGACGCGCCCGTCGTCCTTTGAATAACCGCCCGCATAGCGTTTTTTTGTTCCCCTTTATGCCGATGTATCGTTGCCGGCGCAAAACGTCACCGGTTCATCCTGTGAACCTCGCCGACGCACTTGAGCTTTTTGAGGCTCTTGATGATCACGTTCAGTTGCTCCGTGTTGGCCACTTCGAACGTCATCTCGATGATATACCGTTCGTCCGCCATCGGCCTGCCGCTGATGGACTGGATGCTGATGTTAAGGCCGGAAAGCGTCGCGGAAATCTGCGAAAGCGTCCCGGGACGGTTTTCGCCTTCGATCTGCAGCGACGCGTTAAACGAGCTGTTGGAGTTGATCGCCCATTCGACCTCGATAATGCGGTCCTTGTCGGCAAGCAGGTTCGCGACGTTCGGGCAGTCGGCCCGATGAACGGACACGCCCCGTCCGCGCGTGATATAGCCGATGATCGGATCGCCCGGGAGCGGGTTGCAGCAGTTGCCGAACCGCACGGCCATGCCCGGATCGCCCTTGACAATAATGCCGTTGACCGGAATATGCCCTTTCGGCGCTTCCTCCGCTTCGCTCTTCTTCATCTTCTCGGCAAGCGCTTCCACCTTATCGCTCTTCTTTTTGATGTCCATAAGCTTGTGGAGAACCTGCCCGGCAGAAAGCCCGCCGAAGCCGATTGCGGAATAGATGTCGTCCAGGCCGCTCATATGGTAGCGCTTGAGCATTTCGTTATAGAAGTCGGGCTTCATCAGCTCGGAAATCTGTTCGCCCTGCCGCTTTGCGGCGTCTTCCAGCATATCGCGCCCGCGGGCGATATTCTCCTCGCGGTTGACCTTTTTGAACCATTGGCGGATCTTGTTGCGCGCAGACTGCGTCTTGACGATCTTCAGCCAGTCCCTGCTGGGACCCGGCTGGCTGTTGGACGTGATGATCTCGACCACGTCGTTCGTCTTGAGCTTGTAATCCAGCCGCACGAGCGAGCCGTTGACCCGCGCGCCCTGGCAGTGGTGGCCGATGTTGGTATGGATGCGGTATGCAAAGTCCAGCGGCGTCGAGCCCTTCGGCAGGTCGATGATTTCGCCGCGCGGCGTCAGCACAAAGACGTATTCGCCGAGGAAGTCTTTCATGATGCTGTCGACGAATTCCTTGCTGTCCTCCGTGTTCTCCTTTGCTTCGAGCACCTGCCTAAGCCAGCTGGTCTTCTTGTCCAGCAGGCTCTGTACCACGCGCCCCTCCTTATACATCCAGTGCGCAGCGATGCCGTACTCGGCCGTCCTGTGCATCTCCTTTGTTCGAATCTGCACTTCGAACGGGATGCCGTTCGGCGCAAGCAGCGTCGTATGCAGCGAACGGTACATATTCGGCTTCGGCGTTGCGATATAATCCTTAAAGCGTCCCGGGATCGGTTTCCAGCTCGCGTGGATGACCCCGAGCGCCGCGTAGCAGTCGTTTACCGTGTCCACGATGACGCGAATGGCGATCAGGTCGTAGACCTCGTTGATGCCGGAGTTGAGCCGCTGCATCTTGCGATACACGCTGTAGAGATGCTTCGGCCGGCCGCTGATACTCGCCTCGATCCCCGCCTCTTTCAGCTGTTCGCCGATCAGGCGCATCGCTTCGTCCAGCGTTTCCTGGCGCTCTTCCTGCTTTTCCTTGAACTGCCGGCTGATGTCCGCATACTCCACCGGTTTCATGTACATGAACGAAAGGTCTTCCATCTCGCCTTTGATCGCGCCCATGCCGAAGCGGTGCGCAAGCGGCGCGTATACGTCCAGCGTTTCCTTCGCTTTTCGCATGCGTTTGTACGGATTGCAGTACGCCATCGTACGCATGTTGTGCAGCCGGTCGGCAAGCTTGATGATGACGACGCGCGCGTCCGCCGCGATTGCAAGGAACAGCTTCCTTAAGTTTTCGGACTGCTCCTGTTTTTTGGTGACATACGTCTGTTTGCCCGATTTGGTCAGTTTGGTCACGCCGTCGACAAGCTTCGCGACGTCCTCGCCGAACTCCCGCTTGATGTCCTCGACCGTTATGTTGTCGCCGTCTTCCACAACGTCGTGCAGAATCGCGGCAATGACGCTGTCCGCATCCATGCCCATTTTCATGACCATGCGGGAAACTTCGATCGGGTGCACAATGTAGGGTTCGCCGGACTCGCGAAGCTGCGAGGCATGCGCGTTGATCGCGAACGCGACGGCTTTTTCAAAAAGCTTCGTCTGTTCGGGCGTATACTGTTTTGAAAACTCCCTGATCAGTTCTTCCTGTTCCATTGCCGCACCTCCTCTCTCGACAAGCCGGCTGGGATTGTAGAAAAAATCAACGGCAAGCCGTTGATTTTTCAGCTGTTTTATTTGGCGTCAATATTGCATGACGGACTTCACATCATAACCTTCCAGCGGTTTGCGCCCGTCAAATTCGGAAGTAAGCTCGATCGCAAATCGGACACCGACAACTTCTCCGCCCGCCTGTTCGACAAGCTTGATCGTTGCAAGCGCCGTTCCTCCGGTCGCGAGCAGATCGTCGACGATCACGACCTTCTGGCCGGGCTGAATCGCGTCCTTGTGAATCTCAAGCACGTCCGTTCCATATTCAAGCCCATATTCGTATCGAATCGTATCGCACGGGAGTTTGCCCGGCTTTCTCGCCAGGACGAATCCGGCGTGCAGCGCATAGGCCAGCGCGGACCCGATCACGAAGCCGCGCGCTTCCGGGCCGATGACAAGATCGACCTGCTTTCCGTCCAGCGATTCGACGATTGCGTCAATCAGGGCGGAATAGCCGTCCTTATCCTTCAGCAGCGTCGTGATGTCGCGGAACAGTACGCCCTTAATCGGGAAATCCGGAATGCTGCGAATCTTCTCTTTCAGATCCATTGTTCACGCCTCCTGTGCCTTAACGGCTAATTCATATAACGGGCTTTCGCCGAGCGAGCGCTGTGCGCAGGCTGTGTTTCGCGCAATCGTCTTTTCATCCGGATCGTACATGAAAAACGAAAGCTGCGTAAAAACGCATAACGCGAGCAGTTCGTCTCCCGTCAGCGTCCGAATGAGCCGTCTGAGCGGTTGTGCGCTTTCACCGACCGCCCTTTGCAGTTTCCGGTAGCCCGCCCGCATGGCCGCGTCGTCCAGTTTTGCACTTCGCAAAAGATCGGAAGAAAAAAACCATGCAGCCAGTGTATCATTCGAACAGCTTCCATTATACATTCTTTGCTCGAAAAAAGCATTAAAAAGTTGACTTTTTTCTTCGGAGGCATTCGCACACGTCCAAAATAGCTCGACGGATTCCCGCCCGCGGAACTGATTGATCGCAGGCCGCGCAATCAAATCCCAGTCGTACGCGCTTTGCAGCGCTTCCAGCAGTGTGCTTTTGCCAAACGCAACGACCCGCAGGACCCGGTCGTCCTGAATCACGCTGGCGCAAAAGTGTTTGTCGCCTTTTCCGATCGTACGAAGCGAAGAAAACCGGACCGCGTTGTAGCGAAAAACTGGTTCGGGGTTGCGTTCGCCGAACGGCGCAAGCATCTGCAGTTCCCGGATGGCGTCCGCCGTCATGTCCTCGAACGCCGCCGCTTCGTCGTATTCGTACAGCGGGAAAAAGTCCTCCGGACGGTAAGCCGATTCGATATGGGCGGTAAATCCGCTTTTGAACGCATCAAATTTTTCCGACGGGATCGTAACGCCCGCCGCGCGCGCATGCCCGCCGAAACGCAGAAACAGATGCGAAAACAGGTTCATGTTTTCGAACAGATCGACGCCATCGATGCTCCTGCCGGAGCCTGTCAGCACGCCGTCCTGTTCGGCAAAGAGGATCACGGGGATGTGATAACGTTCGCATAAGCGCGCCGCGACGATGCCGATCACGCCCGGGTTCCAATCCTCATGCGAAAGGATCAGCACATGCCCCAAATCGCCCAGTTCCCCGATCTGCCGGTCGGCTTCGTCGAGGATATCGTTCTCCGCGTCCTTTCGTTCCTGATTCTGGTCGTTGAGCGTTTCCGCGATGGTTTTCAGGCGTCTGGAATCGGTCCCGATCAGCAGCTCCACGGCGACCATCGCCGTGGACATCCGCCCCGCCGCGTTCAGCCGCGGCGCGATGACAAAGGAAACGGTCTGTTCGTCCACGCGACGTTGCTTCCAGCCCGCGGCGTCCAGCAGCGCTGCCAGGCCCGGAACAGTCTGCAGATATCGCATCCCGCAGGCGGAAACGATACGATTTTCCTCCGTCAGCGGAACGACGTCCGCGATGGTGGCGACCGCCGCGAGCGCAAGCTCCGCGTCGGAATACGCGCCGTCGTTGAGCGCCTGTATCAGCTTCAGCGCGACGCCGGCGCCGCAAAGGTACCGGTTCGGATAGGTCGAATCCTTTCTGGAAGCGGCCACGACCGCCGCGCACTCCGGCACGGCGCTTCCGACGCTATGGTGGTCGGTGACGACGACGTCGATGCCGAGCGCTTCGCAAAGCGCGATCTCGTCGAACGCCGAGATGCCGTTGTCCACCGTAACGATCAGTTTTACGCCGCGTTCATGCAGCCGCCGGACCGCCTTTTCCGAAAGGCCGTATCCCTCGCTGTGCCGCAGGGGGATATAGTATTCCACGTTCGCGCCCATTTGCTTGAGCCTGCCGGTCAGCATGGCGGTGGAACAGATGCCGTCCGCATCATAATCGCCGTAAACGCAGATTCGCTCGTTCGTTTCGATTGCCGCGCGAATCCGCTCAACGGCCTTTGCCATGTCCGGCAGCAAATACGGGTCGTGAAGCAGCAGTTCGTCCGGATGCAAAAACCGTTTTGCGTCTTCCGCGTCCTTCACGCCGCGGCGCAGCAGCGCGCGCGCCGTCAGTTCGGAAATGTTTTCGGCCTTTACGATTTCTTCTACGAGCGCCGGGTCGCATTCAATCGGCTCCCTCGCGATCATCCGGTTGTTCATTGCGACGCCCGTTCCGTAAGATAGATGCCGATCGCGCATTCAAAGCGTTTTCGCATCAGCGCGCAGCTGATTTCGTGTGGATGGTCGAGCGCGCCGCCATACAAAACGGCGTTCGCCATGCAGCCGCCGCTGCAATAGTATTTCGCCCAGCAGTTTTTGCAGGTTTCCTTTGTGCAAACGTTGCAGTTGAGGAATTCCATCTGAAGGTCCTCACGCCGGATACCGTCGTCGAGAGACCCGATCTTCCACTCGTCCATACCGACAAACTGGTGGCAGGGATAGAGGTCCCCGTCCGGCGTGACGGCGACGTATTCGGTGCCCGCGCCGCAGCCGTTGATGCGTTTGCGCAGACAGGGCCCGCCTTCCGGGTCGAACATGAAGTGGAAAAAGTTGAACCACGTTTCCGGCGACCTGCGCGACTCGATATAATAATCCGCCAGCGCGTCGTATTCTTTGTCGATTTGCGCCAGGTGCTCCGGTTTCAGGCAGTACGGACTGTCGTCCGGCAGTACGGCCGGCTCGATGGAAAGCTGGTCGAATCCATAGCCTGTAATCGCCTTGACGTCTTCCAGAAAGTCCAGATTATTTCTCGTAAACGTACCGCGGATGTAGTATTCCCTGTCGCCGCGCCCCGCAACGAGCTTTTTTGCATTCTTGAGAATCACGTCGAACGAACCTTTGCCGTTGACGGTCGGGCGCATCGCGTCGTGCACGGCCTTTCGTCCGTCCAGGCTGATGACGACGTTGTGCATCTCGCGGTTGATGAACTCGATCATATCGTCGGTCAGCGCGACGCAGTTCGTCGTGATCGTGAAGTTGATCTTTTTGTTATACTTTTTTTCAAGCTCGCGTCCGTAGTTGACGATCCCGACGCAGACCGGCCAGTTCATCAGCGGTTCGCCGCCGAAGAGGTCGACCTCCAGATGATGCCGCGATCCGCTGTGTTCGATCAGGAAGTCCATCGCGCGTTTGCCGACGTCCAGCGGCATGATCATGCGCGCGCCGTGGAAGTCGCCCGTGGATGCGAAGCAGTATTTGCAGCGCAGGTTGCAGTCGTGCGCGACGTGCAGACAGATCGACTTGATCGCGCTGCCGCCGGGGATTTCCGGCGCGGTCATGGCTTCCGTATCGTATGCGCCGCTTTGTTTCAGCTCCGCAAGGTCCGAGAGCACTTCCTTTACCGTATCCGAAGCGACGCCGACGGCGTAGGGGTCGTCCCCGCGCTCGATCGCCTGAACGACTTTAAACGCCGTTTCGTCGAGCAGATGGAGCGCCCCGCTCTCGACGTCCACCAAAATGAATAAGTCCTGAAATTGAAACGAGTGAATCAAGGGTGTTTCCTCCATATGAGAATGAAAGTCGCTCCAACAGACAAAGAAAGGCCCTATATGGCCTTTCTTTGCGGATCGGCTGATCGATGCTTATTTGTTTTCGCTGTCCTGCCGCGCGCACTTCTGGTTGGCTACCGTACAGGACGTTTTGCACGCCGACTGGCAGCTGGCCTGGCATTCGCCGCACGCGGTGTCTTTGCCTGTTTTGATGCAGGGTTTCTGAATGGTCTGCATATGTTTCATAGCTGTTCCTCCGAATCGTTTTAACGCAATGATTATACACGAAACGCCCTTACAGCGCAAGCTTGGCGGTATCGTGCGCAATGGTCATCTCTTCATCCGTCGGGATGACATAGACGTGCACCTTGCTCGTATGTTTGCTGATTTCGACATCGACGCCACGCGGGCATGAGCGGTTATAATCGTAATCCATATCGATGCCTAGGTATTCGAGCCCCTGTATGACGGACTCACGGATAAAGGGATCGTTCTCTCCAACGCCCGCGGAAAAGACGATCGCGTCCACGCCGCCGAGAGTCGCGGCATATGCGCCGATATACTGTTTTACTTTGTAGCAAAACATCTCGCGCGCCAGTGCCGCGCGTTCGTTTCCCTGCTTCGCCGCGGCCGCCAGATCACGAAAGTCGCTGGAGATGCCGGAAACGCCGAGCATGCCACTCTTTTTGTTCATATACGTATCCATCTCTTTGGCGCTCATGCCGGTGCGCTCCATTAAAAACGGCATGATCGCCGGATCGATGTCTCCGCAGCGCGTACCCATCGGAACACCTTCCAGTGGCGTTAAGCCCATGGACGTATCCATGCATTTTCCGCCCTTGACGGCGGAGAGGCTGGAACCGTTGCCGAGGTGGCACGTTATAATGCGCGTATCTTCTTTTTTCATGCCGAGCGCAACAAGCTTACTTACCGCACAACCCGCAAGATAGCGGTGCGAAGTTCCGTGGAACCCATAACGGCGCACCTTGTGTTCCTTGTAAGCTTCGTATGGAAGCGCATACATAAACGCCTTCTTCGGCATGCTCTGCCCCCACGCGGTGT
>Ga0116162_10002568_pt1 | contig 11256 bp, 10 predicted proteins | sample AD_UKC105_MetaG_FD_89875 | JGI IMG/M metagenome (GOLD analysis project Ga0116162, IMG submission 89875) | Active sludge microbial communities of municipal wastewater-treating anaerobic digesters from Hong Kong - AD_UKC105_MetaG | ecosystem: Engineered > Bioreactor > Anaerobic > Digestate... | reverse complement strand
GGCAGTGATGCCAATACCGCCAGGCTCGCCCTGGGATATGCAACGAGTATCGGGTTCATCTACTCACGCAACCTCAGTGCTGCTCAGGTTCGACTCATGACCGGCAAGGATCTCATAACACCGGTGGAACTCGTGCCACGGGCATGGTACAACCCGGACCTTAGAAGCGAGAATGTCATAATCCCCGGTATCCTCGCCATGGTGATGATGGTTATTGCCGCCATGATGACCAGTGTGACCGTGGCAAAAGAGTGGGAGATGGGGACCATGGAGCAGCTCATCTCTACGCCGGTACGCATCCCTGAGATCGTCCTGGGTAAGGTGGTACCGTATTTTGTGATCGGAATGCTCGATGTGGCAATAGCCGTCGGCCTTGGACAGTGGCTGTTCCATGTTCCTCTCAGGGGCTCGGCCGGGCTTGTCTTCGCCATGGCTGCCCTGTTTCTCACCGGCGCGCTCTTCTTCGGACTCATGATCAGCATCACCATGAAGAAGCAGGTTCTGGCAAACCAGATCGCGCTTATCGCGGGGTTCCTGCCCACCATGATCCTGAGCGGGTTTGTGTTTGCCATCGGCAATATGCCGCTTCCTATCCAGTGCATCACGTTTATTGTTCCGGCACGGTATTTCATCGCACTGCTTCGGGGGATCTATCTCAAGGGAATAGGCCTTGAGATCCTGTGGATAGATGCAGTGCTGCTTGGGGTGTATGCAGTTCTCATGGTCGTTCTTGCACACAGACGCATGAAGCTTAAGCTGGAGTAGGTATGTTCGAGCGGCTAAAACGCATGTTCATAAAAGAATTTCTGCAGATGTTCAGGGATCCTCGTATGAGGATCGTGCTCTTCGGGGTACCGCTCATCCAGCTTGTAATAATGGCATTTGCAATGACCATGGATGTGACCGCCATCAAGACAGCCATCATTGATCAGGACAACACCCCTGAATCCCGGGAACTGCTTCAGAGATTCAGTTCTTCCGGGTACTTCGAGGTTGCCGGGCATGTGGAGAGCCTTTCTGAGATAAACCGTCTGCTCGATACCTCTTCGGTACAGGCTCTGATATGTATACAGCCCGGGTTTGCTCAGGATCTCAGGGGAGGGTCCACGGCACAGGTTCAGCTGCTTTCTGACGGTACCGACAGCAATACAACAGCCATTCTCATGGGATATGCAACACAGATCGTGACGCAGTATGCCTCTGAGCTGACTGACCGAAAGATCGAATCCCTGATGGGGACTGGGGCATCGCCGCCTATGATCACGATGGAGACCAGATCATGGTTCAATGAAAACCTGGAAAGCAGGTATTACTACGTTCCTGGACTCATTGCCATCATGCTGATCCTGTTGAGCATGATGGTGGCGAGTATCGCCATTGTGCGGGAAAAGGAGGGGGGTACCATCGAGCAGGTCATGGTAACGCCCATAAGGAAGATCGAGTTCATCCTTGGGAAGACCCTGCCGTACCTTATCATCGGCTACATTGTCATGACCCTGATGTTTATCATCGCACGGTTCATCTTCGGTATCCATATCGAGGGAAGTGTACTTCTGCTCTACTGTCTGACAGGGATCTACCTGGCGGGGAACCTCGGGCTTGCCCTGCTCATAAGCGTCAGTGCCCATACCCAGCAGCAGGCCCTGCTCACTGCCTTCTTTATCCTCATGCCTGCGATCCTGCTGAGTGGCTTTATCTTTCCCATCAACAACATGCCGCTCCCGGTACAGTATGCCACATTCATGAATCCCATGCGGTGGTATATGGAGATCATTCGCGGGGTGGTGATGAAGGGTGTGGGTATAGCACCGTTAACCCGTGCAATCGCTGGTCAGTCAATCCTCGCGATTATATTCCTCATGATAGCAACCACGCGGTTCCGCAAGACCCTCGAGTGATTGCAGAGATTATCCGGGGTTTTGTATATGACCTCTCCATCATATATTAATTAATGGATAAACCGGTATCCTTTCCCGCGGATGCTGATAATATACTCCGGCCTGGTTGGGTCCTTTTCGATATACCGTCTGATGCGGGAGATGAAGGTATCTACCGTGCGGGTCTCGATATCAGGGTCAAGGCCCCAGACATTCTTCAGGAGTTCGCCTCTTGTGACAATGCGATCCTGGTGGTTGGCCAGGTATTGGATCAGGTTCGCTTCGTGGGGCGTGATACGCAAATTCTCCCCATGAGGATTCTTTACCTCCAGCGTATTGAAGTCAATGGTTGTGTCTCCTATTATGAGGACATCCTCTGATTTATACCACTCATAGCGGTCCAGCATCCTCTTGACCCGCAGCAGGAATTCCTCGAGATGGAACGGCTTTGTCAGGTAGTCGTCCGCCCCGGCCTTGAGCCCTTCCACCTTGTCCTCTGTGGCTGATTTCGCGGTTAGGATCAGGACCGGCAGTTTTGGATCGTCCTTTCGTATGGTCTCGAGTGCCTTAATACCGTCGATGCCCGGCAGCATGAGGTCGAGAACCACCAGGTCTATGCTGGAGTTTTCCAGGGCCGATATCCCGTCTTCGGCCATGGAGACGTGAATAACCTCATACCCTTCGGCCTCCAGGTTGATACGCAATCCCAATGCCAATGCCTGATCATCTTCAACAACAAGTATACGCCATTTTATATTCATGATCGTGCTATGGGCAGGTGTATGAGAAACGATGTTCCTGCCTCAATGCCTCCTCCGCTGATTTTAATGTTTCCGCCATGGGCCTTGACAATGGCCTTGACCACGTACAGTCCCATCCCGGTTCCGGAACCCCACAGCGCCATCGCTTCCGGGAGCCGCTGAAACCTCTTGAAAACATCCCGGTAGCTTTCTTTGGGAATCCCTATCCCCGAATCCGAGAACTCGATATAGGCCCGTTTTTCGTCATGCCATGCCTTTATGTGGATTCGCGGGACATCATTCGAATAGTGTATAGCATTTTCCATGAGATTCGAGAACACAATATCAAATGCGTCCTTATCGATGCGAATGGGTGCATCCTGCTGGATCTCCGTGTGGACATCAACACCATGCAGGATGTTCGCATGGTTTTTGATAAAGCCATCGAGAAAGTGCGATACCGGGATAATTGAAAACACGTACGGCGTCCGTTTATAGCTCAGACGGGCGCTCTCGAGAAAATTGTCCACCAGGGATTTGAGCCGTTGGTTTTCTTCAAGCATTCCTGACAGGAGCTGTTTCTTCGTATTTTCCGGGAGGTCTCTCTTCTTGATCGTCTCGAGATAGAGTTGCATTGTTGCAAGAGGTGTTTTGAATGCATGGGTGATGGACGAGATGATGTGCATCTGGGTCCGCATGAGGGTGAGCTGCCGCTGATGGAGGATGAAGAGTGTATAGATGCCGGTGAGGATTAACAGGAACAACACCGCCACCTCGACAAGAATGACAATATCCCACGCCCCGAAGGGTTGAATGCTTATATTCCGGTACCGTATGTACCACACGACCCACATGATGACGACAGCGAGCCATGCCGCATGCAGTGCGATAAAGATGATGATAGTCGGCCATCTCTTCGGGTTTATCATGAATATCTATGTATCACCGGCAAGTGTAATGTTCCAGAATTATTTGGTGGGGGCGAACACGGCGTCCAGAGGCTATCCCATTTCCCCGGTCAGGGAATTCGGGTTTGCACGGGTAATCCTAACCGGTACCGTGGTGCCGATAAGATCGTGAGCGCCTTTGAAGTTTACAATGGTCCCCTGAGTCGTCCTCCCATGAATCTGGTCTTCATGGCGGACACTGGCACCGTCCACGAGCACCTCATAGGTATTGCCGATGCGGGCCTGATTATTCTCGATGGTAATATCTTTCTGAATGGCCTGCAACTCCCTGAGCCTGGCGGTTTTCTCTTCAGGGCCGATATCGTCGACAAGATCCGCTGCACTGGTGCCGGGGCGCTCCGAGTACTTGAACGAGTAGAGCACGTCAAACCTGACGTGTCTGATAAGGTCAAGGGTGTCGAGGTACGCCTGCCGCGTCTCCCCCGGGAACCCCACCATGACATCCGCGCTGAATGCTATATCCGGTCGTGCTTTTCTGAGCTTGTCAATGAGGAGGAGGTATGCATCCCTGGTATAGCCTCTGTTCATAAGCTTCAGGACACTGGTCGAGCCGGACTGGAAGGGTAGATGGATATGGCTGCACAACTTGTCGAGCGTGGCAAAGCATGCAATGAGATCATCGCTCATGTCTTTGGGGTGCGAGGTGGTGAACCGTATGCGTTCGATACCTGTTATGTCGTTGATGGCTTTCAACAGTTCAGGGAATGTCCTGCCCCCGCTGTACGAGTTTACATTCTGGCCGAGCAGAAAGATCTCCTTGACACCGTGGGAGGCATGATTCTTCACCTCACCTATGATCATATCGTAATCCCGGCTGATCTCTCTTCCCCGGACATAGGGTACGATGCAGTAGGTACAGTAGTTGTTGCACCCCTGCATTATGTTGATATATGCACGGTGAGGCGGCTGCAGGAAATCCGTATGCGGAACAATGTCCATGGACGGGATGCAATCGGCAAAAGTGGTGTCCACGAATGACCGGTGATCGAGAGATTTCTCATTGATGACGGCCGGTATCCGGTGAAGCTGATGCGTGCCGAGAACAATGTCCACATGGGGCATTCGTTCAATGATATCAGCGCCTCCCTGTTGGGCAACGCATCCGGTGATTGCAATGATGAGGGAAGGTTTTCTCTTCTTGTAAGCCCGCAGGCGGCCGATATTGCTCAGTGCCTTCTCATAGGCCTTCTGCCGTACCGAACAGGTGTTCAAGATGATGAGATCCGCTTTCTTGGTGGATTCTGTCGGCAGCCAGCCGTCTTCGGCAAGCATCGAGTACATCTTGAGACTGTCAAGGTCGTTCATCTGACAACCATAGGTGAATATTTTTACATATCCCTTCATGGCACCTATGCATATATCTCGAATGCAGCCCAAGTCAACACAATGTGTTTGACTGATATGCAAAGAAAAAATCCTGTTGCCATATTTGAAAAACAGCCGATAATATATAGTAGTTCTATTCGCAAAGGGAGATTGTCATATGAATAAGGATGGATTCAGCCTGTTGGAGATCATGGTCGTTGTTGCCATTGTCGGTATTATTGCCGCCATTGCCATCCCGTCATATTCCGGATATGTCACCAGGACGCGCAGGGCTGAAGCCATCACTGCGCTTGAGACCATAGCCTTGAATGAGGAGAAGAATTTTGCGGAGAATGGTCAATATGATACCATTGCAAACCTCGTTGCTGTAGGCTATCCCAACCCGAATGCAGATGCGAACAGGAATTACAACATTGTCGTTGCCATTGGCGGAGGCGGGAGCTCTTTTGTGGCAACAGCTGCAGGAATAAATGATCAGGCAGGTGATGCCGTTATCTTTGCCATTCGTTCCGATGGAAGCGTTGGTACGGCGAATGCCGATGGGTCGGGCTTCAGTGCAAATGCTGATCTATGGAGGACATTGAGGCCATAGGTTCTCTGGTACAAAACAGCCACCAGAGAATACACGTGGTCCAGAATATCCGCTGGTGGAGTTCTTGATATAAACCCTCCTGTCTTTATGATAATACAGATAAAAAATTGATTCATCATGTCTGGAATCCACCATGCCCTCCAAGGTACTATCCCCTAAGATAACCCAACTAAAGATTCTCGGGTGCTCTCCCGATACCGAAAAGTGTGGGGAAAATAGTGTGCATCATCTTTATTACTGGTGTCCTGACTGCGGGGTGTGCGGTCGGTTCAACGGTTCCTTCCGATCAGACCTGGCCGGACGACAAGTACATGGCCCGTCTTGATCGGCAGGTCGATGAATTATGTACCAGTCTTGTTGAAGGTATCACACCGGGACGTCTCTATATCACCTGGCAGGATAATCTTCACCCTCACCGGCCGCTTCTGTCCGAAACGTATGTGGTTTCTATGTGCAAGCGGAAACTTATTGCCCGGGGATTTACCATCACAACGCGAGAGCAGGACGCTGAGTTCATGTTGTCATTGATCATGACTCCGCAGGATAAATCCCTGCTCGTGGTCGCACGCATCCAGGACAATGACAGGATGCTTGCCAGCAGCGAGGTATACCTTGCCAAGGGGTCTGGGAAGTGGAACAGGGTACTGTCATCCAAGCGCTATCAAACAAAGACCAGGATCTCGCTGGGGAGCAACCCATGAAGAATATCGTGGGCATGATCATGTGTATCGTTGTCATCGGGTGTACACATATAATGCCGAACTATGCCATCAGTATTGAAGGCTGTACCGATAAGATTGCAATGAATATTTCCAAAGGGCTCACTGGATCGTACCAGGGGGTGAGTGTCCTGGTGAGTACCCCGGTCGATGCGGTAACATATGCCCCAAGCGATTTCGGGCTTGCCCTTCAGGAGTTCCTGATCGGTTCACTGGTACGCCATGGTACCAATGTGGTCGATGTCCAGCTCAGGAAGGAACCGTACATCACATGTGAGGAAGGTCTGGTCAGCTTGAGCAGAGACGCCACCAGGCTGAAAGGGGAATTCCAGGCTGAGGTGATCGTTGTCAGTACCTATCTGGCCGGTGAAAGGTCTGTTGTCATCACCTCACGGGCGGTTGATGCCACAACGAATAACGTCATTGCATCCGCGACAACAAGTCTGTGCATGACAGATCATATTGCAGGTCTGTTGAATCCGGTCCAACAGGCAAGGATGTACGAAAGGTGACTCCAAAACATAGGTGGTATTGGTGAATAAGAATATATATCTGTGGACTGTACTAGCTGTTCTTTTCCTGGTGCTCTCAGGCTGCGCTCTGGTAAAGCCCACCCGGCAGCTCGACGAGGTGACTCCCATTGACTGGGGGCTCTCCAATGCTTTCGAGAGTTCGGTGACGATCTACCCCTTTGATGCCCAGGACGAGAAATGGGGCGTCTATGCTGCAGCGAGGATGAAGGAATATCTGCTGGAAAAGCAGGGGTTCAGGAGGATTATCCTCTCCGACAAGGAACCTGCCGATACACCCTATGAAATACGGGGGGAACTGGAATACCTGTTCTATGGAGGAACTCATTCACCTTCTAAGGTGTGCATCACCGTGCGGGTCATAGACACGACCGATGGCGATACCCGGTTCATGCGTATATCGCGTGCTTCATCGGAGAAAAAGGCCTTTCACATGACCTGGCTGAGCAGGGTGTATGTCCCGTCCCCTTATCCCGAGGAGCTGTTAAACAGCCTGCTCGAGCATGTTTCGGGCGATATCGCCCTGCGGACGAAACTACCAGCGAAGAAGTGCCCCTGAACTCGTCAACAGGTAGACGAGCCCTTCATTGCTGACTACTGACGTGACAATGTCCTCACCTTCGAGCCCGGGGGGAGTCTGCCACGAATCACCGTCCCAGAAGTACTTTCCGCACCAGATGACATTGTCCCAGTCGGCATCGAGAGAGCAGGTGACACTGTCAGGCTGAGAAGCCAGCGGGGCGCCGTCCAGGCATACCTGAGAATCGGTGATGTGCCACACGTTCACTGTCTCGTCGTCATTTTCGACCTCGATCACTGCACACGAGTCCCCCATGTAAACGGGGTCTGAGTCAGCGGCATATGGATCGAGCTCATAGATCCCGGTGGACGTGGCGGCATAGACAAAGTTGATTCCTTCATAGAAATCGTTGGTCTTCTCCGGCTTGTACTCTCCCCATTCGTCCTCTGCGGAGTCATACCAGTGCATGCCGGAATCCGCCCCAACCCACAAGATATTCCCGTCGATCACATCTATAGCCAGATCATTGATCACGTCGGTGGTATCACATGTTTCGCACGTAAGGACAGTCTCTTCTTCAGACGACTGCACAGAGATCCCGGTTCCCTGGCCCTGTGCACCCCACAGCGTATAGGTGAAGTCGGACGTGTCCAATTCAATGAGCATGGAGGTGAAGGCCCCCTGGTATGATGTTTCTTCATTCGTGGTTGAAGAGATGAACCTGATGTCTTCATTCTCCATCGATACCCACACCCCCCCTATGGTGCCGGTTTGTTTAAGGATGGACAAGACATTCCCGTCTACGAGGGTGTCATCGATCACGCGGGGGTTGACCTCTATGGAAAAGGTGACGGTTTCTTCATCATCGTTGCCGTCGCGCACCGTGCAGGTGATAGTCTGTTCCCCTGCCTCCTCGGGTGCGACCCAGTACCGATAATATTGCATATCCTCATCAGTGTTTTCATCAAATTCGCCACCGCTGCATATCCACGAGTACGTCAACGGTGTTTTGTCGGCTATGCTGTAGACCTGAAGCAGTATCTTCTGCCCGGTAACCGGATTATCGTTGGAAATCGATGTGCTGGTTATTTCGGGCCCGCTTGTTGAGCAGCCGATGGTGATAAGTCCCACTATACATATCAAAATCGCTTTTTTCACTACATCCTCCATCGTGGTATCAGACACTCCTAGCAGATCCTTATAAGAGGCGCAAGTATGCAAAAGACATGATATTCCAGGTCTGCAACGTATCATGATCCGTTGCAGAAACATGCTGTTATCAGTACGGTTGTGCACACGGGGATTTTTTCTCTTCATTGCTATTTCCATAATATGTTGATATGCTGCACCATGTTATTTTTCAGCTCGATCTCGATGCGGGTCTTGGAACGTTGAGTTGCTGGTCATGATGGTATACAGGCAGAATACATTGTATTTCTTAAAACCGAGGCAATGGGGAGAACTTCGGGCCAACCGATGCAGGCTTCCATGAAGTATTTCATGAAGAGCTGATTGGAGATACTATGATACTCGGGATAGACATAGGCGGCACCCACACGGACGCCGTATGTATCAATGAGAAGGACATCGTTGCAACAGCAAAGGCCGTCACGGGAAATGATCTCGTATCCTCCATCCTCGAGGTGGTCCGGGCACTCGGCATCGATTATTCGGCCATCAGCCGTGTTGTCCTGTCTACAACCCTCTCGACAAACGCCATAATTGAGAAAAAGTATGCTCCCACCGGGATGATCGTATCCGCAGGTCCCGGTATAGATCCCCGGCATTACTTTCTCACCGACGATTTTTATCTCGTGGACGGTGCCATAGACCACCGTGGCCGGGAGTATATCCCAGTCAGAGATGATCAGGTGAGAGGGGTTGCCGGCGAATTGAAGGGGAAGGGGATTACCGGTGTCGGCATTGTATCCAAGTTTTCTGTGAGGAACTCCTCTCATGAAACCATGATCCGTTCTCTCATCGACAGTGATTTCCAGAACATCTCTATGGGGCATGCCATGAGCGGCAGCCTTAATTTTCACAGGCGGCTCAACACCACGTACTTCAATACGGCCGTGATGCCGGTGCAGGTGCGTTTCGTGGAATCGGTACGGAAAGCATTGCAGGAGCTCGGTATTCACTGCACCATGCTCTTCTTGAAGGCTGACGGCGGAACGTACTCTTCATCTGCTGCAGACAGATTGCCGGTGGAGACGATTCTCTCGGGTCCTGCCGCCAGCATGATGGGGGCTGTTGCACTGTGCAAAGACTCCGTTACCACCACCCTGGTGCTTGATGTGGGCGGCACCACGACGGATATCGGCGTCCTTATCGGTGGAATACCCATCCTGGAGCCGAAGGGGGTCAATATACGGGGACTCAAGACCCTTGTGCGCGGTCTCAAGGTTGTTTCCGTAGGCGCCGGTGGGGACTCGTTTGTCCATCTTGATGGAGATGCCATCCGTGTAGGGCCTCAGCGTCAGGGACCTCCTGCTGTAATGGGCGGGAGCGATCCCACACCAATGGATGCCTTCGCAGTCCTCGGAGAATTCGATCGCGGTGATAAAACCAGGGCTTTTGAGGCAGTGTCCGCAATCGCAGAAAAACTGGGCAGAGAGGTCGATGCTGTTGCCAGAGAGATCATATCCGTCATGGTTCATAATATAAAGGAAGGTGCCCTCGACTTCATCGACGAGGTGAACAGGCACCCGGTTTACACCATTTATGAGATGCTTCATCCGGAACTTGTAGAGCCAAAGCAAATAATGGTCATCGGCGGCCCTGCCCGGCAGCTCAAACCCTATATCGAAGAGGTCTTCGGGCTTAAGTGTATCGTGCCGGACCATGCCATGGTGGCAAACGCCCTCGGCGCAGCCCTTGCCAGGACAACTGCACAGATCACCATGCTGGCCGATACCCAGCTTCGGAGACTGGTCTGTCCCGAGCTCGGCATCGAAGAGGAGGTCTCACGCATGCTGAGTCTCGAGGACCTCAAGAGGATGGGAGAAGAAGCTATACGGAAGAACGCCGCATACCTGGGGCTTAAAGATGAGATTGAGATCAGTATCCTCGAGGAGCAGAGCTTCAATATGGTCAGGGGGTTCAGCACCACGGGTAAAAACCTGCGGTTGAAGATACAGACACGGCCTGGCATTATACACGAATGGAGTCCCCAATGATTAAGGCGAAGAGAAAGACCGGGTTGATATTTTTTCCTGCGTATGACTGGGAGATTACACCCTCTCATCCTGAACGGCAGGAGCGGCTCTTGTATACACAGGATCAGGTCATGGAAGAGGGCCTGCTGGATATTGAAGGTGTCCGTGAGTTCAAGGCCGGCCTTGCAACAACTGATGATATCAACCGGGCGCATTTCTGTGTCCCGGATGCGGCCTCCCGCATCACCCCCTCGCACAACGTCTCTGCAGGAGGGTGTATCGAGGCGGCCAGGCTCGTGCTCGAGGGTGTTGTGGACAATGCCTTTGCGCTGGTGAGGCCGCCGGGCCATCATGCCATGCGGGTAGTTCACGGCGCACGCGGCTTCTGCAACATCAACATCGAGGCTGTGATGGTTGAATGGGTGAGAAAAAACTACCCGAAGATAAAAAAGATCGCCATTGTCGATACCGACTGCCATCACGGGGACGGAACACAGGATATCTACTGGCACGATCCGAACGTGCTCTATATCTCGCTCCATCAGGATGGAAGAACCCTCTACCCCGGATCGGGATTTCCCGAGGAATCAGGCGGTCCTTCTGCCCAGGGTCTCACCCTGAATGTACCGCTGCCGCCGAGAACGAGCGACGAGGGTATGCTCCATGTTATGGAGCACCTCATTCTCCCTGTCATCCACGACTTCAAGCCCGATCTCATCATAAATTCCGCCGGACAGGACAACCACTATTCCGACCCCATTACCAACATGTCTTTTACCGCAGGCGGATATGCCAGGCTCAACGATATGCTTTCTCCGGACATCTG
>Ga0116162_10002567_pt1 | contig 11256 bp, 12 predicted proteins | sample AD_UKC105_MetaG_FD_89875 | JGI IMG/M metagenome (GOLD analysis project Ga0116162, IMG submission 89875) | Active sludge microbial communities of municipal wastewater-treating anaerobic digesters from Hong Kong - AD_UKC105_MetaG | ecosystem: Engineered > Bioreactor > Anaerobic > Digestate... | reverse complement strand
GTGAGGTCGCCCTTACCCCGCCCCAAACCGTTCTTACGGCGGAATTCTTTTAGAGCCTGCTTCTTGGCTAATTCATTTTTCAAACTCATGGCCGAAACATTATAGTAATTTACATATAAAATCAAGCTTTTCAGCGTTAAGCGCCATAAATGTTTATTCCTGTTTATGTTGGGTCAAAGAGTCCTTACGGGAAATTCACTCTGGGCAACCACTGCATTTTACATAATTTTCTTGTGTGCGTAGCTTGATTCATGTATTGTATTGTCACATTCAAGTTTATGCAGGGGGTATGATGAGTAAAGTTTCACAGGCATTTGGTGTTTTGGCGCTCAGCGCAGCTTCAGCGGTTTACGCGCAAGGGGTGGCAGCAAGCGAACAGGTTTGCGCGAAAGATGGTCGTAGCTTTGAAATTACGGAGAATAATGGTCAGATTACTGGTTATTATCATCAAAATAGACAAAATATTTCATCGGAAACCCTAGCCAACTTTCAAAGCAGGAGCTCTTCAGCCGGAACACGATCAGTAGGCACCGGCGGCAACCCTAGAACCGCACCGTTCAAAGAAGCTTTTGGATTTAGTCGGGGGCAGGCCAACCTTCCTTCTCCAGATGAACGAATCGAAGCCCTGCGCACACGCGGCAAGATTTTCTGCTATACAGGCCATGTTCCAACCCCTGCCCCAGGCAGTTTTGTTCCTTTGAAGCCCCAATAACTTAATAAACCCGGGCCTTGGGCGGGATGGGCTGCACTTCGTCGGTCAGGGTGGTCATGATCACCGGGCGGTAGTCAATCTTGGTTTTCCCGGCCTCATCCACCCAGATAACGGTGTGTTTCATCCATTTTTTATCATCGCGGTCGGGGAAGTCCTCACGGGCCTGCGCACCGCGGGATTCTTCGCGATTAGCGGCAGCATGCATTGCGGCGACGGCTTGGGACAAGAGGTTATCCAGCTCCAGCGTTTCAACGAGATCGGTGTTAAAGATCAACGAGCGGTCGGTGACTTTCAGATCAGCCTTCCCGGCGAAGCATTCATCAATCTTGGTGATGCCCTCATTCAGGGTTTCTCCGGTGCGGAATACGGGCGCATGCGTCTGCATCGTGCGCTGCATGCGGTCGCGCAGCGCGGCTGTCGTCGTTGAACCTTTAGCGCTCCGATAATGATCAAGGCGTGCCAGCGCTTTCGAGCCGTCATCCGTGCCAAACGGGCGGTGCTTTGCGCCCGGCACAACGGTTTCGGCGCAGCGATTGGCTGCAGCCCGGCCAAAGACGACGAGGTCGAGCAGTGAGTTTGAGCCCAGACGGTTGGCGCCATGGACGGAGACGCACGCGGCTTCGCCGATCGCCATCAAGCCCGACACAATGGCATTGGGATCTTTTTTGGTCGGGTTAATGACCTCGGCCATGTAATTGGTTGGGATGCCGCCCATATTGTAATGCACAGTCGGCAGAACAGGGATCGGCTCTTTGGTCACATCTACGCCAGCGAAGATGCGGGCGCTTTCGGCGATACCCGGCAGGCGTTCGTGGATAATGTCGCTGTCCAGATGTTCGAGGTGGAGGTGGATGTGGTCTTTATGCTCACCGACGCCGCGCCCTTCGCGGATTTCGATGGTCATCGAGCGTGAAACAACGTCGCGCGAAGCGAGGTCTTTTGCGCTTGGGGCATAACGTTCCATAAAGCGTTCGCCTTCGGAATTGGTCAGATAGCCCCCTTCCCCGCGCACACCTTCGGTAATCAGGCAACCCGCGCCGTAAATTCCGGTCGGGTGGAACTGGATGAATTCCATGTCCTGCAACGGAATGCCGGCGCGCAAGGCCATCGCATTGCCATCGCCCGTACAGGTGTGGGCGGAGGTGCAGGAGAAATAGGTGCGGCCATAACCGCCGGTGGCGAGAATAACCTGATGCGCGCGGAAGCGGTGAATGGTGCCGTCATCGAGGTTCCAGGCCATGACACCGAGGCACTGGCCGTCATCGCTCATGATCAGGTCGAGGGCAAAATATTCGATAAAGAATTCGGCCTTGTGTTTGAGGGCCTGCGTGTAAAGCGTGTGGAGGATGGCGTGACCTGTGCGGTCCGCGGCGGCGCAGGTGCGTTGGGCGGTGCCCTTGCCGTAATGCGTCGTCATGCCGCCAAAAGCACGCTGGTAAATTTTCCCGGCGGCGGTACGGGAAAACGGTACACCATAGTGTTCAAGCTCGATAATCGCGGGGATCGCCTCGCGGCACATATATTCAATCGCGTCCTGATCTCCGAGCCAATCTGAGCCTTTAACAGTGTCATACATATGGAAGCGCCAGTCGTCTTCGCCCATATTGCCCAGCGCTGCGGAGATGCCGCCTTGCGCCGCGACCGTGTGCGAGCGGGTTGGAAAGACCTTTGAAATGATCGCGGTGTTCAAACCTTTTTCTGCGCAGCCAAAGCCGGCGCGCAGCCCCGCACCACCGGCGCCGACCACCACGACATCATATTCGTGATCAATGATTTCGTATTCATTTGTCATTTTATATTACCATCCATGAAACAACGTAAAGACACCCTACTATAATCAGACAGATCAGCAGTAAAACCGGAATAATGGGAATATCATCATCGAATGTTTTTTTCATCCAGATATTACCTTTGCCAAAACCAACCCCTGCGATCAGGCCACCTGCCAAATACCAATATATAGAGATCTTTCCTATAAACAGGCCCAGTATTGCGCCGGCTATTACACCTGTGACCATAAAAGTTATATAGTTAAGGATATTGTCAGCCTTATCAAGAAACCCGAAAATTTTTCGATCTTGTTTATTATATTTTTCAATCGGGTTGTAAAATTCAGTCATTTCTTTCCCTTTTTACGCGGAGAAACGGAGGAACGGAGGTTTATTTTTTATAATACACAAAACTCTGAAACTCCGAATCTCCGCGTTTAATTTTTTTTACAACGCTATTTTTAGAATTGAAAAAATGCAGGCGGTGGCGAGGGCGAAAAAGAACAGATACATGCCAACCAGCTTGGATAGCTTGAAAAATTCATTGTGGATGTAATCCTCGACGATTTCACGATTTCCCAGCACGGCGTGGGTAAAAGCGGCAATGATCAGCAGCAGCATGCAAATCGCGTTGCGCGGATCGGCAAGCTTGGCTGTAAACTCTGCATGGCTGGTGCCGATGGTCTGGCTGAGAAACCACAGGAACCACAATGAGAGCACTGCGGTGCCGATAGCCGTGACGCGCAGCCTGATCCATCCCGGCACAGCCGCGTGCGATGCGCCCAGACCGCGGGCGCGGGCGAGCGGGGTTTTCATACCGTGATTGTCCCATTTCATATTCATGGCGTTTCTCCAAAATAATATTCACCAAACGGATGACTAAACAGTACATATTCCCACGTCACAAATGTCAGCAGCACCGTGACAAACAATACAAAATATCCAGCGGCATAGGCGTTTTCGATTTTAAACAGCAATCCTGAGTCCCAGAAAAGATGGCGGATGCCGTTGGCCAGATGGTAGAAAAATGCGAGCGTGAAGCCGAACAGCAAGAGCATGCCAACGGGCGAGCCTGCGAAGTTCATGAATACAGCGTAGGCTCCGGGGCCGATTGCTGCGGCGACCAGCCACCAGGCAAACAGCATCAGACCAACCGTAAGACCGACCCCTGTCATCCGGTGCAGAATCGATAAAACAGAGGTCATTTGCGGTTTATAAACCTGAAGGTGCGGGGATAATGGGCGCTGAGTTTTGGTGGGGGCGCTCTGTGACATGATGTTTCCTTTTGAATTCTTCGAACAGGTCAAGAAACATCATAAAACGCCGGGCGGGTTTTGCAATGGTTTAATCACACCCAAATCCCCTCACCCAGAGGTGCCATCTGGGAACACTTACTTTTAGGGCAAAAACTAAGTATCCCCAGACAGAGACAAAGGTTATTGCTCTTGCTGATACTCCAGCGCCAGACCGTTAATGCAGTAACGTAGGCCGGTTGGCGGCGGACCGTCCTTGAAAACATGGCCGAGGTGAGAGCCGCAATTGGCGCAATGAACCTCGGTACGGGCATAGCCAAGCTTGTAATCCGTGGAGGTGCCGACCGCGTATTCATCGGCGGGCTGGTAAAAACTCGGCCAGCCGGTTTTACTATCGTATTTTGCATCGGTACTGAACAGGTGGTGGCCGCAACCGGCGCAATAGAACTTGCCGTGGCCTTCGATGCCGTTTAGCGGCGACGAGCAGGATTTTTCCGTGCCTTCGCCGCGCAGGATCTCGTATTGTTCGGGGCTGAGGCGCGCGCGCCACTCCTCATCAGTAAGTTGAAAGGGGAAATCACCTTTCCTGCTTGAGTGTGGCAAAGACTTGTTTTTTGAAAAAATGTCAAAGGCCATCGCTTTGCTTGCTCCCGTCATCAGGGCGGCACAGGCCACCCCGGCTAAAAACGCTCGTCTGTGCATGCTTAAACATTCCCTATTGTTCATACAGGGGTATTCGCATTTTAAAGCAAAAAGGTTACAGGTCTTAAGCCGCCTTTTGCGCTTCGTTTTTCACCAGTAATTCAGCGATTTGCACGGTGTTGAGCGCTGCGCCTTTGCGCAAATTATCCGCCACGCACCAGAAATTGAGGCCGTTTTCGACCGTGATGTCTTCGCGAACGCGGCTGACGAACACATCGTCTTCGCCCTGAATTTCAGCCGGGGTGACATATTCGAGGTCTTCCTGCTCCAGATCGACCAACGTAACCCCTTCAGCATTATGGAAGAGTTCCTTGGCCTCAATGGCGGAAATTTCCTTTTCCAGCTCGACATTGATCATTTCGGCGTGGCCGATAAACACAGGGATGCGTACACAAGAGGCGCAAACCTTGATCGCGGGATCGAGTATCTTTTTGGTCTCAACCACCATTTTCCATTCTTCCTTGGTCATGCCGTCATCCATGAACACGTCGATCTGCGGGATGGCGTTAAAGGCTATCTGTTTCGGATAGACAGACGGGGTTGGCGTCTGGTTGGCGTAGATGCCTTTAGTCTGGTTGAACAGCTCATCCATCGCCGCCTTGCCGGAACCGGAGGTGGATTGATAGGTACTGACCACGACGCGTTTGATGGTCGCGGCTTCATGCAAAGGCTTGAGCGCGACAACCATTTGAATGGTGGAACAGTTCGGGTTGGCGATGATGCCTTTTTTAATCTCGTTGATCGCGTGAGGATTGACCTCCGGCACGATCAGCGGCACATCCGGGTCCATACGCCAGTAGGACGTGTTATCGATGACTGTCGCTCCGGCAGCAGCAGCCTTAGGCGAATATTCAGCCGAGACTTTAGCACCGGGTGAGGACAGCACGATATCCACACCTTTGAAGTCAAAATCAGCCAGATTCTGTACGCGCAAATCCGTATCACCATAGGACACTTCGCGCCCTACAGACCGCTCGGAGGCCAGCGCTACAACGTCGTCAGCAGGAAAGTCGCGTTCATCCAATATTTTTAACATTTCAAGCCCGACATTACCTGTGGCGCCTACAACTGCAACTTTATATCCCATTTTTGTTTCTTCCTGCTTTGAGCCTTCATTTTAGAGGATTTCATTGATATGATATGTGGGCATTCAAATGCAAGGTTTTTCATGATTGATTCTTCAAAATTATCCCGTTCTGAACTCGAACAAAAAATCGCCGAAGCTGATGCTTTGGCGGAGATGAAGTCGAATTTTCTGGCGACGATGAGCCATGAGATCCGTACGCCGATGCAGGCGATCTTCGGTTTGCTGGAACTGATTTCCGACGAGAAACCTTCGGAAAATATTTCCGAGATGGTGAGAACCGCGCAAGGCGCGGCTGCGGGCTTGCTGGAAATTCTCGATGACATTCTTGATCTGGCGAAGATGGATGCCGACAAGATGGAGCTCGATATGTTCGAGGTGCCGGTGCGGCTCTTGGTACGCGGATTGCTCGAAGCGCTGGCTGTGAAAGTCCATGGCGTGGATATTGAGCTCATTGATGATATTGAACAAGACGTGCCGTTTGTGGTGGTGGGCGATCCGAAACGGCTGCGCCAGATCATTATGAATTTGTGCGGCAATGCGCTTAAATTCACGCATCAAGGCAGCGTCACTGTGCGGGTTACGTCGCAGGTTCAGGCGATTGATGTTCCCGAGGGCGGTGTGGGCTTGCGTTTTGAGGTGATTGATACCGGAATCGGTATGAGCCAGGAGGTCTGCGCGCGGTTGTTTGGATCGTTCGTGCAGGCGGATAATTCGACCAGCCGAAAATATGGCGGCACGGGGCTGGGGCTGTCGATTTCGAAAAAGCTGGTGGAGTTGATGGGCGGGCGAATCGGTGTGAACAGCGCCCCCGGGAAAGGCTCGACCTTCTGGTTTGAGATTCCAACGCAGGAAGTGAGTACGGATGACAGCACGGTGGAGTTGCCTTCACTGGATGGGGTTTCCGTGCTTTCGGTTGAAGACCACCCGCAAGGTGCCAAGGAAATTGTTAATTCGCTGCGCTCTATGGGGGCGAGCGTCGAAAACTGCCCAACCTATAAGGAAGGGCTAGAGCTCATTACCCGGCGTCCGTTTGATGTGGCAGTGATTGACCAAGGGCTGCCCGACGGGTTGGGGCTGGACCTCATCAAAGAGATTACCAAACTGCGCCCGAATACGGGGCTTGTAATGTATACGGTGCGCGATGATGTGGGGCTGTCGCATTCACTGAAAGCTTTGGGCGTAACATATCTGACCAAGCCGGCCAGCCGAATCGGGCTGGGAGAGGCGGTGCGCGATGCGGCCAGTCGGCTCGAGCATATTGAAATTACCGGGCCGACAAAGCTGTTGATCGCCGAGGACACGGAAAGTGTACGCGACATTCTGGGCCGTCAGCTTGACAAGCTGGGCGTTGAGGCAAGTTTTGTTGAAAACGGAAGGCTGGCGTTGGAGGCTTTAGAAACCGGCGAATACGGCCTTCTGATCACCGATTTGCATATGCCGGAAATAGATGGCTATGGCGTTGTGGAGCATATTCGCAAGCAGGAAAAAGAGGCCGGGGACGGCACTCATTTCCCTGTGATGGTGCTTACGGCCGATGTGCAGATGGCGCAGCGCGAGACTTATATGCGTCACGGGTTTGACGAATGTTTGCTCAAGCCCGTTTCATTGGGACAGTTTAAGCGGCTGCTTATTCGTTGGGGGCTTTTAAACGAAGAAACCGGGGATGATTCTCTCGGCGCTGTTCCGGTGAACGCCCCCAAAGAAGATGAGGGCGGCTTACCTCCCGCGATTGATAAAGACGCCATGATCGAGCAGATGGGGGAGTTTGATGAGATGGCCGTTGAAATGCTGGGAATGTTTGTTGACATGACACGCCCGCAAATTGACAAGATTAAAAGCGCACTGGCCGCAGAAGACTTTAAGGATTTATGTGAGTTGGGGCACAGCTTGAAAGGCGCGGCGCGCAGCGCGTGCTGCCCGGCGCTCGGGGATCTGGCATCGCAACTGCAGGATGATGCGGATGTACAAAAGCCGGTTGCAGATTTGGTGGCAGAAATTTTAAAAGAATTTAAACGAGTCGAAGCAGAGATTTCAGCGCTACAGAAATAATCAATATTTCGAGCCTAAACGTTTTAAGGACACCCGCCCTCATCGCCGGCGGCATCGCCATTATAGACATTTGTGGCCTCATTCTGGATTATCCAGACACGGAAGCACAGATGATTAGCTGGACAGGTCAGCAGAGCGTTGCTGTCAAGATCTTTGGCTCCGGCGGGTGCATCGGAAGTATCAATGACATCGGCTTCGCATTCGGAGAATTTTTCATCCAGTTTTTCCAAGGCCGCCTTAACAAAGGCGTCAGTTTTGTCGGTTTCGGTCCAGTAAAATACGCCATCCTCACCGTTATAAATCTGCCAGTCATCAAACAGATCCGGGGCCGGCCCCAAGAATTTTCCGCTGGAGCCGGTAAAAATCAGACCATGATCGTAGACATTGGCTGTTGTAGGATTACCGGGACAACGCATGTTACGAACCAAGCGATCACCGGAGCGGCCAGGCGTCGCAGACGTGTAGTGCGTGGAATCCGGATTGATCGGGAATTTCACATAGGGGTTTGGATCGCTTCCGGCGGGCGCGGTGTTAATTGTCGGATCGCCGTTCGGATATATCAAAACGCATTCCTGAATGGCGGAGCGAATAATGTCAATTTGCCCTTGCAGAGCGGATACGGTTTTAAATGTGTTTTGTGACGAGGTTTGCTGGGAAGACGGCTCCATGAAGCTGATCGTCAGAGCCGCGAGCAGCGCGATTGCAATCAGGATATAGACAAGCGCGCTTCCAGCTTCAGAAGCGCGCTTTGTTACTATCTTATAAGGCTGCAAATTCATTTCCCGCCTTAACGTTCGACAAGAACGTGGAAGTATACAAGGTCACTGTCATCCGCCTGATTGGTCGTGGCATCAAAGTCGGCACAGCCAAAAGGCTGGCCAGACAGGTCGTTGGTCAGGCGTTTACCAGCGCCAGCAGCAGCCGGGCCAATGCCCAGGTTGTTGTTGTCCATTTCGTCAGCGGCCGTTGGAACGTTGCCTATTACAATACCTGCATCGGGCACACTATCGCCATCAGCATCTGTCGAGGTCGGCACACCAAGCTCGGTGTTCAGACGCTCACACAAGGATTGCCCAACTCCGGGCAAAAACGCAATGACATCGTTCGAGTTGTTAGAGGCCGTGGTCCGACCAATGTTTTCAATAGCAAAATCACTGGTGAAAATCCAATCTCCTTGCGATCCACTGGCCATAACCTCGGGCGGCGCGGTTACACGCGTGGCACCACCACCGTCAGGGTGGAACACACATGTTGAAGAAACAGAAGCCACGTCACAGCCGGTGACCGCAATACTAAAAGCAGATGGAGGATCAAAATTGAGCTGACCGACATCTGTGCCTCCAATAATCATACGGACAATGGCCGTGCGCACAGAGGCCGGATACTGGGTGATCTGCGCTGAATTCACAAGATTACTTTCTCCATCAGAAGCACCACCGCCGGAGCGCGAGGATTGCGTCACAGCGTATGAAAGGGCGGCAAACAGCGCCACAGCGATCAGGATCAGGAACAGCACATTCCCACGTTCAGCCGCTCTTCCTAAGGTTTTTTTGTTTTTATAAAAACGTTTAAGTGTCTTCAACATATTTTTATTCTCCACCTTGTAACTTTAAGTATATCATCCCAATCACTTCACGGAAACCTTGTTTATCTTCAAAGATGCCGAAAGTGGATATCTTTCACACTCGCGCCCTACGCAAAAGTTCTGAATATTCACGTTCCATCCTGCACCCCCGTTTTGAACGTGCCCGATAGCCTCACGAAATTGTCCAAATGAACCTAAAGTTGTTGCTGTTATTGAAATAGATGGTCCACTGGCACTGATTTTCAGTCCCGTATAAATATCTTTGACCTTGGTAACAAATTCGTCCACTTCATTAGGATTTACAGGAACATCTCTGACCTGTGGTACACTGGGCTTTAGCGCTTGCGCCTCTTGCAATTGCGCACGCGTTTCCGTGAGTTTTTGCAGCTGAACTGTAGTGAACAAACCAATCGCCCCGCCCATAGCCCACATAAGACCGGCAATAATCAACATCGTCTGACCGGCGTTTTGCGGCATTTTTTCCAGAAATGCATTAAGATCGTCCGCAGCTTGCGGACTGGTATATTTTTTAAGCGAGCGCCAATCAAATTCCTTAAAAGACTGCTGTAGCTTACTAAAATCCAACTTCTATTCCCCGATCTTGTTCATTCGTAAAATTATAGTTATATTTAGTATAAAATAAAGAGGTTAAATTCCTTTTAAAAACAGTACACAGCCCCCCTATCAAAGGTATAGTCTTTTTGTATTTTTAGCGATTTCCTATAACGCGAATACGCCCATCTTTTTCCTTTACCGTATCATCGACCCGCACCGGATATTTTGTCATCACTGTTTGAATATAGGCTGGCGGCACCAATGCCTGCCATTCGACCTGTGCGCCTTTAATTTCATACCGAACCAGAGTGCTGTCCAGCCTACCCAGACCGTCGAGAATTTCCTGAACACGCACCATATGCTTGATTGTATCGCTTTGCATCGCATCTTTAGCTTGCTGGACCAATTGATTTGAAGCCAATTGTGTTTCTTCCTGAACCTTTGACAAGTTTCGTTCTATCATATTGACTGATACGTAGCTAATCAGCAGGATTATAATTGCTATAAAATTCACTATCATGCCAATAAACAGCAACATTCGTACCGTAGCGCGAGAAAGTTTTTCTGTTTTAAGCATACGATTTTTCCATGGCACCAGATCTGCCACATCCGGATTAATCGTTACGAAATTCGCATCCATGCTTTGTACGCGCGGTAAAATCGTTCTGGCAGCCCCCAAAAACACCTGCATGCGGCCAGTTTCCGGGTCCCAGCGCAGGGCTGAGGCTAGTCCTTCTTGTTCATAGAGATAGACCGTTTCACGATCCCAATATTCGCTATTTCCCGGAAGCGCGGCGGCCAGAGGGCACCAGCTGTCAGGGTTTGAGGCCAATGATGCAGACGGGCAGGCTAAATACCAGATTTTATTTTCATCGACGGAATAGCAATAATGCACCTTTTCCGTCCCACAGGCTTGCGACGCTGCATTCCAGACGGCCTCTTCTTCCGTGCCGGGGATATGGGGAATAACGCCGCCGACGAGTTCCTGAGGCAAGTAAGGCTTCAAGTCTGTGGGTACACTTGCGGCTTCACCGGCCAGATAATCGCTTATACCGGGCGCCGCGCGCGAAACGCCGGACGCATTCTCCTGAATGCGTTTACCTGGCAAGCCTTTATCTTCTTTAGAAATTAGAGCCAAATCTTTTTCCCTAAATTGCGCCTTCCATCAGACCGCCCATCATTGAATCCATACTCATATTCATAACTGTCAATGCGTAAATGGCGCTCCCGAAAGCGATGGCAAGGAATATGCCGGTTAGAAGAAATGCGATCCAAACGATCAACTTGTGTTTTGTCCGCGCCGCCTGCGAACGCATTTCGGCGATAGACTCCATTACTGTAGCAACTTGGCCGAGATCAGACAAGCCTGCAACTTCAAGACGTTCACTGCGAGTTAACGGCGCGCGGTCCAAGGCGGCTCCCAATGAAACCCCGCGCCCAAGGTCCTTTAACGACTCCTTCCAATACTCTGTTACATCCGGTGCGGATGAAGCTTCTGAAGATTGATCAAGCGTATCGTTGATCGGCACCAGTCCACGCAGCAT
>Ga0116162_10002566_pt1 | contig 11259 bp, 10 predicted proteins | sample AD_UKC105_MetaG_FD_89875 | JGI IMG/M metagenome (GOLD analysis project Ga0116162, IMG submission 89875) | Active sludge microbial communities of municipal wastewater-treating anaerobic digesters from Hong Kong - AD_UKC105_MetaG | ecosystem: Engineered > Bioreactor > Anaerobic > Digestate... | reverse complement strand
TTGGGCCATGACTTCAGGAGTTAACTTATTTTCCTTAGCTTTATCATCAAGATCAGCTCTCTTACGTTCTATAGTCACTCTTTCTGAATCATTAACTACCCATGAAATATCTCTCAACAACTGTCTAATTACATTGGCTAAATTAGTTAGTGAATTTACTCCATTAATAAAATCTCGTGCTTCCCATTCATCCTCATTAGCTTTCAATCTATCATGTATATAAACCATATCTTGATCTAAAACTTCTATTAATGTTAGAAGCTTCTTCTTAACATAGTACTCAAGCATCGAATCATTATTTCTTACTTTAGCCATTAATTTATCCGACTCTAATTCATCTTTATATAAATTTATTAATCTATTAAAATCCTCATCTGATTTATATGCTTTTAAAATATTATCTGATATATTAAGTTTTTCTTTGATAACTGAATCAGGAACTGACATAGCTAGTAACAATGCAAGTTTCTGTTCAAGTGCGAAATCTATTTTAGCCAGCATAATAAACCCCTATATCTAATTTTCTTTCTCACTTATATACGCCAAAAATAATGCAATTATTGTTTACAAAAATATTACAAATGTAAAAGTTGTGTAACAATTATACTTTCGATTTAAATAAAACGATACACTAAAACCTGAAATTTGTAAAGATCATTACAAAAATGAGGTTTTGCAAAAAATCATCTGTAGGTATTACTAGTTAATAATCATAGAAGTCGATAAACTAACCATATTTATCAAAAAATACCTGAAATAGGCGATAAATTTGTATTAATTTCAAAAAATCAAAGTTTATAAAATTTTCTTTTCTGCAGGGAGAGCTAGTTTGGTTAGCCTATTTTCTAAAACATCGTTTTTTCAGAATACTCTGAGCAAAAATTGTTTATCATTTTCTGTAAATGGCTTATAATGCCATCACATAATGCTGTAAAATCTAAAACATTAGAAACATAAGATCATTTAAGATCTTAAGATCAAAATGATCTTATACTTACCACAAATCACATTTTGTACTCTAAGTATGGCTTATACAGAGGAATACAAAAATTGATAAATGGTATTATAATTTATGTTTATCGACTTCTAAGATTGGCAAATAAAAGCTGTTTCAGAAGAAAAAAACGAAAAAAAATGGCGATTTTTAGTTTGACAGTGTTATACCTTTTTGACGTTTCTGTTTTTTCGCTCTGTAATAGGCTTATTTAAGCCATTCTTGTTATAAGATAAATTTTAATAGCCAAACATGCGGATTACAGACGAAAAAAATAAAAATGTTGATTTTTCATATTACTCTAAAATCGCCTATTTAATCAATATATTACTCTATGTTAATATTTGAGTAACACATACCCCTCAACCCCTGTGTTATACTAGTATTGAATTAAAGGAGGTTACCTGATGGATCTTTTTGAAAAAGCCCTTACACAAGTTAAATATGACTTGCCTGATACATTTAAGTTATCTTCTACAATAGCTGATTCTAATACAGGCATTTCTTTTAATGGAGGGCATTTTAAAGGTATTACTCCTAGACTAAACAAGTTATATGATCGTGTAAAATCTGCTGTTCCTAACAAACCAGTGTTTAACAGGTATATAAATAACATTTTTGGAACCCAAATTAAAGATATGAAGTCTAATCTATTTTTACCTTTTAAAGAAGTACTTGATACAAAACTTACTGCCCCTATAGATAATTTTATAGCTTTAACAACTCCTGTAGAGTACGTGCAGGTAAATGATAAAATAGTGCCAATCTATAACAAGGATAACGTTTTATATATAAAATTATCTGATTGTGATATATTCAATACCAATCCTTTAGAATTTTTAGAATTGAGTGGTGTTGTTTTTTGGAAACCTGCTAAGTTTAAATCTTATGAAATCCTGCAGTGTGCAGTTGAAAAAGGTACTAATTTCTGGAAATACTTAGCTAATCTCTATGGAGCTAGACATCATTTAGCTTTATATGCTTTAAAGGATCTAAGTTTAGACAGACAACATAATATAGCATACTTTCCAAAGCTCAGGTCTTATGATACTGTTAAAGATGTATATTTTGGAAAACAAGATTATTGGTACGAAAAATTAGCAGATCCCACAGAGGATGTGTATATCAACCTTAACAGATTTAGACAATTTCTCATGAATTATAAGAAAGCCCCGCATGAAGTTCAGCAAATAAATACAACTTATAGTAAAATATGTTCAGAACTTTTTTCTGGAACAAATTTTAGTTGTTTAGAGTCTTACTATACAATACCCTCTTCTTTTTTGCAAGGGTTTTTTTCTTATAAGACAACTTTGCTAAACACAATAACTACGAAAGTAGTTTTAGAAAATCAAAAATTAAAACAAGATAGGTACTTAGTAAGATTAGCAGCAAGTGGTTATATAAGTAATATACTATTTCCTGAAACAAATACTATCTCTTACAACGAGTGGAGTAAAGAAACTTATATAGATGGTATAGAAATTTTGAAAGCTATAAATAAGAATATGAAGGAGGTAATATTAAATGTCAGAGACACTACCAAAAACTGGATTATATGTAATACCCCTAAATCTAGATGATATTTCCGATGATAAAATCAGAACATATTCATACTTAGATAGAACCACACAAAAAACTGTTGAAGTGCCTTATTATCCAATTCATGAGGTATTAAGATTTTTTAGAAATACTTTTGGTATTGGAGTAGATATTGTTGACAGAGAAACCAGAAGCGGTATTGTAAATCTAAAAATTCCTGCTAAAGGAAGTCGCCCTGCAATGGAAATACCTAGTTATATTAGAGCTTTTCGGATGCAATATTCTACAATTGATAATGGTAAACGAGAGGAGCATGTAATTGATTTTGAAGGAGCAGCAGAGATAAAGAATGGCAATGTTGCAGATGCTGCTCATGCCGCTGCCTCTAACGCATTCAAAGAATTAATTAAATTCTTTGGATTTGGACTTAATATTTTTGATAAATATAAGTCCACAGATGTATCTTCAGATGATGATGAGGTAATATTAATGCAACCACCCACAGCTGTTAAAGGATTTTAAGAGGAGGATGTTATGGAGAAACTAAAAAAAGGTATATTTAACAACGAAACTACTTGGGAAGAAATCAATGAATATATCGAAGAGAGAATCAATAATCCTTTGATTATCACACTTGAGGACGGAACTGCAGCTACAGTAATTAATCTAAATCCACATTCAGTTGATTTTAAACACTTGTGTGAATATTTGGAACGTAACAAAGATTATGTTAAAACTCACATATTTATTATACCACATAGTCTATCTGCTATGTGTTGTGTAACTTTTAATATTGTATTGGATAAACTAGACAAACCATACATTCTATTAAACTATAGAAAAAATAAATATTTGTCTGTTTTTCCAGCACCAGAATTTAAAAAAATATTTTCAGATCAGTAATTAATCACTACACGTCATTTAAGGTATGTGAGATGCCCTGTATTGAAAGTATTTTGGTTTTATGTATAATTACCTTGTTTAAAGAGAAAATGCAATATAGGGCATCCTCGCAACATTTTTAGGAGGATTTAATGCACGAAGGAGTAGAAAAACTAACAAACGATAGATATTTATGGTCTTGGAATATAGATGGTACTGAAATTAAAGAAACTTTAGATATGGTTTTTCTTAGAGTAGCAAAAAAAGTAGCGTCTGCATGGCTACAAATTAAACCTAAAGACTATACCACTGTAGTAAAAAAAGCTCATGAATTTTTTGATATAATGCATAATGGACTATTCATGCCTAGCAGTCCACAACTTTTCAATGCTATGAGGGGTTTTGGAAATGAGAAGGAACACTATGATTTAATTTACAAAGACATAGACAAAATGACAAATGAAGAATGGGACATCATTAATGAATTTAGAAACCCAAAAGCAGCATACGGCTCTTGTTATTCAGTTGGGCGTATAGGGGATAGTATTGAAGAAATCTATGATGCTCTAAAGGAACAAGCAATGATCTTTAAAGCTGCTGGAGGATATGGGGCTAGTTTTTCAAATTTACGCTCAAAAGGAGAACAGATAGCAACTACAAAAGGGCAAAGCTGCGGTGCAGTAGAATTTATGGAATTGTTTAACCTAAATACTAAAAAAATAGCTCTTAATGGACAATTAAAACGAGGAGCTAATATGTTCTCTTTATCAATATCTCATCCAGATATTGAAGATTTTATAGATAAAAAGATGGAGCTTATTAACGATGAAGAAGAAAAAATGATAAGATCTAGATATTTAGAACATGCTAATTTATCAGTAGAAATAACCGATGAATTTATTAATGCTGTAAAAAATGATTTTGATTGGAATTTAATAGATCCTCATAGTAAGAAAATAAAAAAGACTTTGAAAGCTAGAGCTTTGTATAGGCATATTATTCATAATGCATTAAAAAGTGGTGAGCCGGGAGTATTGATGATAGATACTATTAATAAATATAATCCAATAAGAGATATAGAACCTATCACATCTGTAAATCCTTGTGTTACAGGAGATACACGAGTTCCAACAGCTAGAGGATTAATCAGAGCAGATGAACTCAAAGAAGGTATGCTAACTTGGAATCCAGTTAAAATGCAAATGGATGTAATAACATCAGTACATAATAATGGTGTTAGAGATATTTATGAAGTTGTTCTTGAAAATGGATTAACTTTAAAAGCTACTCCAGAACATAAACTAAAAGTAACAGGATCTGATTTTAATGGTATATTACTTCCTGTGTCTGATCTAAAAATAGGTCAAAAAGTTCATACTATTATGCATGTTGAGTCTAATGATGATGAGTTGATTTTTGAACAATTTACAGGATTAAATCCTGCAACTGAATGTCTGTTTGAGATAGTTTCTATAAAACCTGCTGGAAGTGAAGTTGTTTATGATATAACTGTTCCTGATGATTACATGTGGGTAACTAATGGCTTTATAAGTTTAGACTGCAATGAATACAATGGGCTTGACAAGACGGTTTGCAACTTAGGCTCAATAAATATTTATAGTATGATAGACTATGATACAAAATTAATAGATCTTGAACTTATGAAGAAAGTCATATTATCAGCAGTATATTATCTTAATTTAGCATTATTAGCAAATGATTTTCCTACAGAAGAGCTTACTAAACGGTCTTTAGACTTTAGACCTATTGGTTTAGGTTTTATGGGATTAGGATCTGCTTTTGTTAGATTGGGGTATAAATACGGAGGGTTAGCTAGTCAAAAATTTACAACTAATTTCATGGATCATTTTATGTACTATACTGTTATGGGATCTAATAGCTTCTATAAAGATTCAGGAGTAGTATTTAAACACTTTGAAAAATCGGATTATGCAAGGGGAGAGTTTTTCTTTACAAATACTAGGTTTGCTAAAGAAATTAAAGCATTACTAAAAGAGGGAATAACAAATAGTAGATTAGCTGCGATAGCTCCTACTGGAAGCATAACAAAAATAGTTGCAGGGGCTATAAGTCCAAAAGCTTCTACTATATCTGGTGGTGTAGAACCTTTGTTTGATCTTGCATATACTAGAAGAGTTAACCCTGATACTGATAAAGAGTATACTATAGATGAAGTAGACTTAGGAGTATATGATACATTTAAAGATTTAGGGTATTCAGATGAAGATATTTCAAATTTACTTAAAGATTCTGATAAACTAAAAGAACTTTTCAAAGAAGAACGATGGACTACTGCAAAAAATTTATCTGTAGACGAACATCTTTCAATTCTTAAGATAGTTACTGATGCTATAGATATGCAAGCCAGTAAAACAGTAAATCTCCCATCTACATATACAGAAAACATGTTATATGACTTTTATCTTAAAGCATATGATATGGGACTTAAAGGACTCACAGTCTATGTAGATGGTTCTAGATCTGGAATACTTGAAAGTAAAAAGAAGACAATAAATCCTGAGTTTGTTGTAGATTTGAATTTTACTAAACAAGGAAAGATTTTACCTAAAGAAAGACCTGTAATAATTCCATCTTTGAAAAAGACTATAAAATTTAATGAAGAGGGTAAAAAAGCCACCAGTATAATAAATATTGAAGTTGGATTTGATAACGATAATAATCCATTTGAAGTGTTTATTAGAAGTACAACAAGCACAAAAGAATACACAGAATTATTTAATGCAATAGGAAGGTTAGTATCATTATCCTTAAGATCTAATACAGATATAGAAGCTATAATTAAACAGATTAAAAAGATAAAAAATTGGAAGAATGAGTATTCTGTTATTACTAAAATAATTGCTGATACTATCAATGAATTAGTAACAATAGGTAAATATAAAAGTAAAAAGAAACGAGAGGATACTATTAATGAAATAAATAAACATAATCTCGTAGCTACTCCAAAAGGTTATTTGGTAGATCCTAATACTGGGGATGCATACTGTCCTTCCTGTTATGCTAAAGAGGGAGAAGGATTAAACTTTAGTAATGGATGCATCACTTGTACAAGTTGTGGGTGGAGCGGCTGTGAATAATAATTTATGGATAATAGAAGGAGTAAATATGCTTATAATAGTAATGATTTTATTAATGGGATTGGCTTTTTTAATTGCTCCTGAAGTAATAGCACTTACTGCAGGAGTATTTGCCACTAGTTATGTATTAGGAAGTTTATTAGTGCCTACATTTAATCCAGAATGGGCATTTTGGATAGCAATGATAATATTAACTGTAACATCTATACTAAAAGGTTACTATAATGTTAAATTTAATAATACATCTAGAATAATGAACTTATTTCAGGGAGTTGTACCTCCGCCAAATGATAATACAAACAAAGACAATACATGAGGTGAATACATGAAATTATTGACTTACAGTAGTGAAGATGATAAACAAATACTTAATCTTAAAGCACAAGGGTATACTTATGAACATATTGGAAAGATTATGAATCGAACACGAGAGGCTATAAGAAAGAGATACTATAGAATAATAAATACTGTGAATGCAAATAAGAAAGAAGATAAGTATAATACTAAAGAGGAGCACATTCTGGATATTTTAGTAAAAAATAAAAATGTATCTTTAGAGGAACTTCAAGACATGACAAAAATAAATACTATAGATGAAGTAATTCTGAGTATCTATAGCTTAATGTCTGATGGCTATGATATAACAGTACATTCTGATTGGGTATTTTATGAGTCTAACAATCAATTAAATAATTATTCTTTCATGCGAGGAGAACCCGGTAAATTAAAGGTTGCTTTAACTGGAGATTGGCATTTAGGATCTAAAAAACAACAAATTACTAGACTAAAAGAATACCTTCAGATGGTATATGATAGCGGAATAAGAAATGTAATGGTCTCTGGAGATGTAACAGATGGTATTGTAGTATTTAGAGGGCAGGCAGAAGAAGTATATTTACACACTCCGGAGGAACAGATAGACTATTCAGTAGAAGAAATTCCTAGATATAAAGGACTACATTATTATGTTATATCAGGAAATCACGATCATGGTCATGGAACAGGAATAAATGTTGTTAAAGCAATAACACAACGAAGAGATGATATGACTTACTTAGGAAAATACGGAGCTTATGTTACACTAAATGGTATAACAATATATCTACATCATGGATTAGGCTCTAAAGCATATGCAGTTAGTTATAAATTACAGAAATTTGTTGAACAGCTTCCTAATGAGTATGTTCCTGATATAATTGCACAGGCACATTATCATTATTTATTTCAAGCTCCGTTGCGTGGTGTAGAAAGTTTTGAAGTAGGAAGTTTTCAAGGTTTGACTTCTTTTGCTGCTAGAATGGGCAGAGTATACTCTGATATAGCTGGATGGGTAGTTGATATGGAAAAAACAGAAGAGTGTATATCAGTAGCTCCTAAATATAAAAGATACAAAGAAATTAATCATGATTACCCATTTATGCGACAGGGGGATAAGATATTTATTTTTTAAAGGAGCGTAATTATGTCGAAAGACGAATGTTATATCTATTTTAAGTTAATACCTATCGTTCTTTCGGTTTGGTTGAGGAGTAAAAAAGTATATTTAAAACCTCAAGACTTTGAGGATGTATGTTCTGAATTATATCTAATGTATAAAAATGAAAATGCATTTAGGGGGATAGATAATATGGCTTTAGCATTTTCTATGTTCTACATTAGAGTTCCAAAAGCAATAAAAAAACTGCGTGATGATAACATACTAGTTGAGGATGTAGACCAAATCAATCAAAAGAACGAAGTTTTAGACTCAATGGAACATAATAAAATGATACTATCAAATCTTGCAGATGAAGATATTGAGTTATTAAAAGAAGCTTACTTTTATGAGGAAAACATAGAATTATTAGCCAAAAAATATAATACATCTGTATCTTCTATTTATGGTAAATTAGAGATGTTAAAAAGAAAATTAAAAAAAATATTGGATAATCTGTAGGAGCGAATATGAATGACAATAACTATTACTAACACCATCTGTACTTGTAGTGATGGAAATATTTCTATCTACAATCATTTAAATAATTTTTTAGGAGCTAAAGTTCCAAATGCTTGGCATATAAAATCTGTTAAAGAGGGTCGTTGGGATGGTATATATAGGTTCTTTAAAATGTATAATAAAACCTTCGGTACTGGATTACTTCCCAAAGTTTTAGCTGAATTAGATAGATTAGGAATTGCTTATACCCTCATAGATAAACGTATAGTTCCTACTCCTACTTTAAATTTACATAGTTCTATAACTCTTAGACCTTATCAGGAAAGAGTATTAGCTTTAGTAAAAGAAGAAAGCCGAGGTATCATATGGCTTCCTGTAAATTCAGGAAAAACATTTATTGCTATGCAATTAATAGCTGATTTAGGAGTAAAAACACTATGGATAACTAGATCTTTGGAATTATTAAAACAGACTAAAACACTAATAGAAACAAACTTAGGAATTAAACATGTAGGAGTAATAGGTGCTGGAGAATTAGACTTACAACCTATTACATTAGGAATGATTCAAACATTATCTAAAAATACTAAAAGTGCTAAATATATGAACATGTTATCTAAATATTTTGATATGATAATTTTTGATGAGGTTCATGCAGTAGCTAAAAATACCTATGAAAAATTTGTATCAAACTTAGACGTATATTATAAATTTGGATTATCTGGAACCCCTAAACATCGTTCAGAAGTAGATGTAATGAGTATGTTAGCAGCATTTGGAGATGTAATAGTAAAAATGGATTCAAAAACTTTAGAAGAGTATGGTGTTTCAGTTCCTGCTGATATTAATATGATAAGGATAAATAATCCTAATAATAGTTTTGAATATACAGAGGCTTATGAAAATTTAATAATTTACAATGATGCTAGAAATCAAATTGTAGCTGATATGACTAATACCCTACTACAAACCAATAAGCAAGTTATAATAATGGTAGATAGAATAGCTCATGGAGAGGAGATCAATAAATTTCTGGATACTTATGGAATACAAGCTCCGTTTATTTATGGAGAACATTCTATTGAGGAAAGGCAGCGTGTTATAGATGATTTTGAAAGAGGAAAAACAAAAGTTGTCATCGCCTCTACTATCTTAAATGAAGGAATGAATATTTATAGTATAGACTGCATAATAGTTGCGGGGGCTGGAATGAGTCCTATAAAAACTATTCAAAGAGTAGGAAGAGTACTTAGAAAACGTATAGGAAAAGAAAGAGCTTTAGTAATAGATTTTTGGGACTCAAATAATAAATTTTTAGAATATCATAGTAAACAAAGAAAGCGGATCTATGATTTTGAATTTGGAAATGTTACTTTAATAGAGTCTTAACACATACGTTTATACTTATATGATATAATGATATTGGAGGCGATGTTATGGCACAGTTTTTCACCAATGATGATGATTTTCTAAAAGCAGCAAAAATTAATAAGCTAGAGGAAGATGCATATATCTTGTCTGGAGATATAATGAAAGCTAATTTGCAATACGCACATACAGACTATTTACTAATGCAAGCTAAGGATGAGCTAGCTACTGCCGAAGCTAAATTGTATCTTACTATCCGTACTGAAAAAGAAAAGATCGGAGCTAAAATAACCGAAGCTACTATCGAAGCTCTGATAAAAAGTCAACCAGATATTATACGACTAAAACAAAAAGTAGCAGAATTGACAGCAGAAGTAGATAAACTAAAGGGGTTAAAAGATGCCCTATCAGCAAAATCAGTTATGCTAGCTACCATGCTAGGCAGAGAAAATTAAATTAGGAGGTTTGTAGATGGAATCTTTACAGGACAAAATAGCACGACTAAAAGGAAAGTTTCAAGCTGAACGACCTGTTTTTTCAACTAAGCAACTATTTTTAACTAAAAACAATCCACAGGCTGTAATACGTATTCTTCCTGTTGGAGAAGATTTGTTCCCTTTGATAGGAGTACACTATGTTAATAAAACAGACGGCAAGTTTGCAACATATTTGTGTCCTTCATTGACAGCACAGAAATCACAAGGATTTGTAGACGATGATAGTTGTTTGATCTGTAAAACTATTGCAGCTATTGATGATTCAAAAGCTACCTCTAAAACGGTAGCAAAACCTAGAGTGGCTTTGAAAGTTATACATTATGATACTCAAGACTCTCCTGAAGGAGCAACATTGGCTCCTATTGATATTAAATATATTCTGCTAACTACTGATGTTGCAGATCAGCTACTAGATTATATCGCTGAAAATCCAGATATTATAGATTGGCAAAAGGGTATGCTTCTTACTATTACTAAAGACTATTCATCTAAGTACCCTACCTATATTTTTGATATGCTTAAAACTCCTGTAGGAGGATTATTTGTTATGGATCTTACTTCCGAAGGAGCTAAGGAGTTTATTAAGGCTAATGATATTAAAATTGAAGATGCTATACCTGCAGCTACTAATGACGATCTAGAAACTATTGCTGCTGGTGAACCAACAGATTTTGGACCTCCAGTTGAAACTAAAAAAGCACCAGTTAATAACAATGTTAATGTAGGTTTTGGTAGTACTACTCCAATTCCTGATATGGATGCTGCAAATGGAAAAGGTAAAACTAATCTAGATGCATTCAAAAACAAATTATTGGGGTATAAATAATTTGGGAGGGTTTAATTTTGTCTATTATAGAATCATTAGCAAGTGTTAAAGGAGCAGCTAAATATAAAACTAGGAGTGGGGATTCCTTTATAATC
>Ga0116162_10002562_pt1 | contig 11275 bp, 10 predicted proteins | sample AD_UKC105_MetaG_FD_89875 | JGI IMG/M metagenome (GOLD analysis project Ga0116162, IMG submission 89875) | Active sludge microbial communities of municipal wastewater-treating anaerobic digesters from Hong Kong - AD_UKC105_MetaG | ecosystem: Engineered > Bioreactor > Anaerobic > Digestate... | reverse complement strand
TATAGTGAATGAGATATCGAAATGGATGTCGAACAGAAAAACTTATTAATGCTAATCTATGACGGTTACGAGTCGATCAGGTTATCATCACAGATCGAATATCCACTATGAATTTCAGATACAGGAAAATATTTGGGGAAATTTTTCAGACTTCAATTTTTCCAAATTTATTTTTCTTTTTCAGAAAAAATTTGAGTCGGCTATGTTTATGCTGAAAACCAAGACCCCCAGAAATCCTTTTCTTTTATGTCCCCCCCATGTAAAATCATACCGGGGGGGGTAGTTTACCTATCCCCCGGATATACCCCCACCCTCTCCCCATAATGTCCATTTTTTGATATCAGGGTATTTATAAAAGAAGATATTGAGGTCAAATCTTAAAGTTCAAATTACAGTTGGCTATGAAGTACAAATATAAATGCTACAGATGGTCTAATCTAATATATATATGCACGATAGCATTGAGCAAATAGCAATCCACGAATCAGGTCACGCTCTGGCTCATATTCTGACAGGGTTGAAATTTTCGTTTGTTACCATCGACCCAATTGCATTGAAAATCCATACAGACGGGAAGTCGCTGGGATACATCTTGCCTATCCAGACATATTCCGGAGAAGAATCCGGTACATATAACAAATTATCGCCACCTGAATTCTTTCAATGTTTCAGTGAAGATGTAACCATAATTGGCGGTTATGTTGCCCAAAGGCTATTCGAAAAAAAATTTGATCGGACAGGTAGCCAGACTGACATTGCAAACCTCAACAGTAATCGCATGATGAATCAGGCTGAGCCTTTCCGATCCATTTATAGGAAATTTTTATTTGCTTACACTTTTGAACTATTCGGATTGAACGAGAATAAGAGAATGATTAAAAAGATCGCAAAGGAGTTACTGAAGCGTAAAACCTTGAGTTTTGATGAGGTTAATAGAATTGTAAATCAACATGTCGGAACGGATTAGATGGATGCTCAACTATTGCTTGCGATGATTTTCAATATAATAGTGCATTATTGACATCATGGATTGCTTTCGCATTTTCTATCAACAGACAACTATTGCTGAAATATGAGTATTAGATAACATAATTACTTTGGGTAGTCCCAAAAACGAGGAATCATTGTTTTCCTGCCCGTAAGTTTTGATTATGACAACTCTCTCAAGAAAATGAAAAGTCTATCGAAATCTGTATATGCATTCAAATCCATTGGATGCATACCGGAATCAAGATCAAATTGGTTACACTGTCTTAACCATTCAGCATGACCTAAAGCAGTCTCGACATTTCCTTTTAGTAACAAATAATTGTTTCTTGTTTTTTGGTAATCAATATATCCTCGTTGTCTAAAATATGAAATCAAAGCATCACAACTCTGATATGCACGATTAGTTTGTTCAAAATGGAGCAACACCCAATATTCAAAACAGATATTAGAAAATGCTACGTTAATTGGTGGATTGTTAGTTCTGGCTATATCAAATGCTCGTGTGATGAAGGGATGTGAATCTTTATCAAAAACAATCCAAACAGAATCATATGGATATGCGCTTCTTTCCTTTTTAATGCGTCTTTTTGCCTCTTCAACCAATCCCATCGGATTATTATCTGGAGTATGAATTTCAATTTTTACACCACTTAAATTGTTTCTGTTGAAATAGTCAGATTTTAGACCAGTTAAATAAATTTTTTCTGATTCACCTTCGCATAAAATCAGCACCCGTTTTCGTAATGGCTTATTTAGTGATCTTCTCTTCATTTGATTGTAATTGGGAAAAGAAATTATATAAATTCAAATTTGGTATACCACCGAAAAGACCATTGTGATAGTACTTTTCATATGGGACATCCTTCCGAACACCTTTTAAATCACCCAAAGTGTAGAACGTTGAGCATCCCTTATCATTTTTTTCTGTAAACCATATTTGATCACGCCTGAAGAGGTCATTGCTTAGCAACGATGTATTATGGGAGGCAAAAATCAATTGTGCGTTCTTTGGATTTGTCTCCGGGTTATTAAAGAGTTGAACAATGATTTTTGACAGATGGGGATGCAAACTCCGATCAAGTTCATCAATGAGAAAGACAGAACCATCTGATAAAGCATCCAAAATTAATCCGCCTACTGCAAAGATTTTTGTCGTACCAGACGATTCGTCTTCAATATCAAGTTGAGTTTCACCAATTATTATTTCATTCTCATATAAATTATGTTTTGCAAATACTTGGTACTTATTCGATTCAATTATTTGCTTTCTTCTGTCTTCACTGATGGTTTCGGGAAATTTGAAGTCTTCTTCTTTATTTTCTTTAATATAAATTTCATTAATACCAGTATCGGACTCCCGAATTAATTTGTTAACAGCATCCAATAGATGTGGCTTTCCTTTCTGATACAATGTGGCTGCATGAAGATCGATTATCATTTTGTCGCATGCCTCACAAGTGCTGTTTATTGTATAGGCATACAAATATCTATGGAAGAACAGAAAAGGTTCATTCAGTGCATCAATGTTTTCAATACTTGCTTTTGATAGCAATAATTGATTATCAAATAATCGTTTATTTATTGACAATAGTTCTCCCTTAACTGGATCACCTTCTTTAATTTCGTTTATATTTCTATCAAAAATAAGTGCTGGTTGACCTTTAGGGTAATACTGCAGGACTTCCCGGTGAACAACCGTCTTGTTGAATTCAATACTATATTTATATTTTACTTTGTTCTTCCCAAAGAAAAGAACTTCAAAGAATACATTTGCCTTCGCAGATGACGAATCCATGAGGAATGGTTCGTATATTGGAATTGGTTTGTCCCTTTTAAACTCAAATGAACGGGATACCATATAAGAAATAGCCTTGAACGCAAGGAGGATATTACTTTTCCCTGATGCATTCTTTCCGTAGATTACTGCCGATTTTAGTAAATCGTTACCTTCTATTTGTGCTATGTTGCCTTTTAATTCTTTGTATTTATTTATTGGCAACATTGAGAATGTCTGACGATCCTTGAAAGATCGAAAATTCTCAAAAGTCATTTCGATTAACATAGCAAAATATATTAAGTTAATATGATAATTGCGCTTTACAAACAAATTTAATATGAATATATTGTATTATCAACAATATCGTGATGATATTTGTTAATAAATCACTATTTAGAGGCTTTATAAATAATGCTGACTATTTTTGTGTTGCCCGGAAATCTCAACCATTTAATAAATATTGATACACACTTCCCCGGCTAATATTCAATGTTTTGGAAATATCAGTAACACTTTTGCCAGCCAATCTCATCTGTTTTATCTTCTGTACACTTGAAATATTCAGTGAGGGTCGACCACCGACTCTACCCTGCTGGCGTGCTCTGGCTAATCCGGCATGAACCCTTTCCGATATTCGAATACGCTCCTGTCGTGCCAGCGTACTCAACAGTGCGATAATTACATCCTTAAATATCCCTGTGCTGTCGATGTATTGTTCGGTATATGATTTATAAGAGACCCCATAATCTTCCAGTATTTGCAAATAATGGATTGTTTTACGAGTCCCTTCTCTTGTGAACCTGTCCAAAGCATAAAACAACAATACATCAAACTTTCGCTTTGATGCATCATTCATCATTCGAACAAATTCCGGTCTATTAGCCGTACCACCAGAAATAACATCAACGTACTCATCATAGATTTCGTAATTCATCTTATTACAATAATCACGAAGAATTAATAACTGGTTTGTATTGTCTGATGTATCTTTCGATACACGTGTGTAAATCGCAACTTTAATATACATGGTTTTTGTGTTCATAAAACGGATGTTTTTTGGACAGATAAATTTTAATTCTTAAACGTCAATATTTCAGGTGTTTCAGCCATGCAAATTCTCAGGGGTTTTTTGAACACTACCTTTACGATGGAAATATTTAATTTTTACTGAACCAATCAAACCGATAAACACTTATTTCCGGAAATTTCTTCAGATAGCATGAATAGGGTATTACCACGACTTCTTTTATGATCATCCCATCCATGAAAAGCAAAATCATTTGAAAACCATCAACTTCCTCTTCAGTAATAATTATTTGATGAATTATTTTCGATCTTTTATTCATACATGCGTCCATAATAATTGACAAATGTATGTAATATTATGGTAAATGATGTGTCGAAATTGTATTTTTTAATGGACGATTAATACCTTTACGTCAAAATCTTATATAATGAAATCAAGAACATCGGGATCAAAGACCAATGGTCTCAACACAAAACAATATCAGCAACCGATAGAAGTTAGACCGGAACATAAAAATTTCTTCTCACAAGTTGGCAGCCGAATTGAAGAACTACGAAAGAAGCAAGGTGTAAGCATAACAGCACTGAGCAACAAAACAGGTATTTCCCGATTTACATATTACTTAATAATACAAGGAAAAGTTTACTGGAATTCACAGACAATCCTGACCTTAATATCATATTTTGAGATTGATGAAATAAAATTCTTCAGTTCCTTAAAAAAAAGTGCCATTTCTAAGTAAATATTCCGTTTTCGTTTCGAACATCTATGTGGGGGGACTACATATCCCTGTTTTTTAACCAATAGACTGCCAAAATCAGCATTTAAACCACCATTCTCCTCATCAGCAAGGAACAATAACACATTATTATTCTGCGCAGGAGAACATTTAAATCCGGTTATCGTACAGTGAACTTCACATCCGGTTGTGAACACCAATGTTATAATATTCACGATTGAGTAGTATTTATTAGAAATGCTTAAAGAATGTCAAAAAACGCCAAAACTATTCCTGAACCTTATGATACATATATTGAAAAAATTAGCCTGTTTCTTAAAAATTGGCGCATCGGTGAAGGTTTAAGCCGACAAGATTACGGAGCATTGGCTGATTTACATCGCAATTCCATATATAATATTGAAAATATTGATATAAAATCTTTTAACATCCTGACACTGCTGAAGTGCATTAATGCAACAGGCTTATCTGTTTCGCAATTTTTTGATTCCCTCAATGATTGACCTAATCATTCATAAGATCAATCAATTTGCTAATTAAATTGTTCGTACCATCCTGAAATTGCGGGATTGGGAAGTTTGATTGAAGGTTAGCGATATCTTCTTCCACCGCTTGTTTTTCTTTTAACGTAATACCTTTAAGTTCATACAACACCCAAAGGGTATCAATACCCACATATTCGAAATAATCAGATTCTTTTTGTTCAGGAAGGTCAACATCCTGTAACTGTTCTAAAAGATCGATATTAATTTTTTGATCCGGTTTCTTTTCATTCATGTGTTCCATTGAGTATAAAAATATTTCATCAAAATCATTAACGTTATCAATATAGTCGGTCTCATTTATAAGTCGTTGTATAATTTCATCAGTGTTGAAATCTTCATACTCCACACGATAAATGAATTCGAATGATTTGAAAACATCGGTAATGCTTTGCTCTACCACCTTTCTTTTGCTTATTGGGAATACAAGTGAATCATGCCTTGTAAAACAGTTAATACCTGCCTTTTTTGCCTGTTTCCAGATATTGTCAATGAAGATTTCTGCTTCGACCCTTTGCAGACCTATCGCAAACTGGTTATAACCTTGCTTGTTTTTAAAATCATTTATGATACTAATAACCGTTGGATACAATTGCCGGAATTGGCGAACCAGTTCATTTTCAGGTTTTGGTTTGGAAAAAACTGTACGAAATGCGATACTCTTACCATGAGCACGCTGTGGCAGGTTCAATTCGGTTTTGATTATCGCATAGAAATCAGACAATAGTGCATCACATAAAAATCGGTAAGCATCATTAGTGATATAATCGTTTACTACTGGATTGGCAGTGTTAAGACCTTCTTCCGGGAGTTCATCTTTATGGGCATCCAACACATCAACTAATTTTGAAACAAATGATTTTGCTTGTTTCTTTTTGAATTTGGCAATGAGTTCTTCACCAGTATGGTTCACATAGTAATTGATTAGATTAGCAAATAACGTGAATTGGCTGCATTTTAGATCGGCTTGCTGGATGTACTGTCCGTTGATGCGAATGAATGGTAACAATGCTGTTGGCAACGATGATAATTTGCTGTAGACCCTTAAAGTGTTCCTATTCCTGCTGAAATTAAAACTGTCGGGATTAAAACTCTTAACCAGCCAGATATAATGTGCTGATAAGTTCTGCATGGCTATTTGTTTGAACTTATCAAGATCAGCAATAACAAACTTATCCTTGTAATACAACAATTTCTTTTTCTGCTCGTCTGCAATCTTCTGTGCCGATTCTACACTCAAATGCATTGCGACAAAATCATTGCCACCTGCATATATTCTTACCAAAACAGGGAGAGACTTGGTAACACCATTAACATATTCATAGTTAAGATAGGCATCCACGACATTGGATATATCACTACTGATCCAACTTAGTGCCTTATTCTTCTTCATTTGGATCAGATCAGGATTAATTCCGGCTTTAATACGGAGATCGTTGCCATTTGCCTTGACATCCAGTATATCAGCCGATTTGCTTGATGATTTTGCCCCTGCATATTTCACCAGAGTGAGGTCGTCCTGAAGGAAAGTTGGGTTGATGCGATAACCAACCACACGAGAGGTATTACCAAAATCATCTTCATACAGAACTATCTCTCTCTGAACAACTTGTTCCTTTATCAACCTGTTAAGGTAATTTGAATAATGTGAACCAACAACAGTGCGCCAATATTCACGAGAAAGTGGTGAATAGTGAAGATATGAAGCATCATCAGACATTTGATGCAAATATATAAGACCAATAATCAGTAAGTAATTATCATGTGTCCGGTACTCTCTATCACCCTTAGTAATATCTTTTAAAACCTTAGCAATACCTTTAGGTAAATATTCACAGTAAAATTTTAACTTATTCATCAGTCATAAATAAATATTAAGTTAAGATATCCATGTTTGTAGCCAGAACTCAAAGTTTCTGTGACCAAAACTTATTGCATATAATTGGTCTTCTATGCTTTATGTGAATAACGTTTTACAATACTCCGAATTACAGATTTCGAGTCTTGGTCACCCGGAAGATGATGTTTTAGTCAGATACCTAACAATGAACGATAATTATAGTGTTTTTATAAATTTTATATTATATTGATTATATGTTATATACAGCATTTTACATAATGTATCACATTAAATAATATATTTTATCAACCTGATATACCATTAATAAACGTTTCAACAAAATCAATAATTCTTCTCAAAATTCTTTCACCAGTTGTTCTTCGCTTCAGCAGTGTCGGTTTTTCACCAACCAGAAGTTCCAGAATCTCGTCACGCATTGGTTCTTGTTCTGAGTACAAGTAGTTTTCAATCAATGCTTGGGTTCGATCTTTCGATAATTTTTCTTCATCAACAAGTTTCAGGAATGCTTTCTCCTGCTCCACCGTCCAGAACTTTTCAAACTCTTGCGAAATATCATCGGTATCCAAAATTACAGGCATGTTTTCCTTTATGAACTTTTCAATAAGTTCTTTCTTGCTCCTTAACTGCATTTCGGTATTCAGCAGGTTGAATATCTCTTTTTCTATTTGGTCAGCATCCTTTTTTTGGTTTGCTTTTAGTTTAATAAGTAACCGGATGATATAAGCCACGTTTATTTCATCCCGGTGGATCAGTTCAAGTTCAAAATCTACATCTTCAAGAATGCTTACTTTTTCAGTTGCATGTTCACTCTTTACTTTGTCGTGAAGGTCAAGATATTTGCTCTTGTAATCCTCAAATTGTTGTTCTGTCATCGAAAGATCACTCCACTTGAAATCAGAGAAGGATGTCAACACATTTTTGGTTCGCATCAAATCCCTGAACGCAACGATAAATTTGAGTTCATCTTCTTCGGTGACCAGACTGTTTACGTTATCGACAGTGGGTGCAATTTTTAAAAGGTTAATAAACCCATCGTTGAATACCTTAACATATTCATCATATGGTTTTATGACTATTTCTTCAAGTGCATCCTTGTTACTGAACAGGGTTATGGCTTCATCAGTAGCATTCTTCAGGTTTCGAAAGACCACGATGTTGCCTTGTGACTTGAGTTCATTCAGAATGCGATTGGTTCTGGAATATGCCTGAATCAATCCATGATAACGGAGATTCTTATCAACGTACAATGTGTTAAGTGATGGACTATCAAAACCCGTCAGATACATATTCACAACAAGCAGAATATCGATCTTCCGTTCTTTTACTTTCTTACTTATGTCGTTGTAGTAGTTATAAAAACTCTGGCTATCCTGTGTGGAATATGCCGATCCAAACATTTGGTTATAATGCCCGATAAATTCGTCAAGTTTCTCACGTGTATGCGGATTTGCCCATGATGATATTTCCGGTTCTGCTGCAATAGAAATTTCTTCCGGGATAAATCCGTTGGCATCAATGTCATCCTCATTTGCAATGTAACTGAATATCGTGGCTACTTTCAGATCGTGTTCTCCAAGCATTTTCTTACGATGCAGTAACTCGTAATACCTTATGAGTGCTGGGATACTACTGACGCAGAACATGGCTGTAAATTCTCTGCTATGCGTTTTACGGTTATGATTTGCAATGATGTAATCCACAATCTTTTCTAACCGTTTTGGTGACTCCATTAACTCTTCAACATCAATGTCCTCGACCTGAATGTCGATCTCATTGGCACTCTCTCGATTTCGGTATTTGCCGACATATTCCACGCTGAATTTCAATACGTTTTCATCACGGATGGCATCTGTGATCACGTATTTGTGCAAGCATTCACCAAATAACTCCTTTGTGGTTTTCTTTCCAAAGTCACCTTTCACTGCATTTTCCGCAAATATTGGTGTCCCGGTGAACCCAAACATTTGAATATTTCGGAAAAAGGATATGATCCGCTGATGTGTTTCACCAAACTGGCTGCGGTGGCATTCATCAAAAATAAAGACGATCCTATCATCCTGCAATGGGTTCATGCGATCCAGAAAATGTTTCTTGCTTATCGCTGTATTCAGTTTCTGGATTGTTGTTACAATAAGTTTTGTTTCATCGGTGAACTGCCTGACCAGTTGTCGTGTGTTGTCAGTTCCGTCAACGCTGCCTTTGCTGAAACTGTTGAACTCTTTTGTGGTTTGGTAATCCAAATCTTTCCGGTCAACCACAAACACAACTTTCTTAATTTTCGGCAACCGTGTAAGTATCTGGCTTGCCTTGAATGATGTCAGTGTTTTACCAGACCCAGTGGTATGCCAGATATATCCGTTTTTTCGACTATGCATTACTCTGTCCACCAATGCCTCAACAGCATAATACTGGTATGGGCGGAGAACCATCAATATCTTGGACGTTTCGTTCAACACGATATACTTGCATATCATCTTAGATATGTGGCACTTCTCCAAGAAATCGGATGCGAAGCCATTTAGAATGTTGGTGAGCCGTTTATTTTCAATATCCGTCCAGTAAAATGTCTGCTTAAATGACTGGAAGCGGTTGTTAGCGTAGTATTTCGTGTTAACTCCGTTACTGATTACGAATATCTGGATGTACTGGAACAAGCCGTAACTGCTGCTGAAGGAGTGTCGCTGATACCTGTTTACCTGATTAAACGCTTCTTTTAGTTCCAGTCCCCTTCGTTTTAATTCAATCTGAACTAATGGCAGACCATTGATAAGCAGTGTAACATCGTAACGGTTCTTGTATTTGCCTTCCATCGAGACCTGATGGGTAACTTGGTACTGGTTCTGACACCATTGCTCAGTATTGATAAACTCAAAATATAGGTTATCCCCGTTGTCCCTGATTATATGCTGTTTTTCACGGAGTGTCTTGGCTTTTTCGAATACTGAACCCTTGCTGAGGATGTTTAATACCTTTTCAAATTCTTTGTCGGTGAATAAAATATTGTTGTGTTTTTCCAACTGTTGCTTCAGGTTGGCAATTAATTCCGCTTCATTTTGCACATATACCAGTGCATACCCCAGTTCTTGAAGTTTTGTAATCAGTTGTTCTTCGAGTATTTGTTCTGGTTGTTTAGCCATAATTAAGAAATTTCCTTTTGAACTTTTTCCCAAACAGGATAAATAGCATTGTAGAAATTCACCATCGCTTCTCTATACCAAGTGATTAACTCATCCCAATAATTTTCATCGTTAAACCGACCCTCAAAACTGTTTTTTAATGTTGCTGGCATTTCGTGCTTGATTCTTGATGCTTTCTTGTTTTCCAACCTTTGCCATATGATTTCACCACCAAACTTTTTCTCAATCTCTTCTTTGTGTCGAGCCATTGTATCAATTAAAGTTTTATCTGGGTCATGAGAAAAATACAATTCAACCCTGAAGTTCGTCCTTCCCATGCTAAAAGCAAATTTTCCTTGTCCCCTTGAAAAAACCATGTAAAAAGATGGCTTAGGACTTATTCGTTCCAAATAATCAATTTTATTCTCTGCAAGGCTTTGCTTCAGGAGTCCCCAAAATTTTAATAAATGTGTTTCCGTTTCTTCGACAACTTTACTTTTTTCTTTCTCTTCCTTTTCCTTTTCCTTGATTTCAATCATAAATTCCTTGGTCTCAGGTAGTGGAATTATTTGTTCCATTTGCAGGAATAAATCTTCACCCATACTATATGGGATGGCACGGAAGCATTGGATTTGTATATCATGGTCAAGCAACCATAAAACTGTTGATGTTACCTCTTTGCGAAAATTATTTGAGATCAAAATGACACGTTGATCATTACGGTTAAGCAGGATGTCTTCCTCATCCCTCTCCAAAAACTCCAAAAGACTTTCTTTTGCATCCTCACCATTTCCCCATCTGTCGAGGTAATCCTGATACATCTTAATTATCTGGTCGGTGGTCAGTGTGGAGCAGTATGATGTATATTTAAGTGCTTGCCAAACTACATTCCGACCTGTATCATCAAGTTTGTTTTCGATTATTACCAAACCACCATCCTTATCAACTGCAAGCAAATCGAGACGCTCACTTGTATCGTTGAATCCGCTAAACTCTTTTTGTATAATCAGGAGTTCTTCGCCCAGCATATCTGGATTCTTTGCGATCCACTCCTGAAGATGGTCTCTTTCCTTTATATGTAGTTCCTTGAACAACCTCTGCTCAAGTTTTACAACGTTGTTGCTTGATTTATTTATACGGTACATAGCGGTATGTTTTTATACAAACATTTGTTGCATCAAACCTTTCTTCCAGACCTCGGCTTTTTCGATCTGTTTTTGGGT
>Ga0116162_10002559_pt1 | contig 11277 bp, 9 predicted proteins | sample AD_UKC105_MetaG_FD_89875 | JGI IMG/M metagenome (GOLD analysis project Ga0116162, IMG submission 89875) | Active sludge microbial communities of municipal wastewater-treating anaerobic digesters from Hong Kong - AD_UKC105_MetaG | ecosystem: Engineered > Bioreactor > Anaerobic > Digestate... | reverse complement strand
TTACATTCTCAGCTTAGTTGTACTGATTTAGTTTACACTTCAGTAAAAGGGCACTAACTTCTTAGCTTGCTTCATTTTGTTAGTGAGCTTGCAATATAGTTATAATTTGGCGTAAAACCAAGTTGCATTCTGGGAGCGCCTGAGCGGCAAGGAAGTGGAATGCCATCCCCGACGAGCGGGAGATTTACTATTTCATTCTTTTATATCTGTTTTAAATATCTCTCTTTCCACACTTGAGAGCTCACTATAAGTCCAGTATGTATTTCTTCTGGAGTTTTCATCTGGTTACTCATATGTGGTCTCACATTATTATAATAGTGAATAGCTTTTTCTACTCGAGAATTAGCCTCTGAAAGATCAGCAGGGAGACTTGGACTATCTAACCACTCACTTTTTAAGATACCATTCACTCGTTCAGCTATCGCATTATCTGTTGGTGCGTAATCCTCGGTCATACTTATTTGTATCCCATGATTATAAAGCACGCTTGTATACGCTCCACAACAATATTGGATACCCCGGTCTGAATGGTGAATTAGATTACTAAAGCAGACGTCTTTGACTTGATGTATAGCTCCAAGCAGAGCATCTACTGAGTGTTTTGCTTCAAGCGTTTCACTGAGCTTCCAGCCCACGATTTTGCGAGAATAAGCATCAGTAACAAGGTGTAAATACAAAAAGTTACCCGTTGTCCTTATATACGTAATATCGCTTACCCAAAGGGTATTAGGCCGTGTAGGTATATAATCTTTAATCAGATTACGATGTTTACGAAACATATGATTGGAGTTTGTAGTACATCGTGGCCTTTTTCGTTTGAGCATCAAATCATGCTTGCGCAAAAAATCAAAGAAACGGTCTCTGCCCATAAAAGCTTCACCCATGAAAATCTCTTTGACCATACAAAACAACTTGTAGGCACCGATTCTAGGGGCATCGCTACGAACAGAGCGAATAACAGATAAAATCAATTCGTCACGATCATGTTGACTTAATGTTCTTCGTTTATACTGATAGTAGGCTTGCCTACTTTTGCCAAACAATCCACAAAGATAAGCTATCGTTTCTTTGCTTTCCGATTCTTTGTGCAGTGCGCTGACTGTTTGGCTCCAGTATTTTTTCTGATTGAAATACCTTCAGCTTCTTCAGCAATATCAATCATAGTTTCTAAAGCTTTGTTCTTTAACTGTAAAGTTGCTAAAGCTTTTTCTAACTGCTCAATACGAGACTCAGGAATCTCTACTTTTTTTTCATCCATATACTCTAATCTTTCTTTAGAGCTTAAAGATAGAGAAACATTTGATATGAAATACTTTTGTAGCCAACGATTTAAATTGGTAGGAGAAATATCCCATTTACGGCAAAAGACAGCTTTGCTAGGACAGCCACAATCATAATAGTCGCTGACAACGTCTAAGCGAAAACCTTCGCTAAATACACGATGACTTTGCATAATAATACTTTTAAAGGTGAACACTGATGTAAACCTTATTCAGTATAAGACAATCCTTAGAGAAGAAAAATCAAACCTTGTGATAAGTCTTTCTTAGTTTATCGACGTCTTAATCTAGTATAATAGAGAACGGAATACCTATAAAAAGAAGGCGTGCCAAAATGGGCACGCCTTCTTAAAAACTACAAGCATGTAGTCAGTATTCTTTATACGAACAGTCTGTTTAGAAAGTCCATTTAACAGCTAAAGTTGGGTTGATGTAGAACTTGTCTTCAAAAGTCATGTTGACGAAACCTTGGCTGATTTCAATCTCCGAGCCCACACTGATAGGCATCTCAAAACCATCAATCAATTTGTTTAAGTTGAACCAAAATTGAGGTTCTGTGATGAATTTACATAGCGAACCATAGCCATCACCACGAGAGTCTTCACGCCAAATATCGGCAAATCCAGAGAAAGTATATCCACCATTACAGAAGTTCAACCACCATACAGTAGTGAATTGAAAATTGTTTGGTGAACTATTCTTTTGGATATACTTATACATTGGTATAAAAGAAATACCTCGAGAGAAGTCTGCACTATGTAGAGTATATTTTACCCCAAGTAAGTAGCTGTTGTCGTACTGATAACCAACGCCAGCATCATTGTCACTCCAAAGGCCACCATTATATTCTACGTGAGCAGTAATAGGGCTATCGCCTAGTTTGAAGTCGCGAGTGATTTCGGTATATGCGCTTTGTACACCTGTAGAATTGCTACATACATCTACAAAAAAGAATGTAGAACCCCATTTGTCAGAAGAAAGGTGTTCAAGAGTTGTTGTGATGTGAGGGCGAGATGCTTGATCACTGCTATACAACGTACGCCCGAAATCATAATGAAATTGCACGTTTGTTTGTGCAAATGCACCAAGAGTCAAGCCTAAGCCAAAAAGAACTGATAAGAGAATCTTTTTCATCATTTTTTGTTTTGAATAAAGTGAATAATTGGTTTATTTTTGATGGCGCAAAGGTACTAATTCTTTCTTGTTTTGACCAATTGGAGGATCTCTTTTTATCTAAAACGATTTTTTTTGAGTTCGCTATTTGGTAGTTTGGAAAAAAGCACTACCTTTGCATCCGCAAACACGGGAATAGCTCAGTTGGTAGAGCACCGGTCTCCAAAACCGGGTGTCGGGAGTTCGAGCCTCTCTTCCCGTGCCTATTCATTAAGGTGTTAGGAAAATTATTGATTGTGAGATGACTCAGACCGCCCAAATATGGAGCTAGTCTGAGTTTTTTTGTGCCTTTTCTAGGCGAAATCTTTTGAATCTACTAATATAATCGTATTTTTGTAGGAAATTAGCGTAAAACAGTATGAGTCAACAGAAGGACAAGACAAAGTCGTTTGAATCAAAAGTTAATGCTTTGATTATGGCATATGAGCAGCAACGTGATGTGTTGCAAGCTCAACAACAAAAGATTCAGACACTAGAAAAGGAACTTCAAGAGACACGTACACAATATGCGTTGCTAAAAGATGCCAAGTATGTTGAAGTAAAAAGTATGGAACTGACTGATACGAAAACTCGACTTGCCCATCTTGTAAATGATGTAGATCAATGCATTGCAATTTTGACTAAGGATGACTTCTCTGGTGAGTAAGTGCTTTTTTTGTCTGTGGCTTGCATTGAGGTGACCGAACAGGATATCCAATAATTAGATAGCATTTCTATATAGCCTATGAATAATCAGGAATTGTCAGGAAAATTTAAGATTACAGTAGTAGTCAATGACCATAAAATTCAAATGACTATTCCGAGAAAAGACGAAGAGTGGATTCGTCTTGCTGCTAAACAGCTCAATGAGGCATTACTTTATTATAAACAGCATGGAGTCGCATCGGACGATGCCTCCCGTTTACTATCAATAGCTGCTTTACATATGGCTACACGTGCAGTGAAAGCAGAAGCAAATGCTAATAATGAGGAGATTCTTGGTATGTTCGGACGATTAGAGGAAGCAATTGATGATCTCGATTTGTTTGCTCTAAAAGACTCGGAATAATTGGTATACATCAACGCATGTTCTTTGTTTATCTTTTGGTTAAACAATGTACAAGTGTTTGATGTTTTTTTATATTAGTGTATAACCCTCAAAACAATAAAAACAAGTATGACTATGGTTATCCCGGCGATTGTCGGATTATTATGCTTAGCTCTAGGAGCTGTGGCAGCATACTTCTGGATGATGAAAGTTCAGAAGGAGAAATACGAGAAATTTATGCGCGAAGCGGAAATCGAAGCAGAGGCTTTGAAAAAAGATAAGTTACTCGAAGTGAAAGAAAACTTCTTGAATAAAAAGGCCGAGTTAGAAAAAGAAGTACAGGCTCGTACCTCTAGAATACAGTCGGCAGAACACAAGTTGAAACAACGTGAAATATCCGTGTCTCAACGTCAAGAAGATGCAAAACGTAAACGCCAAGAAGCTGATCATCTTAAGAATGACCTTGATCGTCAGATTCAAGCTGTAGAACGTAAACAGGAAGAGCTTGATACGCTTCAAAAGCAAGAGATCGAGAAGTTAGAAACAATTTCTGGATTGTCGGCTGAAGAAGCTAAAGAACGAATGGTGGAAACCCTCAAGGGAGAAGCCAAAACTGAAGCACAAGCCTATATCAATGAAATTGTAGATGATGCCAAGATTTCTGCCAATAAAGAAGCAAAGCGTATCATCATCCAAACGATTCAACGTGTGGCAACAGAAACTGCGATTGAAAATTCTGTGACTGTCTTTCATATTGATTCAGACGAAATTAAGGGACGTATTATTGGCCGTGAAGGTCGTAATATCCGTGCACTTGAAGCTGCTACTGGTATTGAGATCGTAGTGGATGATACTCCTGAAGCAATTATTCTTTCTGGGTTTGATCCTGTGCGCCGTGAAGTGGCTCGTTTGGCTCTACATCAATTGGTTACTGATGGTCGTATCCACCCTGCTCGTATTGAAGAGGTGGTGACTAAAGTACGTAAGCAATTGGAAGAAGAAATCATCGAAACAGGTAAGCGTACAGCTATTGACCTAGGTATCCATGGCCTTCATCCAGAACTTATCCGCACTATCGGTAAGATGAAATACCGTAGCTCATATGGTCAAAACTTATTGCAACATGCTCGTGAAACAGCCAACCTTTGTGCTATCATGGCTACTGAGCTTGGTTTGAATCCTAAACGTGCGAAACGTGCTGGTCTATTACATGATATCGGTAAGGTGCCTGATGAGGAACCAGAATTGCCACACGCATTGCTTGGTATGAAGCTTGCTGAACGTTGTAAAGAAAAACCAGATATTTGCAATGCTATTGGTGCTCACCATGATGAATGTGAAATGACTTCATTGTTGGCACCTATCGTCCAAGTCTGTGATGCCATCTCAGGTGCTCGCCCAGGTGCTCGCCGCGAAATCGTTGAAGCTTATATCAAGCGTTTGAATGATTTGGAACAAATTGCAATGAGTTATCCAGGTGTTACCAAGACTTATGCAATTCAAGCGGGTCGCGAACTTCGTGTTATTGTAGGTTCTGAAAAGATTGATGATGCACAAACAGAACAACTTTCAGACGAAATCGCTAAGAAGATTCAAGATGAAATGACGTATCCAGGACAGGTGAAAATTACGGTTATTCGTGAGACGCGCTCTGTAGCTTACGCGAAGTAGTAGATACAAAATATATTATATAAGGAGGGTTGACCAATATCGGTCAACCCTCCTTTTGTGTTCTATTACATCCTTTGCTGTACACATGTTATAGGACACTTCTATGTTTCAATAGGTAAAGTCTATTTGTACGGTTAATCAATTCATTGTATATTTGCAGTAAAGATTAACAAACTAACTTATTTATGAAACGAATTTGTACAGCAATCGGGGGACTGATTGTAGTCTTAATACCTTTTTTATCCCCCTTAAAGGCCCAAACCCAGCAGGAGCATCTCCAATTGGATGTCGCTACTGCACGTGCATTGGAGTTTAACGCCCAATTGAAGCAACATACTCTAGATGCAGAAATCGCTAAGGCGCAAAGTGCAGAAGCGAATGCTACTTTTCTACCTCAGGTCGAAGTAAGCTACAATGCGATGGTGACAGATAATCCATTGAATGCCTTTGGGTTTAAATTAAATCAGCGCATTGTCACACAAGCTGATTTTGCTCCCGACTTATTAAATGATCCAGGAGCTTCTCATGATTATTCAGCGCAAATAAAATTGATGCAACCTCTCCTTAATGTCGATGCTATGTACATGAGACTGGCCGCGAAATCGGCGGCTGATGCAAAGCGTTTAGGAGCAAAACGTATGGGTGAATATACTCGTTTCCAGATAGCTCAACAGTATTTACAATTGGGCTTGGCCTATAAAAATGTTGGAGTTATGAGGCGAGCAGCTAAAGCAGCGGATGCCTTTTTAGAAAGAGCACGTGGCATGCGTGAGGAAGGGTTGATATTGCAGTCCGATTTACTACAAGCAAAGGCGTACAGCCTTCAGATGCATACACAAGTCACTACGGCCGAAGCGGGGGTGCACAATGCCAGTGATCAATTGGCCATACTTATGGGTGAAACACCAGTGGAAGGCAAGGTTTATGTTGTCGATTCCATTGCTTGGGATATTCCTGTGGATGTCAATGAGGCGAGTGTTATGGGACGCACAGATATATTAGCCTACCAAGCGGGTGTGCAAGCGGCCAAGAACCAAGTGCGAGCTAGTAAGTTGGCTTATTTACCACGTATCAACGCCTTTGGTACCTACCAATTGAACGATAATGAAGCTTTTGGCTTTTCACAGAATAGTTATTTGTTGGGAGTAAATATGACTTGGACTTTGTTTAAGGGAAGTCAAAATTACCACAAAATTCGAGGAGCACGTTTCCAAGTGAAGAAATTGCAGTCCCAATTGCTAGAACAAAAAAATAAAGCTCAAGCTGAATATTTTCATGTGAAACGACAACTAGATGTGGTCAAACAGGAGATCAAACAAACAAGAGTAATGGCTGCTCAAACTGCCGAAGCATACCGTATATTACAGGATAGATATGCCGAAGGTTTGTCACCTACAAGTGATTTACTCCGTGTGCAAGCTCAACAAGCTCAACAAGAACTTATGCTCGAACAAGCTTTATTTAAAAAGAATGTGACTATCGCTATGCTAAGATTAGTGACTGCTCAGTAATTTAATATCTATTTCATATCAAACAAACTAAATACATCTAGCTATTATGAAGAAGTTAATCACTTTAGGTTTTACGCTAATGCTACTTGTGACTATGTCAAGTTGTGGACATAAGTCATCACATCATAAAACCGATAAAAAGCTTATGGCAGTAACTGTAGTCACTCCGACAGTGCGTCAGGCAGATAATATAACTGCGAGTGGACGTGTACAATCGAATGATATTGCTCGATTGGGGACTCGCATCATGGGATATGTGCAGAAAGTTGCTGTACTAAAAGGACAAAAAGTACGCAAAGGGCAGTTGCTCGTCATGATTAGTGATCAGGAACTACAAGCCAAGAAGGTGCAAGCACAGAGTATGGTCAACCAGGCTAAAGCTGCATATGATGTGGCGAAATTAGATGAAGCGCGTTTCGCTCGTTTATTGGCCAAGGGGAGTTGCTCTTCCAAAGAATATGAAAACGTCAAACTGCATTACGATGCTATGACTGCCAATCTGAAGGCTGCACAAGAAATGGTACGTGAGGTCCAGGCGCATCTAACTTACACGCAGATTAAGGCACCTTTTGCTGGATTGGTTACTGATGTACAAGCTGATCAAGGAAGTTTGGCACACCCTGGCATGCCTTTAGTTACCGTAGAAAAGGCTGGAGATATGGTGATTCAAACACAAATTGGAGAATCGGCTATTGCGCTGTTACAAGTGGATAGTTTGGCGTCAATCAGTGTGCCAGCAGCCAAGATACATTTCAAAGCAAAAATAACAGAACATAGTATGTCGTCGGTTGCAACTGGTGGGCAATATCAAGTAACAGTAGCTGTGCCACAAGATATTCAAGGGAAATTGTTATCTGGTATGCATGTCGATGTACAATTACCTCTCCGCCAAAACAATGTGGATACAGAGAGTCAACAAGGGGTCTGGATCCCAAGTAATGTGCTTGTATCCCAAGGAGACTTAGTGGGAGTATATGTCGTGACCAAAGATCAACAAGCACTCTTGAAATGGGTACGCCTCGGACGAAGTCAAGGAGCCTATGTAGAAATCCTTTCTGGAGTTTCTCTTCAAGATAATCTGATAGTACCTGCTGGTAAGCGACTATATAATGGTGCTCAAGTAAATGTTCAATAATCCACTCTTTAAATATATTTCTTATGCAACAAGGATTAGCGGGCCGTGTAGCAAGCGGCTTCTTACAAAGTAAACTTTCCCTGCTGCTCATGGTGGCCTTTTTGTTGATAGGTGCATATAGCATCTCTCTTATTCCCCGTGAGGAGGAACCTCAGATAGAAGTTCCAGCAGCCGATATATTTCTACAAATGCCTGGTGCATCTCCCAAAGAAGTAGAGATGCGTGTGATAGCTCCACTTGAACGTGTGATTAGCAATGTCAAGGGAGTAGAGCATTTGTATAGCTCCAGTATGAATGGTCAAGCGATGCTGACTGTCCAGTTTTACGTTGGTGAAAATGTGGAAGAATCTCTAGTGAAACTATACAATGAGATTATGAAACATATGGATCAGATGCCCAATGGTGTGAGCATGCCTATCGTCAAGACTCGATCGATCGATGATGTGCCTGTATTGGCCATGACTGTTTGGAGTGATCACAAGGAGGTTGATGATTACCAATTGTATCAACAGGCGCAATTTATTGAACAAGAAATCAAGAAAATTAAGCATGTTACTGCGGTCAAACTGATTGGTGGACGTGCTAAGCAGCTTCGTGTTGTGGTTGATCGTAGTAAGTTGTCTGGTATGAACCTTGACTTAAAAACTGTAGCTCAGTATATTCAAGGAGCCAATATGCAGATGGAATCAGGGCAGGCATATAAAGGAGATAATGTGTTTCGTGTGGAAACAGGTAATTTTCTGCACAATGCTCAGGAGGTAGAACGCCTTATTGTGGGCATGAATAGTGGGCACCCCGTGTATCTACGTGATGTGGCTGCTGTAGAAGAGGGGCCAGCTGTTCCTACACAATATGTAACATATGAAGGACATCCTGCGGTGACTATTGCTGTGAGTAAGCAGAGTGGTACGGATGCAATGAAGCTATCTTCTCGCATTTTGGAGAAAGTTGATCATATGACACGTGAACAAATTGCGAGTGATGTGCATGTGGCGGTAACACGTAACTATGGGGCGTCTGCGTCGGAAAAAGTGTCTGAACTATTGGTGCATCTCATGGGGGCTATTATAGCTGTGACTTTATTTGTTGCCTTGGCTATGGGGTGGCGTGGCGGACTAGTTGTCTTCCTTTCTGTACCCGTTACTTTTGCGCTGACACTGTTTGCTTATTACTTTATGGATTATACGTTGAATCGTATCACTTTATTTGCACTTGTGTTTGTGACGGGTATTGTAGTGGATGACTCCATTATTGTGGCTGAAAATATGCATAGGCACTTTAAGATGAAGTATCCATCCATGCGTGATGCAGCTTTGTTTGCGATAAATGAAGTGGGCAATCCTACGATACTTGCTACGTTTACGGTGATTGCTGCTGTTCTTCCTATGGCATTTGTATCAGGATTGATGGGGCCTTATATGAGTCCTATGCCTATTGGGGCTACTATAGCGATGTTGTTTTCTCTTTTGGTCGCGCTAACTTTGACTCCTTATCTTGGGTATATATTTCTTAGAACCAAGGAACAAAAACAAGCGGAGAAATTACATCAGAAACGGATAGAAAAAATGGCATTGAAAGAGGCGCAACAACATCATGATGCCATGGAGACTTTTATGACGGGGCAGCTACCTGAAAAAGAAAAGCCTGGAGAGTCCTATACAGAATCGAAAGGTGAATATGACGTCAAAGAAACGAAATTGTATAAAGCGTATCGATGGGCTATTCAACCGATGTTGGATAATCGTATGTATCGTTGGGCTTTTATGCTAGTGACAGTTGTGCTATTGTTAGCATCGGTATCGCTGTTCTTCTTCCGGGTTGTTCCTGTGAAAATGTTGCCATTTGACAACAAAAATGAATTTCAAGTGGTTATTGATATGCCCGAAGGTACGACATTGGAAAATACCAACGAAGTAGCTCAAGAGATTGGATTGTATCTAGCTACCGAACCTCTGGTGCATGATTATCAAACTTATGTAGGCACATCGGCTCCGATTAGTTTTAATGGTTTGATGCGTCACTACGATTTGAGACGTGGAGACAATGTGGCCGATATACAAGTGAATCTTTTGGATAAGCATGACCGTAGTGAAGAAAGTCATGATATTGCCAAGAGGATGCGTCCTAAAATTCAAGAAATTGCTCGCCGTCACAATGCCAATGTGAAGGTCGTTGAAGTTCCTCCTGGTCCACCGGTGTTATCCACTATGGTTACTGAAGTATATGGACCAAATCCTGCAGTTCGATTAGCTATCGCTCAACGTATCAAGAAAATGATGGAAGATGCCCATGGAATTGTGGATGTGGACATAATGTATGAGGCGCCTCAAGAAGAATGGCACTTTGAGGTAGATAGAGATAAAGCTATGCGTATGGGAATTGTTCCAGCACAAGTAGCTGATAATTTACAAGCAGCTGTGTCAGGACGTGCGGTAGGTACGTTGCACCAAGATTTGGCTATTTCACCCATCCCTATTGTCTTAGAGTTAGATGAAGCGGATAAAATGAGTGCCGATGAACTCGCCGATTTACCTATTGTGAATCAAATGGGGCAGGTGGTGCGCGTAGGAGATGTGACCAATTTGAAAACGCAGAAACAAGCCCCTAGTATCATGCGCAAAGATCAGATGGAATGTGTGTATGTAACTGCTGAGTTGGCTGGTGATTTGGAAAGTCCGATATATGCGATGATGAACTTAGAAAAAAATATCAAGAATATTTCTATTCCAGAAGGATATTCTCTAAGTTTGTTGAACAATGGTCAACCTAAATATGAAGATAATTATACGGTAAAATGGGATGGTGAATGGCAAATTACCTACGAAGTATTTCGTGATTTGGGTATTGCTTTTATGGTGGCTATTCTTATTATTTATCTCTTAATCGTAGGGTGGTTTCAAGACTTTTTGGTGCCTATCGTAATGTTGGCAGCCATTCCTCTGTCATTGATCGGTATTGTGGTTGGTCACTGGGTAATGGGTAGCTATTTCAGTGCGACATCTATGATTGGTTTCATAGCTCTGGCGGGAGTAATGGTGCGTAACTCAGTCTTGTTGATCGATTTTATTAATATCCGTCTCAAAGAAGGAGTAGATTTAAAACAAGCGGTTGTTGAGGCAGGTGCCGTACGTACCCTACCTATTATTTTGACAGCAGGTACTGTGGTACTTGGGGCAATTGTCATCTTGTTTGATCCATTGTTTCAAGGCTTGGCCATTTCTTTGATGGGTGGTACGATTACATCTACTGTGTTGACTCTGATTGTGGTGCCATTGTTGTACTTCAAGATGCTTAAGGGGAAGTATTATGGAAAGAAGTCAAACTAGTGTATAGTGATCAAAAAATATAGAAGAATTTGTCGTTAAACAAAGGCTATAGTACATCTCATGGTGAGAGTGCTATAGCCTTTTTGTGTAGTGTGTCAACTATTCATTGCTGCGTTTTGTTGGAGCTATATGGATTGATCGACGTCTTTTTGTG
>Ga0116162_10002556_pt1 | contig 11289 bp, 7 predicted proteins | sample AD_UKC105_MetaG_FD_89875 | JGI IMG/M metagenome (GOLD analysis project Ga0116162, IMG submission 89875) | Active sludge microbial communities of municipal wastewater-treating anaerobic digesters from Hong Kong - AD_UKC105_MetaG | ecosystem: Engineered > Bioreactor > Anaerobic > Digestate... | reverse complement strand
TGCGTATCCCTTCATTTATTGTGGTGATCGCATCATTCGTTACCATTGTTGACCTGGTGATGGCAGGATATGCCCCGGCGCTGCATGAGCAACTGGGCCTTTTTATCCCGCTTATCGTTGTAAACTGCATTGTGCTGGGACGCGCTGAGGCTTTTGCTTCAAAGAATGATGTGTTCTCCTCCATGATCGACGGGCTTGGAATGGGGCTTGGCTTTGCATTTGCCCTGACCTTACTGGGCGGCATTCGTGAAATTCTGGGTAGCGGCGCCCTCTTTGGAATAAAATTTATACAGGGGGATGCCATTCTCGTATTTGTGCTGGCTCCGGGAGCTTTTATCGCTCTTGGTTATCTCATTGCACTGATTAACAAACTAAGGAAAGCGTAATCAACGGGTTTAATACAAAAGAAGAAAGATTATGGAATATATTATCATCGTCATTTCGGCAATCTTTGTCAACAACATCGTTTTTGCGCAATTCCTCGGAATTTGCCCGTTTCTTGGCGTTTCCAATAAACTGTCAACCTCCGTGGGGATGGGCGGTGCCGTGGTGTTTGTCATGACACTCGCTACCATTGTAACCTACCTGATTTATCAGTTTGTTCTGGTTCCGCTGGGGCTCGGGTTCCTTCAGACCATCAGTTACATTCTGGTAATTGCGGCATTGGTACAGATGGTAGAAATCATCCTCAAAAAGGTGAGTCCTTCGCTCTATCAGGCGCTTGGTATCTTCCTTCCGCTGATTACCACCAATTGTGCCGTATTGGGTGTTGCCATCCTGGTGATTCAGAAAAACCTGAACCTGCTCGAAAGTGTGGTGTTTGCCGTTGCCACCTCGGTCGGCTTCACCCTTGCACTGGTGATCTTTGCCGGTATCCGTGAACACATGGAATTAATGGGCGTGCCCAAAGGAATGCGCGGGGTGCCCATTGCGCTGGTGGTCGCCGGATTGCTCTCCCTGGCATTTATGGGTTTTGCCGGCCTCGTATAAGTAAGAAGAAAAATATTTTATATCAAAAGCCCGGTTTTGCCGGGTTTTTTCATATTTGCCCGGGTAGGTGTATTAATTACACTATCCTGCGTGTTAATGATTATCTTTGCAAGGCGACCTAAGGTGAAATCCAGATCAGGGTTGATGTATTAAGAGCTTAAGGCGCTGTAAATAAAATTGTTACTGTAAAAAGTTTGAAATATGATCAGGTTCTTGTTTTTATTTGTTTTTTCATTGATAACTTCCGGAATTACTGCCCAGGGATTTCTGCATACTTCAGGAAAGTATATTTTTAACGGGGCAGGAGAGGAGGTGATACTCCGCGGCATAGGCACCGGTAACTGGCTGTTGATGGAGGGTTATATGATGAAATCAGCCGAGGTAGCCGGCACACACACCGGCTTCAGGAACAAGCTGACGCAGACCATTGGTGCTGAACTGACTGAAGAATTCTATGAAACCTGGCTCGACAATCATTTTACCCGTGCCGATGTGGACAGCATGAAATCATGGGGCTTCAACAGTGTAAGGGTAGCCATGCATTACAAATGGTTTACCCTGCCTATAGAGGATGAGCCGGTAGCCGGACAGGACACCTGGTTAGAAGATGGTTTTGTTCGCATCGACAGCCTGCTTGACTGGTGCGGCGATAATCAGATGTACCTGATCCTCGATCTGCACGGGGCGCCCGGCGGGCAGGGCAAAGATGCGAATATCTCGGATTACGATCCTGCTAAGCCTTCGCTATGGGAGAGCCCCGAAAACCGGAGAAAAACCGTGGCTTTGTGGGCCAGGCTGGCCGAACGCTACGCCCAGGAACCCTGGATAGGTGGCTATGACCTGATCAATGAGCCCAACTGGGAATTACCCGGCGGAACGCTGCTCCGACAGCTTTACGGTGAAATTACCAATGCGATCCGGGCGGTAGATCAGAACCATATGATCATCATTGAAGGCAACTGGTTCGCCAATGATTATACCGGGCTGACGCCTCCCTGGGATAACAATATGGTGTATAGTTTCCATAAATACTGGACCTACAATACCCAGAATGAAATCAGTTGGATCATCAACCTCAGGAATACCTGGAATGTGCCCACCTGGCTGGGTGAATCCGGTGAAAACTCCAACAGTTGGTTTACAGATCTGATTGCTCTTTGCGAGCAGAACAGGATCGGATGGTCGTGGTGGCCGGTGAAAAAGGCCGGGATCAACAATGTGCTTCAGGTGCCGGAGAGTCAGAATTATAACAACCTGATCAGCTTCTGGAGGTTCGGTACCCCTGTGCTCACGGCTGAGCAGGCCCTTGAGGCCGTGATGGAATGGGCAGACAATCACCGGATTGAAAATTGTATGGTTAAGAGGGACGTGATAGACGCCATGATCCGGCAACCACACACAAACGAAACGCTGCCTTTCAGGGTTTATAAGCCCGGCGAAGCGGTGCATGCCGTCAATTATGATCTTGGCCGGAGCTCCTTTGCCTATAAGGATGCGGATTCAGCCAATTACCACCTTAACACTGGCAGTTTTACCAACTGGAACCAGGGCTGGGAGTACCGGAATGATGGAGTAGACATCGATGATTGCAGTGACGCATTTGCGGGAGGAAACGGCTTCAATATCCGGTGGACAGAAACCGGGGAGTGGCTGCAATATACTTTAGATACTGATAGCGCGGCCGCTTACAGACTGACGATCCGTTCGGCTTCCAACAGCGCCCAGACTGGGATTATAAGATTTACCATCAACGGAACCGATCTGATCAGTCCGCTTACCCTCCCGAATACCGGTTCCATCAGTACGTGGACCTCCTCCGTGGCGAATGACGTGATCATCCCGGAAGGAACCCATAAAATCAGGCTTTATTTCGAAAGGGGAGGCTCAAACATCAACCTGTTTTTGTTTGATAATCCGGTGCCGGTTAGCGCGGTACCCTTCAAATATATTTATGCCGAAACCACTGAATCCGGTCAGGAAATAATCATCACGCTCAACAAGGAAATCACTGAAATGAATGCTGTTCCGGATGATTTTACCTTAAAAATATCAGATCAGCTAACAGGAATATCTTCAGTCACGGTTGTTCCCGGACAGCCGGCAAGGCTGGTGCTGGTGCCTGAAACTCCTGTGGAATTCGGTCAGCAGGTTCAGATAAGCTATACCGGAAGTGGAATCATAAATGGAACACAACCGTTGGAGCACTTTTCTGACATGAACGTTAAAAATAACCTTCCCCGTCGTTATCAGCTGCCGGCGCGTATAGAAGCGGAGGACTTTTATTTTAATAATGGGTTTCAGCTTGAGAACTGTACCGATGCCGGCGGTGGTTACAATGTGGGATTCGCCAATAACGGGGACTATCTTGATTATCTGATCAAGGTGCCTGAAGCCGGTGAATATCAGCTTATGTTCCGGATAGCTTCCCAGTATTCCAATGGAATCATCAGCATCCGGGCCTCATCCGGAGGGAGTTTCCAGACTTATGGTTCTATGAACGTTTCAGCGACCGGCGGCTGGCAGAACTGGGAAAATCAAAACGTTTCGGTAAACCTGCCTGCCGGAAACCTTAGGCTCAGGCTCTATTCATTTGCGGGAGAGTATAACATCAACTGGTTCAACATTGCCAAACCTGCCGGAACCGGTGAAATAGACATGAAAAACCGTCTGATTGTTTATCCGAACCCCGGGAACGGAATATTTAAAATCCGTTTTGACGAATTAATCAGGGAGGGACTGGTGCTTCAGGTAAGAGACCTTTCAGGCAGAATGGTCCACCGGGAAGTGGTTTCCGGTCAGCCGGACAAAGAAGTTTCCATTGATATCAGTCACTTATCTTCAGGTTTATACACTATACATCTCCTTGATACTGTCACATCCGGAGTTGTAAAGGTGATCCTTCAGAGTCCAATCTTGTAAACTGCTTATATTCAGATTCATCCGGCATGAAAATCTTTTTAGCAGGTCTTTGTCCGGTTCTTCCATAGTGTCATGTTTTTTATCATAATTACTGCTGTTGCTCCGGACGTTAAACTGTTACACTTTTTAATTTTGTGCAGTAAACCTGTTTCAACTCACAAAGCTTCCCGGGCCTATGCAATACAACTTTGATGAAATTATTGAACGCGGCAATACGGCTTGCGTTAAATACGATCTGCGTAAGTTTTTTTTCGGAAATAACGAGGTCATTCCCATGTGGGTGGCCGATATGGATTTCCGGACGCCTGATTTTGTAATGGATGCCATCCGGAAACGGGCAGCGCACGAAGTGCTGGGGTACTCCATCCGGACTGATTCCTATTTCGATGCCCTGACCGCCTGGATTCAACGTCGCCATCACTGGCGGACAGAGCGCGAATGGATTGCCTTTTCACCGGGCATTGTCCCAGCGGTGAACATGGCGGTGCTTGCATTTACACTTCGTCGCGACAAGGTTATCATTCAGCCGCCCGTCTACTTTCCGTTTTTTGATGCCGTGAAAAATCATAACCGAAAACTGGTTTATAATCAGCTGATTATGGAAAACGGCCGTTACCGGATGAATTATGAAAATCTTGAACAGTTATGCCGTGATGGTGCCCGTATGCTGATTCTGAGTAATCCGCATAACCCGGCCGGAAACGCCTGGAGGGCGGACGAGTTGCAGCGGATGGCTGATATTTGCCTGAAATACAATGTGCTGATGATTTCCGATGAGATTCACTGCGACCTGGTAAACCGGGGATACAAACATACGGTGCTGGCTTCTCTCTCGCCGGAGATCGCGGCAAACACCGTTACCATGGTTGCGCCCAGCAAAACCTTTAACCTTGCCGGAATGGCGACTTCGTCGGTCATTATCAGCAATCCTTCGCTGATGAAAAGGTTTCGCAAAGTCCTCGACGGCCTGCACATTGAAATGGGCAATCTTTTCGGCAACGTAGCTGCAGAGGCCGCCTATATGCATGGAGATGCATGGCTGGAACAACTTCTGGATTACATTGATGGAAATATTCACACCCTGATTGAATTTGCTGAAACCCATCTTCCGCAGGTAAAGGTTATACGCCCCGAAGCCACTTATATGGCCTGGCTTGATTTCAGCCAAACCGGGATGAGCGATGCAGAACTTAAGAAGTTTGCGATTGAAGAGGCAGGGCTCGGTTTGAACGAAGGCACCCAATTCGGCCCGGGCGGCGATGGCTATATGCGCATGAACCTGGCCTGCCCGAGGCCGGTTCTGATGAAAGCGCTAAAACAATTGAAACACGCCCTGGGCAAGAGAATGGCGGAAAGTTGATGGGGATTTTACCTCTAAAGACATGCGACCCCTTCGGGGTCGGGTTGTTTTCTTTTTTTTGTTTTTTCTATACACATACGACCCCTCCGGGGTCGGAAATATTATGCAACAGGAATTTCCGGAGGTATGGAGGAACTGGCTCTGCCCGAAAGTATGGTGGTCTTGTACCGATATCTATCGGTACTGCTCGCAGGTATGGTGGTCTCGGCTCCGCTCGTAAGTATGGTGGTCTCGGCTCCGCTCGACCACCACTATTACTCCCGGTGGTCGAGCGGAGCCGAGACCATCCGGGAACCACGAAGCCGGGACCATCCGGGTGGCGGAGCCAAAACCATACAATCGTTTCTCCACCCCTAAATTGACAAGTGTTACCTTTACACAGAAATAATCGGGTATTATTCCCTCAATTACTGACATGCATCTGTCTTTATTATTTTATCTACTTTTGACAATTCATTTTTTTTACTAAAAAAATATCCATACTTCAACTATCCTATGAGCGAAAAAGTCTTCAGCATAGAATCTCACAGCCCGCTTGAATTTTACGGTGTGGGCGACCGCAACCTCAATATCATCAGGGAATTGTTCCCGAAACTGAAGTTGATTGCCCGGGGTGAATTTCTGAAAGTCATCGGGGATCCGGGAGAGCTGGTGGCTTTTGAAGATTTTTTCACCGCGCTGAACCTGCATTTCGAACGGTTCGGAACGATTTCGGAAAATGAACTGAAGCAACTGTCAGAAACAGGCAACACCGAAAGCATGACCCGCCCCGGCTCTCCGGATGTGCTGGTGCATGGCCGCAACGGTATGATCATCAAGGCACGGACGCCCAACCAGATGAAGATTGTGGAGAGCGTGGGGCAAAACGACATGGTGTTTGCCATCGGCCCCGCCGGAACCGGCAAAACATATACCGCCGTGGCGCTGGCCGTGCGCGCACTGAAGAACAAAGAGGTAAAGCGGATTATCCTTACCCGTCCGGCCGTTGAAGCGGGCGAAAATCTGGGGTTTCTGCCGGGCGACATGAAAGAAAAGCTCGACCCTTATATGCAGCCGCTTTACGACGCCCTGCGCGATATGCTTCCGCCTCAGAAACTGCTTACCTACATTGAAGACGGAACCATAGAGATCGCCCCGCTGGCGTTTATGCGCGGCCGCACACTCGACAATGTGTTTGCCATCCTGGATGAAGCCCAGAATGCCACCAACAGCCAGCTCAAAATGTTCCTTACCCGTATGGGCAGGGCTGCCAAATTCTTTATTACCGGCGACATTACCCAGATAGACCTGCCAAGACAGCAGCAATCAGGCCTGCTGCAGGCATCCCGCATACTGAAAGACATTCCGGGGATTGATTTTATCATGCTCGACGAAAGCGACGTGGTAAGGCATAAACTGGTTACGCGCATTATCCGCGCATATGAGCGTGAAATGCCGCAACCGCAAAAAAATCAGGCGAAGCCCACAGCCCCGCCTGAAGAAGAAACTCCACAACAGCCCGTTAACGGCTGATCAGCACCTTGTGGGTGCCAACACTGTTTTCCGCAGCGTATTTCAGATAGTAAATCCCTTCCGCCAAATCACTGACCGGGATCAGCACGGTTTCCTGTCCGGTAAAGCCAGCCCGGATATTATTGACAACCACCCTTCCCGAAAGGTCAACCAGTGAAACAAGCACATCGGCAGGCAATCTGCTGCTCAATTCAACCCGCAGCCAGTCGCTGGCCGGCACCGGATAAACCTGCACACCCAGTCCGCCGGAACTAACTGCAGTTGCCATACCTACAGTGGTTGCATCACTGATATAGGATAGCTCCCACCCGCCAGCTGTTACATCGCTGTTGGTATTGAAAAGTATCATGGCTTTCCCTGAAGGAATGGTCACCGATTCCGGGATCTCACTACCCGAGAAACTGGCAACCAGCGATTGTGATGCCAGATTGTATATCTTCACCTGATCATGATCCGGTTCAGTGTCAAGAGCATTAAAAGTAAAAGTGATCGAATTTGCATTTTCGGGCTCCACCCTGAATTTACAGACACTGTTGTTGTTGTAATCGCGGGTTCCGCTGCCATCGGTAATCACCCCCGAAAGATCGTTGAAGATGGTCGTTCCGGAGCAGAAAACAGCCTGATCGCTGTTGTAGGAAAGCCTGAAACCGCTTCCTTCATCACCTTCCGTCAGAAACTCAAGAAAAAGTTTATCCCCTGTTGCCGTGATTGCCTGGGGCAATGCTGTACCGGTGAGGCTGGCCAGCAGCGGGTATGAGGCATCGGGTCCGTCGAAAATATTCAGTACATCCAGCCCATCGGTAAGGTTGAATTTTTCGAAGGTTAGTGTCAGGTTGGTCACGGAATCCGCCGGAGCGATCAGCCAGCCGCAGTTCAACCCGCCGGTGTAATTATCCACCGGGCCGCTGCCGTCCTCAATGGTCCCGTTGTGCCGGGTCAGGGTTTTGACACCATTGCAGTAGTAAGGGTAATTGCTACCCGGGTAAAAGTTTACAATCGCTCCCTGTCCGTAAGTAAAATTATTGCCGCCCGGGTTCAGGTTGTTTAAGTAAAAATATCCATTGTACGAACCGCTCCATCCCCAGTTGAAATGGAAATAGTCGGTACCCTGATAGCCATCAACATTAAATGCATGTCCTCCTGATCCGAAACCATTGTAATACAATGGCCAGCCGTTGTCAAGGTTCTGCATCAACAGTTCAGCCCACCCGGTTTGGGAATAATTATCCTTTTGCTGAAGCGACAATTGATTTGCATAGCCAAAGTGTTCCCTGAGAGCGCTGGCGGCATCAAAACTGTAAGCACCCGAGCCATCCGGCGCATACATCATATCTACCGCAACGCCGCAGTGATACTGAATCTCAGCCATTTCATGGTTCGATTCGGGACCTATTTCGTTGCGCATCTGATCGTAGTCATAATCAGCCTGACTAAAATCAACAAACAAATAACCGTAATCGGAATAATAACCGTGTGAACCTGTTCCCTGAAGCGGATAGCGCCAGTAATAAATAACCTGAGCCATGGCGGTAGCCACGCAGCCGGCGTAAACATGACCGCCGGGCCCTGCATCATCCTCGGGACACAAGGCATTGTATCGCGAGCCCTGGTCCCAGGTTGAGGGCAGCAGCGGTTCCACCGATCTCAGGTCGCGTTGCATAGCTTCCACGGGATTATAGTTTAACAGGGATTCCCATGATGCATTGATATCAGGCGTAGCTGTTAAATTGCTGTCCATGATGTCGCTGAGCTGCAGTTCATAACCCGCCAGCCAGGCAGCCAATGCAGGAGGTTGATTATCAGGCGTAAAGTTGCCATCAAAGGAATAACCCAATACAGGAATCGCTGCATCTGTGGCAGCAATCAACACATATCCCCCGTTTTCGAAATTAAAGGCATACATCAAGGTGCGCTCTGTCCCAATATGTATAGCCGGTAAAGCCTCCGGCAATTCTTGCGCAACCATTTGAGCATCAGACATTCTGCTGTGTAAAAAAGCAGTTGCCACCCGGCGTGCCGTGTTTTCATCCACATTTCCTGCAAATGCTGCAGCAAAAGCCAATAACAAACTCAATAATAAAGCAGATCTTCTTTTCATGTAAGTTTAGTTGAGTTTCCAAAATTAATTAAAAAGCAGCGCGATGCATAAAAAAAAAGGAAGTTTACAATCGTAAAACTTCCCTTTTCCGTTTCGGTATATCCCGAAATGCTTATTCAATAATCAGTTTCCGGGTAATCCGGCCCGATTCACTCTGAAGGGTCAGCATATATACTCCGGGATTCAGGTGGTTAAGCTGCATTACTTTATGGACAAAACCAGCCATCAGTTTCTGATCATCACGATAAACCTCCCTGCCGGTAAGGTCAGTGACAATAAACCCGGTTTGCTGTGATTCGGCTATGCTGAAGCGGATTTCGGCATAGCCCTTGGCCGGATTGGGGTATATGGACAAATCTGAAACAAAATCATCATTGGAAGTTCCTACATTGGAGATGTAGTACTCCGCCTCAAAGCCCTGATTATTATTGAATCCGTTTGAAGTAAAAAGCAGCAGCATCTTGCCTGTAGGTGAAACAAGGGGTTCCGGCACTACTGATCCGGTATAGTTTGCAATCAACTGATTGGTAGGAATTGCATAGACTTTCAGGAAATCTTCATCCTGTTCGAGGTCAAATTCAGTGAACGCCAGGGTAAGTTCATCTACAAAGGGGCCCGGATCAATCTTCCACTTGCACATGGAATTATGATTGTAACGCTGATCACCACTGCCATCGCTGAAAGCGCCGAAAGGTTCCGAGAGGGTAACGGTTCCGGTACAATAAGATGGCAGGGTTGAGGAAAATTCAGCGGTAAAACCTGCTGACGTACCGCTACCATCGGTAAGAAATTCAATGAACATCCTGCTGCCGGTAGCGGTGAGGGGTTCAGTGGCTGCATTCATATCATAGGTTGCAAGCAATGGGGCCCCGCTGTTTTCACCGTCATACACATTGATTACATCACCATCGGCCAGCTCAAACCTGCTGAAGGTCAATGAAATTGAAGTAACTGAATCTTCCGGGGCAATCAGCCAGGAGCAAGCCTGATCTGAGAGGTAATCTTCCAGGGGGCCGCTGCGGTCTTCAAAAATACCCATAGGGGAAGTAATCACATGATTATCGCAATGATAAGGATAGTTGGCAGGATTGGGGAAAAAGTTCCTTACCATAGCCTGATTTCCGCTATATCCGCCTACATCGGTGATGGTGTAGAAGCCATTTCCGCTACCGCTCCATCCAAAATTAAAATGATACAATTTCCCTGAACCGGAGGTCTGATAACCATCAAGCACAAAGGCATGTCCTCCTTCAGAGCTCTGTCCTGAATAGTACAGCGGTTTAAGTTCATCAATGCTTGAAACAATCATATTGTCCCAGGCGGATGAACTATAATTGCTTTTTCTGACATACTGAGCTGTTGTTGAATACCCGAAATATGCCCGGATAGCATACGGCACATCATCGCTGTAGGCACCTGAGCCATCGGGGCCATACATCATTCTTACGCTGACACCGCAGTGGAACTGAAGTTCAGCAATGGCATTTACAGCCCTGCCGCTGCCGGAGGTAATCGAATTGAGCATGGCATCCCAGTCATAATAAGTCTGGCCGAAATTTGCACTGATGGTACCATAAGAACCATAGTTATAGGAATAACTTCCGGTTCCATGTTCAGGATAACGGTAGTAAGCCATGATCATCGACATCGCGGTAGCGACACAGCCGGCGTAAACATGTCCTCCGGAACCGGCCGGGTCCTCCGGACAATAAGCGTTATATGGAAAATCCTGATTCCAGATTACAGGTAAAAGTGGCTCCTGATCACGGTTGCCGCCGGGCATAAAAACGGGGTTTATCATCGACTGATAATATTCCCATGCAGATCTGATTTCTTCAGTTTGCAATGCCCTGGCACTCCGGAGGTAATTGATCTGATCGTCGTATCCTGCCAGAAAACTGCTGTAATGCGGCGCCAACTCTCCTTCGGGAAATGCCCCCCGGTCAGTATATCCTATCACCGGACCGTAGGTATCTTCACCGGAAATAATGATGAATCCTCCGGTGCTGACATTAAAAACATAATAAACAGGCAAGCCGTTATTTTCATGCGTTCTGACCGGAACAAGTTCAAGTTCGTTCATCTGAATATTAATCCCGTCCTGCACCATTTGTTCATAACAAAAATTCCGGGCTACCATCGCAGCAGTCTGGGGTGTGACGACCTCCGCCATTACCTGGTTCGAAGCAATGCCAAGCAATAAAAAGAATAACAGTAGTTTAGACTTCATTAGCTGTTGTTTTTGATTTGATTGCCGCCAAAAGTATAAAAAATGCCCCTGCATAAAATTTATACAGGGGCATTTAGAATCAATCTAAATAACTTTACCGGATGACGATGCGCTGGTTTTGCTGCTGAAGTCCGTCCGAAAGGCTGACCAGATAAATTCCGGAAGGCAGGTGGGAGAGAT
>Ga0116162_10002554_pt1 | contig 11295 bp, 9 predicted proteins | sample AD_UKC105_MetaG_FD_89875 | JGI IMG/M metagenome (GOLD analysis project Ga0116162, IMG submission 89875) | Active sludge microbial communities of municipal wastewater-treating anaerobic digesters from Hong Kong - AD_UKC105_MetaG | ecosystem: Engineered > Bioreactor > Anaerobic > Digestate... | reverse complement strand
TGTCTTTTGTGTCGCTTAAGGGCAAATATTGCGGATTTTGAGGAATTGCAGCAAAAAAGCTCTGTCTTGATTTTGTGAGAGATAAATCATACCCCTTAGAATTAATACGAGAAGGTCCGTAAATATATTCTGGTTTTTCAATGGGTTCCGGCACTTTTTCTTGTTTTACTTTTTCGATAGGGTCCGCAATAATTTCATCTATGGCTGTGTCTTTATTTCGCAGTTTTGCAACAAAAGAAGCGTTGGCTCCGTTCTCCAGCATTCGTCTGACAAGATAGGGAAGTAAGTCTTCATAAGGGCCAACGGGCGCGTAGATCGTGACGGGAAGATTTTCCTGTGATCTCAGTATGTCTCCAAGACTTGATCCCATGCCGTGAAGTCTTTGGAACTCAAAGCCTTCACGATTATATTTCGAGAATTCTAGAACGGCGGCAGCCGTATAGGCATTATGAGTCGCAAACATTGGGTAGAGATGAGGGCGTGCTTTCAGAAGTTTTTGTGCGCATGTCAGATAAGCCAGATCTGTTTGGCTTTTTCTTTGATAGACGGGATAGTCTTTCCAGCCTCCGACTTGAGCGCGTTTAATTTCACTATCCCAGTATGCGCCTTTAACCAGTCGAACCTGCAGGGTTAGACCATGAGATTTTGCAAGAGTTTCAATCCATTCAATGACATAGGGCGCTCTACGATCATAGGCTTGGACGGCAAGGCCGAAGCCGCGCCAGTCGGTTTTCCCCAGTTTTTCCACTACGGTTTTTATAATTTCCAGAGAGAGTTCCAGACGTTCGGATTCTTCGGCGTCGACTGTTAATGTGATCCCTTTTTGTGCAGCATTTTTGGCGAGTGTTAATAGTTTTTCCGAGATTGCGGGGACGCATAAATCTGCATGTTGCCAGAGATATTTCGGGTGCAAAGCCGAAAGTTTGACCGACATTCCATGACGTTGCTCAATGGGTTTTGTCAGATCAACAGATGCTGCGATTTGGTTCAGAGCTTTGCAATAGGACTGAAAGTAACGTTCGGCATCCTCTATGGTTCTCGCTCCTTCTCCCAACATATCGAATGAGCAGCGGTAGCCGTTCTTTTTTGCAAATTCCTGACCTTGTTCGATAGCTTTTTCTATTGTTTGACCGACAACGAATTGTGCGCCTAGTCTTTTTACTGTTTCTGTTATGGCTTTTCTAATGACGGGCTTTCCGAGCGCTCCAGCAATAGACCCCATCCCCAAGGCTTTTTTTGCGATGCTTAATCCAGTGCTGGCGCCTTTCATCAGGAAGTTTTCTCCTCCGACTTTGTTCCAGTCTGAACTTAAAAGCTTTTCTTCAATTAACAGGTCCGCTGTTGCCGCATCGGGAATGCGCAGGAGAGATTCTGCTAAAGTCATCAATGCTCTGCCTTCAGGAGAGGTCAGGGAGTAATGCTGCAGAAAAGTTTCAATTTCCGTTGAGGATGTTTTTGCAGCTCTGATAAGTTCAATATAGTTTCTCGCTCTGGTTTGAATTGCCAGAGATGTGTCTTTATCCCAGTTTAATTGTGCTAAAAGAGCCTGAAGCGTTTCTTTCAGGTTATGCTGGTCATAGGGAGGGATTGAAATTTTGTGATCCATGGTCATTGAGTATAGCATTTCGGCAAAAAAGTGCTAAAAGCTTTTTATGGCTGATTTTTCTGATTTTGATCTGGCGGCGCCCAAGTCCAATGTACCTGAATTGAGTGTTTCAGAGCTGGCTTTGTCTTTGAAACGCACTTTGGAAGATACTTATGGGCGCGTGCGCGTTCGTGGGGAATTGTCTCGCGTTAAGATTCATAGTTCGGGTCATCTTTATTCCGATTTAAAAGATGCGGATTCTGTTCTCAATATTGTTTGTTGGCGCGGCAATGTTGCGCGGTTATCTATAAAGCCTGAAGAAGGCCTTGATGTTGTTTGCACAGGTAAAATTACATCCTATCCTGCGCGGTCTAATTACCAGATGGTCGTTGAAACTATGGAGCTGGCCGGAGAAGGGGCTTTGCTCAAGATGCTCGAAGATCGGCGCAAAAAGCTGGCTGCCGAGGGGTTGTTTTCAGAAGATCGAAAAAAGCCACGCCCTTTTCTTCCTGATGTAATCGGAGTCATTACGTCTCCTACAGGGGCAGTTATTCGCGATATTTTGCACCGTCTGGACGATCGTTTTCCGCGTCGGGTTTTGTTGTGGCCTGTCAGGGTTCAAGGTGAAGGCGCTGCCGAGGAAATTGCTGCGGCTATTCGGGGCATGAACAAGCTTGGTGAGGGAGACGGTATCCTTCGGCCTGATTTACTTATCGTTGCCAGGGGGGGTGGAAGTCTTGAGGATTTAATGCCGTTTAACGAAGAGATCGTTGTTCGGGCTGCGGCTGAAAGTACTATTCCCCTGATTTCGGCGGTTGGGCATGAAACTGACACAACTTTGATCGATTATGCTGCGGATTTAAGGGCGCCGACCCCGACAGCCGCAGCAGAGTTGGCGGTTCCTGAGAGGATATTGCTGCAGAATAGTTTGTCTGATCTTCATATGCGTATGGGGCAAGTTGTACGCAGTCAGCTCAAGAATTGTGTGCAGCAATTCGGTCATTTATCGGCTCGTCTGGGTGATCCTTCCCGATTGTTTGATATCAGAACGCAAAAACTAGATCATTTGTCAGATCGGTTAACGCACGCTCTTTCGGGATTGATTGCCGTTAAGGATCAGGGTTATTTGCGTCTTTCCGGGCGATTGGCTCACCCCAAGCAGCAAATTCAGGCTGCACAGAAAAGTCTCGATCATTGCGGGAGTAATTTAAAGCGTGTTGGTGGGGCTTTATTTCAGGATAGGGAGATCAAGCTGTCTCATTGCGCCAAGATGCTGGAATTACTGTCTTTCAAGTCAGTTTTGGGGCGCGGTTTTGCTGTTGTTCGCGATGAACGAGGGGCGGTATTAACTACAGTGGGCGGACTTGTTCCCCAACAGCGCTTACAAATCGAGCTTCAAGACGGTATAGTGAAAACAATTGTTGAAGAAAAATCTTAAATATCATAAGACAAAGCCATGAGATTGCCGCTTAACGAATTAATGGAGAAGCTTGGGGTCAGTTATGTTCTGTCCCCTTATGAAACTTTTCCGTGGTCGGCCTATGATGGAGAGACCGGAAGAACATGTAGTGCGGAAGTGCGCATGAATCCTGATGGGACTGAAGTTGAGGCTGAAATACAGATCCTTTATGATGACCCTCCTGAGGGAAAAGCCAGCGTTGAGCAGATTTTATGGGCGAAGTTCAAGCCTCATATCCAGACACAATGGGATACGTCGGATTTATGGGTTCGTCGTGAGAATTGGTCAGGCAAAGTTTATAATTGGGAAGAAAAATGCTGCAATTTCTTCCGTGCGGTCATTACCGAATTAGCGCAGGGTAATATTCCCGATATTGATGCGTTGTTAGAGCGTGAGTTGTCTGAGAAAGAGCGGTTCTCGGGTTCTAGAGGATCGGGAGGCGGTAAGTCTCCCAAAATAAGACCGGAGCAATTGCTCAATATGAAAGGCCAAGGATTCTAATTTCCTTGACCTTTTTATAGTCTTTCCGTTTTCTTGCCTATGCGCGTAAAGTTTTCAGGAATTGCACAACTTTGGTTGAAAGCTCTTCTGATTGCTCTGACAGGCCTTTAGCGTAATCATAGACCATTGCGGATGATTGCCCTGTTTCTTGAGCTTTTTGGTTCACTTCACGGATACCGTCCGAGACCTCAACCGTTCCTGTTAGGGCCAATTGAATGTTGCGGGAGATTTCGTTGGTTGCAGCGCTTTGTTCTTCTACGGCTGCAGCAACGGTGCTGGTTATTTCGTCAATGCTTTCGATGACGCGCAGGATTTCTTCGATGCCTTTTTCAGATTCTTTGGTCTCTTGTATGCCTTTGATTTCTCTAGAGATTTCTTCTGTAGCGTTCGCTGTTTCATTGGCCAGTTTTTTCACTTCATTGGCGACAACGGCAAAGCCTTTGCCCATCTCCCCTGCTCTTGCTGATTCGATTGTTGCATTAAGAGCCAGAAGGTTGGTTTGTTCGGCGATTTCAGAAATGATGGTAATGACGCTTCCGATTTTTTGGGATGCTTCCACGAGGCGTTGCACTCTGCTGACTGTTACTTCTGCTTTTGATTTTGCATCTCTTGTGACGTTGCTAGAATTCATCACTTGAGTGCTGATTTCCTGAATGGAGGCATTCAGCTCTTCTGTAGCACTTGCAACGGTTCCAACGCTTGATGCTGCAGTATCAGCAGAGCCGGAAACATGTGTGGATTGGCTTTGGGTATCATCAGCAATGCCTGACATTGTTTCAGACAGAACTGTCATTTGGCCTGCGGAATTGGATATGGTTTCAATAACTTTTCCAACTTCTGATTCAAAGGAATGTGCCAATTTTTCCATTGTTGCGCGCTTTTCTTCTGCTGCGCGAATTTCGCTCTGGACTTGATCTTCACGCAATTTTTTGGTTTCAAGTGCGTTGTTTTTGAAGATTTCTAGTGCGCGGCCCATATCGCCGATTTCATCTTTTTTATCTGTATATGGGATTGTTACTTCCAATTTTCCATCGGTCAGTTGTCGCATTAAATCTGTGATCTTTAGAATTGGTTTAACAATGCTATTTCTTGAGATCAGGACAGCAGATGCCATCAAAAGGATCGAGATTATTGAACTTGTAACGACTGTAGTGAGAATAACTTCTTCTTTTTTCATGACTTTATGGTCAATTGCGTTGAATTCTTCCTCAATAATTCCAGAAAACTCTTCCATGGCGCCTTCAAGATATTCGAAATCCTCTTCGAATTTTGCGTATTTCTCATTAATGCCTTGAGGATTTGCAAAAGCGGATGTTGTTAGGGCTTCGGCACTGGAGATATATCGATCCAGAGGCTCTTTCAACTGATCCAGCTTTTCTTGGACTGCAGCTGATATTTGCAGGTCTTCAACTTCCTTAATGAGACGGCGGAAATTTTCTGCGTGCTCTAATGTGCTTTCAATTGCTCCGGATTTTTGGGAATAATCGTTTTCACGGGCGGCTTTAATGGCAAATAAAACGTCAGCTCTTAAACCGTCATGCATCATGTCGGCTTCGGTCTGGTTTCTCAGAGCTGTAGAGATGGTTTTTGCTTCTGTATACACAGCATCAAGCTCGGTACTTTCGTAATATGAGAGAGCTAGTAAAAATGAGATGATCGTTGATGTCAGAGCTTGCGCTGGTCAGCGTATCTCTTTCTGTGTAGGCCAAAGAGAGATTCCAGTTTGTTTGGTAGATGAAGTCTACGCCTGTGGTCAGATATTCCATGTCGTTATCAGAACCGTCTGCATTATTCAGGCGAACCCACTCACCTTTTAGGGCGGCCTCGAGGTCTTCATTTACAGGAATTGTATAGAAAAGACCCAGAGCAAAACCATGTTCTGTGTCAAAACCAGCGTCAGCGTCTCCGTGGTGTTGGTTTCTGTAACCGAAATGGGAATTCAGACCTTCAACTTGGAAAATATTTTCACTGTCCATAGCAACCGAGAAAGAGTTCAGGTTTTCTGTATTGCTGGCACCTCCGTCGGATTTGCTTGTTCTTCCACGACTTGTGATAGCTGAGTCGGTTAGGAAGCTTGTGTCTGCAAAAAAGAGATTTGCTGCGAAAGTGTGTGTTCCCAGATTTTCTGTCTCTACGGTACATGTTCCGCCAAATCCGATACGCTCGGTCAGTTCATAATCTTCAGCGAAATCATTGCCGTAAATGCTCAGTCCTTGTTCCCACGCTGTGCCGAATTGTGGGTTGAATTTACCCGCGTAGAGACCGAATGTATCGGTGGTGTAGGTGAGTTTTAGCTCTTCTGCAAATAAGCCCTCGCCGTCGAAATATGAATCATCGCCTGCATCAGGGTCTCTGACTTGTTCAAAGACAAGGCCGGCTTCCAAAGCGATTTCTTCTGTGATGCCCAAGGTGATATAGGGTTCGATCTTTGCTCTAAGATTATTAACTTCCTCGTCATGATCGTCTGAGTCATAAACGTAGTCATTCTGGATTTCTATGCCAATTTCAGCAGACAAAGTCGGGAATGTTTCTGCTGCATCTTGTGCGAAAGCAGGGTTGCACAAAAATGTCGATACCAATAGCGTTGCAACGGCAAAAGAGCGTGTGAATTGCATGATAAGATTCCCCAGAAGAAAGTTTTGAAATTTTTACCGAAAATGATCTAGAATCAATATTTTAGTAGGCTACCACAATACCGTACGTTGTAGCAATATCCTTTAACCCCCCAGCGGATAATGCTCCGGTTCCTTCAAAGAACCAGTTGGGGCCGTTTCTTTCCAGAAAACCGACGGTTACGGCTGTTGCATTTGGGACTTCTTTGAATTCTTGATCCAGATTGAAGCGCATTAATTCGATACCGTTTTCATCATTCAGAATGCGTAGGAAGCAGTTTCTGACACTTTGAAAGGTTTGTTCTCTGGCATCTGCGTCATAAATCGAGATCACAAAAGCGATGCGGTAGACTTCAAACGGAAGAGACATTAGATCGATCAGCACATTCTCATCATCTCCGTCCCCTGCTCCCGTTCTGTTGTCTCCCATATGCTCTACCGAGCCTTCAAGGCTTTTCAGATTGTTGTAGAAGACAAAGTCTTCATCCATTCGGGTTTGGCCGTCTTTATCTAATAGGAAAATACTCAAATCGAGATCCGGAGCTTCTTTTTCAAAACCAATAACGTCCCAGCCTACTCCGATCATCAAACGACGCAATGTCGGATCGAGACGGGTCAGATTGACTTGCTCGCCCCTTTTTAGTTTGAAAGTTTCGTTAGTATCGCCGTTTACAACGACTTGTGCTGAATCTGTAAACTTATTGTTGTCACTCATAATGTGTCCAGACTGTTATAATTTCACTCGATTATATAAGATTGTTCTTACTATATCCATATGATTGATTACGCGAAATTTCTTAATATATCTTTGATGGAAAGGTTATTGAGCATCAGGGATGGGTGTTTTGTGATCTTCGACCTCGTCATCGGCAGTTTCATAAAGATACTAGGTTGGATCTTTTGATTTCAGCTCTTTCCCAAATGTCCAGACGTCTTTCATTGTTGTTATTTTATCAGGATTTCCCGAGAGGATAGTTCCTTCTCGGTCACGAATAACGCATGTTTCTTCTGCGCAGAAGCGGATTTTGATAAAAACCATACGGTCAATAAAGCTGATATTGGTGATTTCGGCTTCCTTAACGAGATGAATATCGGTCTGGATAGTCTCTCCTCGATCCTGACGAGCGAAAATCTCTTCTTCAAATGCTCTATAGACGCCTGGGGAGAGCAGATTTTTTAGGGTTTTTGCGTCTCCGTGAGCAAAGGCTTCAACAATCATGGCGAAGGCTTCCTTAGCGCCATTGATAAAGAAAACGGGGTCAAAATCCGGTGCGTTATGAATTAATTCAGCCAGTTTTTGAGCTGTATCTGTGTCGGCAATCTGTAATTTTTTAATATTTGCGTCCGCTGTTGTTGACGGTTTTGATAGATCCAGAATTTCGTCTGGGTCTGGTTTGCCTTCGGCATGCGCACGCATGCGTTCTTCCAAATGTTTAACTTCTTCGGAGCGGTCTCTTTCCTCTCCGGTTCTGGTTCCGAGTGTGTTTCGGAGCCAAATTATTAGAACGGCGGCTATGGCTATATATATCAAGAGGTCTGCTGGCACGGGTGAACACCTGTCAAAGATTACTAAATTCTTTTCCAATATAGGTGATTTGGCGCAATCTACAAGTGAAAGCCGTTTCGAAGGGGATAAAAAGCCCTAAAGTGGCCCAAAAAGCTCTGGAATAGGGCTTGGGAAGATTGAAACGCTTTGAAAATTCTGCTAACCAGAGGGCTCATCACAAGAAATTTTTTAAGGAAATTGTAGAATGTCACAGAATAATGGATCTGCCCTCGGTGGTGCTGTCGGACAAGATCAGTCCGGAGCCATTAATCCGTCTAATTTGCCCGTTATGGTGCATGCCCAGTATGTAAAAGATATCTCTTTCGAGAATCCGGGTGCGCCGTTTTCTCTAAAATCAGGTTCGGAGCAACCCAAGCTGGATGTTAATATCACCCTTGATGCGAAACCTATTGAGGATGCGCAGGTAAAGTCTTTGTTTGAAGTTTCCTTACGCTTGTCTGCCCGTGCCGTTCGCGGTGATGAAACCATTTATATCGCAGAAGTTTTGTACGGAGTGGCCGCGTCGATGCCGAATGTTGCCGAAGAACATCATCATGCTTTGCTTTTGGTTGAAATTCCTAAGCTGGCGTTCCCGTTTGCCCGTAAAATTCTGGCTGATTTGGTTCAAGATGGCGGGTATCCTCCTTTGCTCCTAGGGCCAGTTGATTTTGCCGCGATGTATTTGGCTCGATTTGCCAATAAAAACGGAGGAAGTGATGATGCAAAGGCTCAGGCTAATGCCTAGACTTTCATTTGTTGCTTAACTTTGTTTAACAAAGTCTTTCCCCTAGGGGATGGGTACAAAACAGGAATCTAATAGAATCAAGGGGTTGTTATCAACCTCTTTTTTCATATGGAAATTCAATTAGTATTCTATTAACCTATTGAAATAAAATGATTTTTTTCCATCGTGGTTACGTTCCATTAACCATCCACCCGTAGAATAGAACCATGGAAGGGCGAATTGTCCTTTTCGAGTGGTTTAATTTCATAGGGTTGGGGCCTTACAAAATGGATAACACAACTGGAACCGGAGACTCTCAGGACACAGAATTGCAAATCTGGCCGCAAGAGGTTTGTCGATTTGCTTATACGCTGGGTAATTCTCAGCCTGTTCGCTGCACCTGGATTAGTGATGAACCTTTGTTCTATTCTGATTATGACGACGCTTTAGATGAAGATGATTTCTTGCTCGATGACCCTGTTCTTCGTGCTTTGGAAATGGATATTGCCGACTTGCGCGCCAAGACCACTGCCTATGAGAAAATTGCTCAGGAATTCGCTGAAGTTGAAGAACAGAAAGTTTCTATGTTCCGTGATGATGCCGCTTTTATGACAGCCCCAGTGTCAGTTTCGGTTTCTCTAGAAGATCAATTTGAAGAGTTGAAAGCCTTGGCCTCTGATAGTCGTTTGGTGTCTCAATATTTAAGTTTTGCAGCTTTGCAAGGGGTCGATGTGCATTTGAGCAATCAAGTCGTTGATGCCTCTTATGATCGTGGGGCTCAGACAATCCTGGTTCGTGCCGATATGAATCGTGCAGATCAAATTCTTTTGCTGGCGCGGGAATTGCGTCGTATGTATCAACATCGCCATGGTGCAGGGTTGCATCCTCTGACTTTGCATCCTGATTATGCTATTTTGGTTAATCGATCTCAAACTGCAGATTTAATCGTCAGTATGATCCGTGTGGCTTGGGAATTGCATTTAGCTGGGCATAAGGATATTTGGAGCAGAATTGAAAATTCGCCGATGGCTGATTTGGGACGTGCTTTTGCCAGAGAAGCAATTGCTGATTTTCGTTCTATTCAGAATGGTGTTGCTGCCAGAACTACTTTCGAATCCTGGTTCTTGTCCGAGCGTTGCCGCAAAGCGGATCGTGTTCTTATTCAACAAATGCTGGCTGATTATCAGGGGTACAGCTTTTCCGATAATATGGAGGCTTCTCGCGTGATTGCAACGGATATCATGCGTGCGCTGGGGGATGTTCCTTTCGGACAGAATTATATTGAAACGGCTTTGTCTCAAATTATGGTCGATCCTGTCTTTACTGATGTTCGTGATCGTTCCAATGCGAACTTCTTGTGGTTTATCAAATTTGAAAGATCATTTACCGAGGCTGAAAAAGAAGTCGCTGAGCGCAAATCTCAAGAACGCGAAAGCGCTGTGGTTATTGCTTTTCCCGAACGTTTTGCTGATAGAAAATCTGCTCGTGGAGATGGGCAAGAGTCCGGTGAAGTTGTCGACTTGCTCTCGAGAGCTGTGGTCGAATAAGAATTCCAAATATGAGGTTGGATATCTGGTGCAGTGATTGATTTTGCTGCACCAGATTCTTTTTTAGAAAACCGATCTTAAGAAGACAAACAAAAAGAGCGTTAGAGCAATTAGCAAGCCGAAATCTTTATTGCTTTTGAAAATCAAGAGGGAGGAGGCCGGGTCTTCATTGTTCCAACTCACATATTGCCAAAGTAAATGACTGCAGCAAAAGAGGATGCAAATTCCGCTTGAGATTGGCATATGAGCCAGAAAAGTCGAGAGATAAATAAAATAGGCGGTCATGCAGTAAAAGAGCCCGACATAGGACTTAATATGTGTTCCGAATTTTAGGGCTGTCGATTTGATTCCGATCAGGGCGTCATCCGCCATGTCTTGTTGCGCATAAATTGTGTCGTAGGCCAGAGTCCAGAAAAGACCTGCAACATAAAGAGCCCAGCTGTAGGTTGGCGGAGCGCCGTCCGACATGGCGGTTGCTCCCATAAGAGCCCCGATATTAAAGGTCAGGCCTAATACAGCTTGCGGGTACCAGGTCACTCTTTTTGCTGCGGGATACAGGATAACCGGAATGAGGGATAGTACTCCAAGAATGACTGTATAGAGGTTGAATTGTGTCAGAATGACCAAGCTGAGCGATAATAAAACTCCCAAGAAGAGGACGGCGTTGCGCGTTGATATGGCTCCGGAAGCCAAGGGGCGGTTTTTTGTGCGCTCGACGGCTTTATCAAAATCTTTATCCCATAAGTCATTAATAATGCACCCTGCACCGCGCATAAGGATGGCGCCGAGTGCAAAAAGGCAGACAGTTTTAGCGGTTTGAATGTCAAGGGATGCTGTCGGAGATAAGAAAATAGCCCAGAGTGAGGGTAGAAGGAGCAGCCAGATACCAATCGGGCGGTCGAGGCGCATCAAAAAGGCATAGGGTTTTATGCTGACGGGAAGGTATTTTATCCAGCCAGTGGCCACTATGTCTGTATGTGGTGTAGGAGCGGTCATTTTCATGCAGCCACTATCCCCGAATGGTTTTAAATTGACAAGAACTCATATTTTATATAGCTTATGTAAAAAAATAAATAATGATATTCGGCAATGTAAAAAAGAGGTGTGCAATGACAAATCAGATCGCCCAGCCCTTTGGGAATGTTCAAGATCAAGAGTCCTATCATTTGGAGCAATTACGAGCGATTTCCGCTCGTGTTCTTGCTGCTAAAGAGGATGAATTTGGAGAAGACTTTTCTACATTTGTGGGGCATTTGAAGGCTCTTCGGGTTTCGCAATGTCGAGATGAGCTGGCTCAGCTTGTCTCAGAAGTCCCCTACCA
>Ga0116162_10002550_pt1 | contig 11302 bp, 10 predicted proteins | sample AD_UKC105_MetaG_FD_89875 | JGI IMG/M metagenome (GOLD analysis project Ga0116162, IMG submission 89875) | Active sludge microbial communities of municipal wastewater-treating anaerobic digesters from Hong Kong - AD_UKC105_MetaG | ecosystem: Engineered > Bioreactor > Anaerobic > Digestate... | reverse complement strand
CGCGACACGCAAAAGACTGTCTGCACGGGCGTTGAAATGTTCCGCAAGCTGCTTGATCGCGGCGAAGCCGGTGACAATGTTGGCGTACTCTTGCGCGGGACCAAGCGTGAGGACGTTGAGCGCGGTCAGGTTTTGTGTAAGCCCGGCTCGATCACGCCGCACAAGAAATTCATGGCCGAAGCCTACATTCTGTCGAAGGATGAAGGCGGTCGTCACACACCATTCTTTACGAAGTATCGCCCGCAGTTCTACTTCAGAACAACGGACGTGACCGGTGAAGTGACGCTGCCATCAGGCACGGAAATGGTGATGCCCGGCGATAACATCAACGGTATGGAAGTCGAGCTGATCGCGCCTGTCGCGATGAGTGAAGGCCTGCGCTTCGCCATCCGCGAAGGCGGCCGCACCGTCGGCGCCGGCGTCGTCTCCAAAATCGTCGAGTAAGCTTACTTTAATAAAGAATTCAAAAGGGCCGGTTAATCCGGCCTTTTTTATTGGCCGTTTTAAATATTACCGTGGTAAAATGGGAGTTATGAGGCATATCTTCTATTACAGTCTTTTCCTTATTTTGAGTTCTGTCAGTGGCGGCGGTTTCGCTTATGCGCAACCAACCAGCGAAGTCAAAGCGACGGATTATCGTCAAAGCTATTTAGCAAACCCATATTACAATCAGATGGCAACAGAAGCCCTGGAACACAAGCCGCCGCGTTTTGATTTTATGAAATTTCGTTCCTATTATTCGCAGACGCGTCAATATGACCCTATGGGTACGCGCATTCTGAAGGATCTGGATGAGCTTGCGTTTATCGTTATGAATGATGATGACCCTGAACGCGCGGCAACAGCGTTGTTTGGTTATAAAACCCTGGTCAAGGACCATCTGGCCCATATTGATGTGGTGCTCCATGCTCTTGCGCTGGCTCGCGAAGATAAACGCTTTGGAGACTATAAATTCTATCAGTGGGTCCGCGATGGATTGATGAACACGGTTGTTATATCCGGCGATGGTTATACGCTGGCCGGGGCCTATGATGTGATTACCCTGTCCGAAGAAACCATGCTGTTTAACCGTATGGGTTTTCAGCAGATAGACAGCCAGATGGTGAAGGAAAGCATTGTTTATTACAACATGCATGATATCGTCGATGTCAATACTGGGGAAAAGCGGGCTGTTTTCGTAAACACCTCTATTCCTATGAGATATCTTGAAGCGCTTGAAAAAGACCGTAAGGGTGGTTTTTTGCCCGGCTGGCAGTGGCAATAGTTTTAGGACAAGTTTTGACAATGAAGGATATGCCGGAGCATATTCCAGTTTGGAAAAAGCCGAAGACCATGTCGTTGCAGAGTTTTTTACACAAGGTAAAAAAAATTGCGCAAATTGCTCGGCAATTTGAAAGAACGAACGGGTCTGTGTACTCCCCTCTTGTGAAGCCCGGCCTTATTGATGAAGAAGAGGTCCAAGATGCTGCATAAAATTTGGTGGCTTTGGGTCCCGTTGCTTATTTTAGCTGCACAAGCCCTTATTGAACTTTTTGCTTCGCAGAAGCTTTTGGGAGAGCCGCATTCAGAATCCGGCCCGCATGAATTCTTCGAATTTATTTTTGTTGGTGCCGCATTTTTTGTTGCGGTGAGTACACTTACAAAGCTCAAGTATCCTCAACAAAAATGGCTTTGTGCTTGGGTCAGTCTGGCGGCGATCTGCTGCTTCTATGTAGCGGGTGAAGAAGTGAGTTGGGGGCAGCATTTTCTAAAATGGTCAACGCCTGAATATTGAGCTCATATCAACGATCAGGGCGAAACCAATTTGCACAATACATCAAGCTGGCTCGATCAAAAACCACGCTTAATTTTACTGATTGGTTCGGTTACTGGAGGCCTCATCATTCCTTTTTTACAGCGTTTTAAACCCTCAGTATTACCCAAAAAATTTGAGATTATTTATCCACCTGCAATCCTGGGGGTTACGGCAGCTCTGGCTGTAAGCGTAAATCTAATTGATAAAATCTTTGAGCTTTTTACAAAATTTCCTATTCTTTCACGCGGCAGTGAGGTTGAGGAACTCTATCTCTTTTATTTCGTGCTGCTTTATCTGATCGTCTTACGGCGCCGTCTTGCGCAGTAATAATGTTGACCATTCCCTATTTTCCAGCGTCTTGCAATGCTCTAGCCCCAATGCGAGATAAACTCTGAGTACATCTTCTGCTTGTTCGTTAAGAATGCCCGACAAAATCACTGCGCCGTTTTCATCCGTGCAGACCACAAGGTCTGCGGCCATTTCTTTCAACGGGCTGGGCAAAATATTCGCAATAATCAAATCATACGGGCCTTTATCCTGCACAGCGCTCCCTGAAAACCCTTCATTGACCAGCGTTCGCACATTGCCCTTGCCCTCAGGCACGCCGTTAGCTTCCATATGCCGCTGCGTAACGCGAACGCTTTCAGGATCGTTATCAACCGCCAGTACCGGCGTTTTCCAAAGTTTCCATGCCGCAATCGCGAGAATGCCGCTGCCTGTACCCATATCCAGCACATTCCACGGGCATGCCCCTTGTCCTTTCAAATCCAGCATCGCCTGCAAGCAGCCTTTGGTCGTGCCATGCTCACCCGATCCAAATGCCGTGGCGGCATCGATCTGCAAACCCATTTGTCCATCAGGAACGCCGTCGTTATAATGCGCGCCGTAAATAAAAAACGGCCCGACTGAAAAAGGCGGAAATTGTCGATAGGAATACGCCAGCCAATCCCGGTCTGGTACGTCTTCGTTTTGAAAATTAAGAATTTTTGGTAAATCAATACCATGAATCTTGGCCGTAGTTTCAATCCGACCGCTCAAAACCCTCTCTTCAGCCTGCGTATCAAACAGCCATTCCAAAATCCACGGCGCGCTTTCGTTGTTTTCTGTGCGCAGAGCCGAATGCGCGGTGCATAAATCACCCATAGATTCGTTCAAAATGGCTACATCAACGGTGCTCAAATTGGCAGGAAGCTGCAGGAAAACTTTATACACACAACTATCCTTTACTGATAAGCAAAGCGTTAATCCTTTCTTTCGTCATCGCCCTCGTCATCTTCGTCAAGCTCAGCATCAGGGTCGAGATCTTGTAAATCATCCAAATCATTATCGACATCAAGATCATCAAGATCGTCATCATCATCGTCGTCAAGATCGACATTTAGCGCGTCATCATCATCTGTTGTTTCTGCAGTTTCTAAATCATCAAGACTGACAATTTCAGTGTCTTCCGGCTCCTCTTCAATTTCATCCTCGTCATCGCCGTTGGCTTCTTTAGAGGTCTTCTTCGTAACTTGCCCTTCAGCCTCTTCCTGAGCTGTGCTCGCGCGGGACTTACGGCCCTTAAGCTTCATCTCGTTGTTAAACTCCGTATCGCATGAAGGACATATGATCGGACGTTTGTTCATATCATAGAAACGCGCCCCGCAATTCATGCAAATACGCTTAAATCCCCGTGGATCAGAAATCTTCACAGCAGCCTTATTCACGCTCATTCTCCTTGTGCCAAACGCATTAAAAATCATTCAATCTTTAAATCTGAATTGCCTGATTTTATCAGGTGTGTCAAATGCAAAATCAAACTCGTCCCAGGGCTTAATCTCTCCATGCTCTTAAAACATCTCGACCCGGCCTTTATATCATTATAGAATCATGAAAATTTATTCTTACCGGAGGTTCTTCCCATGCAAACACCTGTCGTCATTTGTGGCTTTAAACGCTCTCCCATGCATTTCGCTAATAAGGGCGATCTGGCAAAGGTGCGTCCTGATGATATGGCTGCCGAAGTCATCAAAGCCCTAGTCAAAGATACAGGCGTGAACGCCGAAGACGTCGAAGATTTATTGATGGGTTGCGCTTTTCCTGAAGCCGAGCAGGGCTTTAACATCGCGCGCCTGGTTGTAAATCATGCGGATTTACCAGTCTCAATCGCGGGCGCAACTGTCAATCGCTTTTGTGGTTCGTCCATGAGCGCCATTCATATCGCCGCCGGTGCTATTCAAATGGGTGCGGGCCAGGCCTTTATCTGCGCAGGCGTAGAATCCATGAGCCGCATTCCCATGGGCGGCTTTAACCCGATGCCCAACCCAGCGATTTTTGAGAAATACCCCCAAGCCTATATAGGCATGGGCGAAACGGCTGAAAATCTGGCAAAAAAATATAAAATCACCCGCGCCGAGCAGGAAGAATTCGCTGTTGCTTCTCACAAAAAAGCCGCCGCTGCGGCCGAATCCGGCAAGTTTGATGATGAAATCGTGCCTATCGGCGATGTCAAAACCGACGGCACCATCCGCCCTGATTCGAATGTTGAAAAACTGGCCGAGCTTAAGCCCGCCTTCCTCGAAGACGGCAGCGTTACCGCTGCAACGTCCTCACCGCTCACCGATGGCTCTGCTGCAGTGCTGGTGTGTAGCGAAGAATACGCCGATAAACACAAACTCCCCAAACTCGCGCGGATCAAATCTGTCGCCGTTGCTGGCTGCGCCGCGGAAATCATGGGAATTGGCCCCGTACCCGCCACGCAAAAAGCATTGGAGCGCGCAGGGCTAACGCTGGATGACATCGACATTATCGAACTCAACGAAGCCTTCGCCGCGCAGGGGTTATCTGTGCTGAAAGAACTTGGCGCCGATGTCAGCAAAGTCAACCTCGACGGCGGCGCTATCGCGCTGGGCCACCCGCTGGGCACCTCAGGCGCGCGCATCACCGGCAAAGCCGCAAGCCTGCTGAAGCGCGAGAAAAAGAAATACGCGCTGGCTACCATGTGCATCGGCGGTGGCCAAGGCGTCGCGACTGTTCTGGAGGGGGTTTAAGTGAATTTTTTATCGTTATTGCGAGGAGGGCGAAGCCCGACGCGGCAATCCATCTACAGAGCTGGATTGCTTCGCTGCGCTCGCAATGACGAATGAATCAGATAGAGGAGATAACAAAGCGCAATGCCCGCGTTGAAACCAACAAGGCATGGGAAACCTCATGGACACGCCGCGTCATTATCGCTGCGGGAACATATCTGATCATCGGCGGCTATTTAAGTTTTTTGCACGTCGAGGGCGCCTGGCTTCACGCGCTTGTTCCAGTTATGGCTTATATGCTTTCGACACTTTCATTGCCATTGATACAGGCTCTATGGATTGAAAAAATCTATCTGCGAAATAAGCAAGGCTAAAACATGATGCAGCAGAATTTTCTTCAGGTCATAGGTCTTAAAGACGACGCCGATATAAGCGTTGCTGGTACACGCTTTGTTGAATGCGTGAAAGAATATATCAGCCATGTTGAAAAAACGGCGTCCAAAGACACAATTGCCAAAGAAGAAACAGACGTTACGACACTTTACAAAAGCTTCTTTCCATACTCGGTAGGATGGGCGCGCCAGGAAAGAGAAAAAAACATAAACCAGAAAAACCATCCGAATGCAGCAAAACTAAAAGAAAAAGCTGCAAGCGTTATCGACGATCTGCAAAATAACATTATTGATTTTGCGCTGTGCTATATGGCGATTGGCAGGGCTATCGGCATTATTAACGCTGAGATGAAACGCAGCCCTGAAAGCAATGAAAAAGAAGTGATCTGGACCAGTGAAACAGGCGTAATGCTCAGCAAGCAGCGGAAAAAAAGAGCACAACTTCTCGAAGACAACAAGCGCTTACAACAAGCAAAAGAACTTTTAGAACAAATATATCCGCGCTATGCAGCAGCGGAAAAAGCCGTATCTGAAATATATGGAGCAGACCAAGTAGAAAAACTCCTGCGTTCTTATCGCTCTGGTTTGAGGACAGGAAATTTTGACAAAGCACGCAAAGCCATAGAAAAATTGCTAACAGAAAAAAACAAATTTGCATTCGATAAGAAGAAGGTTGAAGCTGCAAAAGACAAAATTCAGGCTGAAACAAAAGCCTATACAGATTTCCTTGAAGAGCACCGGGAAATCTTAAGCACCGGGGATAAAAAATTATTTTTAAAGCCAACAGAAGTGGACATAATTCTTGATGCAAACCTAATAGAGCTCGCGCAAAGCGAAGCCTTCATAAAAAAATATTTCCGCCCGTTCCTGAAATTTCAGATCGAGTCCTTGAAACATTTACGGACTAAATTGCTTGTTGTCGGCTCGCTCGAAAGCCTTATGACACTTTATATACGTATGATGCGTGGTATTGCTGAACCACTCACAGATATTAAAGCCGTCCGGCTTTATGAATCGGAAGTTATTGAACATGTGATGTATCTTTTGGGCGGACAGTTTCAGGAAGTCAAAAATATCAATGCGCGCATTCAGGAAATACTTCGAGATGTGAGTATAAGCGTACAAAATTATGAAGACGTAAAAGTATGAGCAATGAAAGGACCTCACCATGACAGGGATCAATAAAGTCGCCGTAATCGGATCAGGCGTAATGGGCAGCGGGATTGCCGCGCAGCTCACCAATGCGGGACTGCCGGTTACCTTGCTCGACATTAAGGTCGAAGGCAAAGATCTGGCCGCCGAGGCTGTAGCAAAAATGCTCAAAACTGAACCTGCGCCCTTCATGCGCAAAGCCAATGCGAAGCTGATTACGACTGGCACGATTGACGACGATCTTGATCTTATTAGCGACTGCGACTGGATTATCGAAGTCGTACTCGAAAAACTCGAAATCAAACATGCAACCTATGAAAAAATCGAAAAGGCGCGCAAAAAAGGCTCCATCGTCTCGTCCAATACCTCGACTATTCCGTTGCACAAACTCATCGAAGGCCAGCCCGACTCATTTGCTAAAGACTTTATGATCACTCACTTCTTTAATCCGCCGCGCTATATGCGTCTGCTGGAATTGATTGTCGGTGAAAAAACAGACCCCAAAGCTGTGGAAACCATTCGCGAAATCTGCGATGTTCGCCTCGGCAAAGGCGTTGTGCAATGTCATGATACGCCGGGCTTTATCGCTAACCGCCTAGGCGTCTTCTGGCTTACCGCCGGGGTGAATGAAGCGATCAAACAAAATGTCCAGATTGAGGTTGCCGATGCGGTGATGAGCAAGCCCGTAGGCATCCCCAAAACCGGTGTGTTCGGCCTGATCGATCTGGTCGGCATCGACCTCATGCCTAAACTCTCTGAAAGCCTGCTTTCAACGCTGCCCAAAGATGATGCCTACCGCGATATTTTTATCGATCATAAATTCGTCCACGGCATGATCGAAGCCGGCTATACAGGCCGCAAAGGCAAGGGCGGATTTTACCGCCTCAATCCCGACAACCCGGCAGCAAAAGAAAAGCAGGCCCTCGCCATAAATCCAGACAGCTTCACAGAGGATTCTTCCAAGGGTTCACATTATATAAAATCAATTAAGAAGCAGGCAGAAAACGATTCCGCCGTCTCCGCCGGGCGTAAAGGTTTAAAAGCCGTGGTTGAAACCGACAGTGAAGGCGGGCGCTATGCCTGGGCTGTGCTGCGCGATACGCTGTCCTATGCGGCCAGCCTCGTCGGCGAAATCGCCGAGACAATCTTCGACATCGATGAGGGTATGAAGCTCGGCTACAACTGGAAGCAAGGCCCGTTTGAGATGATTGACGCGCTTGGTCCCAAATACTTCGCCGAAAAGCTCGCCGAAGCAGGCAGGCCTGTTCCAGAAATTCTCTCCAAAGTTGGAGAAGGCACTTTTTATCGCATCGAAGACGGTAAAATCCAGTTCTTCGGACGCGACGGCAAACACCATGATGTGCAGCGCCCTGATGGTGTTCTCTTGCTCCGCGATATAAAACTCTCCAGTCAGCCCGTCATGAAAAACGCTTCAGCCAATCTCTGGGACATCGGCGATGGCGTCCTGTGTTTTGAGCACACTTCCAAAATGAACACCTTTGATGAGCAGACATTCGAAATGCTGGTCAAGGCACAAAAAACCATCGAATCCAGCGATGATTATAAAGCCCTTGTGATTTACAATGAAGCCTCGCATTTTTCCGCCGGAGCCAATCTTGGTCTTGCTATGTTCATGATTAACATCGCGATGTACCCGCAGGTTGAGGAATTTGTCGCCACCGGCCAGCGCGTCTTTATGGGCCTGAAATTCGCGCCCTTCCCGGTTGTCAGCGCTCCATCAGGCATGGCACTGGGCGGCGGCTGTGAAATCTTGCTTTCTTCTGACGCGGTGCAGGCCCATGCCGAAACCTATTGCGGTCTGGTTGAGGTCGGCGTTGGCCTCATACCCGGTTGGGGAGGGTGCAAGGAAATGATCCTGCGCTTTCAGGAGCGCGAGCGGGCTAAATTTGCTGCCGATATGAGCAAGATCGGCAAGGATAATATCTGGTTTTCACCTGATACCACGCCTGTAGGCGCAGTCCGTAAGGCCTTTGAAACCATCGGCATGGCCACTGTCGCCAAATCCGGTCCCGAAGCTGTAGATATTGGCTATCTGCGCAAAACTGACGGCATCACCATGAACCGCGATCGTCTGCTTTACGATGCGAAGGTCCGCGCTCTGGAACTGGCCAAAAATTACGAGCCGCCCGAAAAAGTTAAAGACATCCGCCTCGGCGGCGCTGGTGCAAAAATGGCGCTTGATCTGGCCGTGTCAGACCTGCGCAAATCCGGTAAAGCCACGCCCTATGACGTTGTTGTTTCCGATCACCTCGCCGCTGTACTCTCCGGTGGGGATAAGGGCTATACTGAAACCCTGTCCGAGGATGATCTGCTCAAGCTTGAACTCTCCGAATTCATGCATCTTCTGCACAACGAAGGCACCTTTGCCCGCATCGAACATATGCTTGAAAAAGGTAAGCCTCTGCGGAATTAAACTTTGAAAACAGCCTTCGTCATAATTTATAGGCCCTGACCCTCATAATGAAAATGCGAATAGATTTTTTATGAGAACAAATGTGCAGACTGGAAAACCGAAGCAAGACCAAAACACTGTGTCTGATCGCAGACATAAGTGGCATGTCGGCCTTGCTTGCAGCGCATCGATTGTCGGGGTTCTATCCGCTATTTATGCCATGCACACGGGCGGAGGGAATAAGTTGAATCAGGGCTGGATAACCCAAACGTCATACCCCCATCCCTCAACGTCAGCAAGAACGCAACCACTTCCAAATGCCATTTCAACATATTTTTCCAACGCTGCATCTTTAAATAAATCTTTGGAAAAAGCTACATGTTCGAAACTTCAGCCACCACCTCTTGGTCACTCTTTCAACCAGCCTATTTTTGTTGATCTGCCCTGCCAGAATCGGACGCCGTCTGTCCCTAAATCGCCGCCGCTTTTTAGATAAAATCCAATCTATTGTTCACAGCTTTTTAAACCCTTTCTGTCAGGATGGAAGCATGTTTGGATTTGGAAAAAATAAATCGGACAAACGGAAGAAGCCTAAAGAACTTCAGGCGGGTCGTGTTAAGAGCCAGCGTCTTCGGGAGGAAGCGCTGGCTAACGCACGCGCAGCGCGTGAAACTTTAGGCGATGAAACGGTCCAAAAGATCGCCGAAATCATTGCACGCAAAGAAAACAATCCATTCCAACAAGCTATTCGCCAGCTCGAAAGTGCGGATTCTGACCGTGTGGCCGACGAAATTCTTTATATGCTGGATGAAAAATAATCTTTATTTCCTCTTCGCGCCTTCACGTCTTCGCGGTAGAATAGTCTAAAAAGAGGAGCTTTTTTATGCCCACCTATACCCCGCCAATCGACAATATTAAATTCATTCTTCACGATGTGTTAGGGGCTGCTCAATTGGCAGACCTTCCCGGATATGAAGAAGTCTCCGATGATCTGATGAATCAGATTATCGAAGAAGGCGGCAAGATCTGCGAAGAGGTGCTCTTCCCGCTTAACCTCAGCGGCGATCAGGAAGGCTGCGCCTTTGATGATGGCAATGTGACCACGCCCAAAGGTTTTAAAGAAGCCTACGGCACCTTTGCCGAAGGAGGTTGGTGCGGTCTGTCTGCGACCGGCGAATATGGTGGCATGGGCATGCCAACCCTGCTTAACACGGTGATGCAGGAAATGATCTGCTCGGCGAATATGAGTTTTGGCATGTATCCCGGCCTCTCCCAAGGCGCTTATGAAGCGCTGCACCAATTTGGCACGGATGCGCAAAAAGCGCTCTATTTGCCCAAGCTGATTGAAGGTGTATGGTCGGGAACGATGTGTCTGACCGAGCCGCATTGCGGAACCGATCTCGGCCTTATCAAAACCAAGGCTGAGCCAGTCGATGGCGAAGATAGCTACAAAATCACCGGCACCAAAATTTTTATCTCCGCCGGTGAACACGACCTCACTGAAAATATTGTTCATCTTGTGCTCGCTAAACTGCCCGATGCTCCCGAAGGCGCGCGCGGTATATCACTCTTTGTTGTGCCTAAATTCATGCCTAACGATGATGGCAGCGCAGGGCAGCATAATGGCGTAGCGTGTGGTTCGATCGAACATAAAATGGGCATTCATGCAAACTCCACTTGCGTCATGAATTTCGATGAAGCCTATGGTCAGCTTGTCGGTGAGCCGCACAAAGGCCTCAAAGCGATGTTTATTATGATGAATGCTGCACGCCTTGGCGTTGCAATGCAAGGGCTTGGTATTTCTGAAATCGCCTACCAAAACGGGTTGGCCTATGCAAAAGAGCGCTTACAAATGCGCTCCCTCACCGGTACTAAAGCGCCGGACAAACCTGCCGATCCGATCATCGTTCACCCTGATATTCGCCGCCTGTTGCTTAAATCAAAGTCCATTGTTGAAGCTTCGCGCGCGCTATCTTATTGGACAAGCCTTAATCTCGATATTGCTGAAAAGCATCCCGATGCAGACAAACGCCAGGAAGCCGATGATCTTGTGGCATTGCTCACGCCAATCATAAAAGCGTATCAAACCGATATGGGTCTGGAGATCGCTGTGGATATGCAACAGGTCTATGGCGGCCACGGCTATATCGCCGAATGGGGGATGGAGCAATATGTCCGTGATGCCCGCATTGCCCAGATTTACGAAGGCACCAACGGCATTCAGGCCCTTGATCTGGTGGGGCGCAAAATGCCGCAAAGCTTCGGTCGGTTGCTGCGCAGGTTTTTTCATCCGGTGCAAAAATTTATTGAGTTAAATCAGGCAGATGAGAGCTTGCAGGAATTTATTTTCCCGCTCGCCAAGGCCTTTGCCAAGCTCCAGCAATCCACCGCCATCATTGCCCAAAAAGGCCTAGAAAATCCGGATGAAGCGGGCGCAGCCTCCGTAGATTACCTGCGCTAGTTCGCTCTTGTCGCGCTGGCCTATATGTGGTGTTTGATAGTGCAGGCTGCACAAAAGAAATTGGCAGAGGGTGAAGGGGAT
>Ga0116162_10002548_pt1 | contig 11309 bp, 7 predicted proteins | sample AD_UKC105_MetaG_FD_89875 | JGI IMG/M metagenome (GOLD analysis project Ga0116162, IMG submission 89875) | Active sludge microbial communities of municipal wastewater-treating anaerobic digesters from Hong Kong - AD_UKC105_MetaG | ecosystem: Engineered > Bioreactor > Anaerobic > Digestate... | reverse complement strand
CGTTTGCTCGGCAGTCCCGAACAGAGCCGCCCATGTGAGCGGGCCGATTATACCATCGACTTCGAGCCCGTTGTCGGACTGGAACGCTTTAACCGCCGCTTTTGTCTCGTCGCCAAACGTTGACTTTGTGGCCGCGCGTAAATAGCCGAGAATTACAAGCCGCTTTTTAGCGGCAAGCACATCATCCCCGCTTGACCCTTTCGAAAGGTTTCGCGTGAACATCTTTGATAGCTTAACCATGTCTGGCATCATTCCACCCCCCATATCCGGTTTACATAAACATCACCGGTCGCTACGCTTAGACCCATACGCCCAAACTTCACATAGTAATTTCCTGTTCGCCCCGAGCAGATCGTTTTCATTTTTCCAGCCAAACCTCCTTGATCGTGAGCGTGGACGCGTTCAGCTGATAAGCCCAAGCACACCCGACGAACACATCCTGCGCTCCCGCGACCCCGGAAATATCCAGTGAGTACTCCCGATTTGTGGCCGACCGGCTTGCATTAGCAGTCTGGCTCTCGCAAAGCAGCAATGCGCTGAACACGCTCGAACTTGTCCAGTTGCCGGACCGCACAGGCGCAGTAACAAGATAAAACTGCGAATACCCGTCTTTGTCCCAGCCGCTGCCGCCCAGGTTGAAATCCAGCCGCAGATGCAGTGTATTGTAGCCAGTCAGGTCAACATTGTTTATGATTTCCACAACGCCGGATTTGCCGGACGTATACTTGTCCGGCATCGTCGCAACCATGCTGGAAGCGTTCTTTGTTAATCCGGGCGCAACGGCATTCCAGATACTCCCGTTTCCCGTCCACGCCCGTGCTTGCCATCCTCCCGTAAAAGATGGATACTCGTTTCCGTACTTATAAAGCCATTTCCCCGGGGACACAGGAACCTTAACGACATTCGGCATTACAGATCACCCCGCATAATGATGCGGATTGGGATGTCTTCATCCGGCACGTCGCCATCTGCGATATAAACAATCTCCGTTCCGGCTGTCTGGAATCCGTCATACAAAAGTGCTTCTCGCAGTTTCTCACGCTGGTTTGGCGTTGATTCTCCGTATCGAGACGGCAGTAGTTCTTGCACGCTGGTAGCCGTAACACCAGAAAGAGCGCTATAGTCGGATGCTTTCAGGTGTATTCCTCGTCCCTGCGGCTCGTACGGCTTTCCCACAGCCCCGGCCACAAACATCGTCCATCCGCTATCAGCAGGGGATATTGTCGTTGATCCATCAATAACGAGTCTCGCGCGCGTCGCGCTCGCGGGAGCCGTTACGCTGGAATTCCCACCCGACAGGTCATTGTAGGATAGATAGGTAGACCCATTCCACCAAAATATTTGTACATTAACCCCAAGCGAGTTTTGCACGTGATAGGTTGCCCCGCCGCTTATAGTCACATAATTACTGGATCGCAGTCTTGTAGTGCTGCTATACTCATCGCCACTAGCTCCGGCCAAAGCCCCGCTTTCCCAAACTTCGTCAAACAAATTCAGACAGTCCGCGCCCCAATCCGCGGCTGCAAGCACCGCGTCAAAAATAACCGACACATCCGATTTGCCCGCGAGGCCACTTGTCAGTTCCGCGGTCGACGCCGCTCCAATTTCAGAGGGAATAATGTTGAACACAATCTTTCTCCACGAATATGTTGGAGAAGACTCTCCATCAGACACACACATGTACGCTGAACCATTCGTATATGTCCCAGTTATCCCAGTGAACAATGCAATATGACCCTCATTGTCTTCTGATGCAGTCGGCATAGTAGAGTATTGAATAGCAGTACGTTGTAGCTGTATTAATGCGTCACTCGGCACCGGATCCGTCTGCGTCAATCCAAGCTCTATAGCGACAGCATCACTTAGCAAATTATCTTTGTTGAGTAATGTACCGACTTCAGACGAGCTATCCGCAAATTCTATTGTCACATATTCTACGGACCCGTCCGAGTAAGTTATCTTTTTCCTATTTGGTAGTAGGGCTTCTCTATCTTTCAATGTTTATCACCTCGTTAACTAGTCCAGTTGCGTATAGCAATATAGGTGTTTGTGTAATTTCCCCAATAATGAAGCCACACGGAATCACCCTCAACCAATGCCTCTCCGGTCATATTGCGAGATAGAAAGTCTTGAGAGCCATCATCCGGTCCACTGAGCAACCGTACCGTTACTTCATCTGATTCAGATACCGAAATCACGTTTGCCAAACAGGCATACACAAATTGTGTTTCATCGCACTTTGCTTTAAACACTTTAGCGGCTGTATCACTTATGATCTTAAGAAAGTCTTTTGCGGACTGAATATCACTCATCTAAATCACCTGCAGCCAAAATCTGAACGTTTTCACTACTTCCTATTTCTGTCCACTCAAGCTTTTTAGTTGTTATTCTCCCGTTTCCAAAAACACGTTGCGAAAAATCAATTGCTGATGAAACGTCAATTTTATAAAGATGTCCGTCGAAGTCTCTAAGAAATTTTGTGCGAACATCAGTAGATAAAGACTTGATCGCGTCGAGCAAAGCAATGCTTTCCGTATATTGATTAGTGGTGCAGTCATAAACGCCGGCAAGAGAAGACAACGTCCCAGTCCAACAGTTGATTGAATCGCGCTGCAGTTTCATATACGGAGTAAACCCTCTTAGCTTGTTAACCGTTGTATTATTCTGCATGGACATATCTTCCGGGTTGAATTCGAACCTATATATCGCAGACAAGGTGTACACGTTGTCATCATCTGTGTCGTCAACAACGAGGAGTTCCCACGCCTGTACATTAAACCGAACGGTAGACGTCTCAATTGGGGACCCGATTTTTAGCGTGTCTGACGGCGCAATCTGATACTTATAAGTTTTCCCGTTCTTTACCGCATAATCAGTGAACCCGCGCTTGTCACCATCAAGAGTGGCCGCAAGCACCGAGCTATCATCACTAGTATCAACTCTGTAGACTTTGTATTCAGTGGGGGGTTCATCGCCAAAGCTTGCATTGCCAGCAACAAGCCCATTCAAGAAGTCAATCCTGAATTGTGTGTTTGTGTCCCAACCAGGGCAAGCATCGTTCCCAGCAATCGCTGTAGTCTGAGTTGAATTGAGGTTGCCGCTCACATAGTAGGCGTATCCATATGTGGCTCCGCCAACGAGTGAGATTGCTCCGGTTCTACTTGCCATTAATATCACTCCTTGCCGTACTCATATACTTGGATTCCGTCAACGCTCATAATGATGACGAACTTAGTGAGCGTGAACTCGCCAACACACGAGTATGTATATGTTGTTCCATTAATTGTGTATTCAAATTGTCCTTGACTTCCTTCGGATGGATATAGAGTATCGCTCGGATATAAATCGTCAGCGGGGAATAGGCCAGCCACATACCCGCTATGCACAAGTTCGCGAGATTCCGTTGTATCGTCGGATAGCGATCTGACATATGTCCAGTCTGACGTGGAATAGCCATCTGGATAGAGGCACACCACAAGTGATCCGTCATCGTCGAGATCCATGTCAAACGTTGCACTACTTTCAAACTTGATATAAGTATCGGGATCAACCGCTATGCTTTTCTGCCCAGTTGCTGGATAGTCGTCTATGATTGAATAGCTGGTAGACGCCGTATCGTCTGCAGTATAGAGAGCTTCGCCCGTGATGTACTGGATCCCAGACCAACCAACTTGAACGCCGCCAGCAATAGCTGTGACAGTCGTCGTGCCGGTCGCCACCAACGTGGTATAAGAAACCGTAGACTCAGCCCAAGTGCTATAGCAAGAAACGCCATCTTGGGTTACGACTTGTACTCTGACAGCGTATGTTTTCCCGCTAATTAATCCATCATATGAAAACCAAATTTGTGGGGTTTGATTAACAAACTCGCTCGTATAAACAACCGTATTAACACCTGATACAACTTCCGCCAAAAACCACCTGAATTGCTTAACGGAGGATGTACTTGTAAGTATGGCTTTCCAAAGATTAGTGCGCGAGGTAATTGTTGCTGGTGCAGTTGTTGCGTCAATAGCAACCATCGATGGGATTTTGGTTTTGATATAATTCTCTGCGCTAGTAATTGCTGTATCGGTTGGATCTCCAGAGTCATATACTTCCCACAACGTCACAGTCCACTTATAGCCATTAGCATATTCATTGACCATTGTTGTATAGTCTGCTTCGCCAGAATCATTTGACGGAACCGTGATTTCAAATCGATTTTTGGTTCCGTCATAACTTGTTGGGAAAAATTCAGTTGCGAGCTCAACTACCCCGCTGTCATAAACGCTCGTGCTCGTGGTTGTGTTTTCATAGATATTTATCTGATACGCGGTAACGGTAGACGTTCCGTTAACGGTCATGCTAAATATATTTGATTCTGTAGCGTCTATTACTTCACTGCCCGCAGCGCCAAATGAAGAAGGTATAAACTCGGATGGTTGAAAAAGCAAATAATCACCTCCAAATGAAAGGCCCCGCTAACGCGGGGCCTAATTGCTTTATGATGTTACGGGCATCAGGGGGATGAGGGATCGCAACATAGAGATAAGCATTGTAACATCGCTCCCAGACGCAACTACGTTTCCATTCCACATCAAAACATCTCCGTTCGTAGTCGATGTTCCGGATGGAGAGGCGTAATTCGACATATTGGAAAGCAGCTCTCCGATAAGGTCGCTCGTCGTTATTGAAGATCCGGCAGATGCAATGGCATTACTCACAGATGCCGTCCATAGATTCTGCAGACTAGTTGTACTAAAGAGCGAAGTAGAGGTTCCAGAATAATTGGGAAGTGCAGAAAACAGTGATAGAGTGCTCGCGCTGAGAGCGGTTTGTATCTGTGTTTCAACACTATCAACTAAGCTATGAATTTCATCCGCCAAACCGTCCATCGTGTATACAAGCTCGTCAATTGCCCCGATTTGGTTATCAATTGACGATATGTAGCCTTCCCAATTCGCAGTGTCGGCGTTAAAAGATGCGTCGCTTTGTGCATCAGCGAGCTCAGTTTCAGCGCTTGCGAGATCTTCCATCGCGGATATAACGTTGTCAGAATCCGAAACCCACGTCCACAAACCGCCGACAAGCATTGCCACGCTGCGCTCATTCTGCACGTTTTCAAGGTTTTTACGCGCCTTGAGAACACCAAGCTCGGCTTTCGCAATGTTATATTGACCCATTTTGAGCTCATATTGACGCTCGAATTCGTCCGTTATGGTTTCGAGTTCGTATGAAGCGTCTTCTCCAACAGCTTGGATCTGCTCAAGATAAGAAGTATACATCTCCTGAGCTTCGGCCGATATGGCAGACAGTTGATTTGAGAGTGCTTGATAGTCGTCACCAGAAAAAATAGCGGCTCGCTCAGCTTCTGTGAGATTTGGGTATGCTTCTGCAGCAATTTTTAGCTGGCTATCAATCTCTCTTTGTTCTGCCTGTATAGACTTGGTAAGGTCGTGATAGCTCGTCTTAAGGTCAATAACGGCCTGTGCCTGGCTCTTGAGATAATCAAGAGTATCCTTTGCATTGTCTTTTTCGGCTTCCCAATACTCCTTCGAGGCATCAAATACTTCTTTTTTGTATTTGATTAAGTCTTCCATCAGAGATTGCATGTCGTCAGTTATGACGCCATTGCTCAGAGCATGTAACCTCCAATACTCGGCTTCAGCCAATTCGGCAGATTTCTTATAGGTATCGATGATATTCTGCTGTTGCGAGAACCACTCGTCAGAGCCGGTCGCGTGCAGATTAATCATATCTTCTAGAAGATTTACCTGGTGCTCAAGGAGTTTGTTTTCCTTTTCGTAGAGCTCGGAAAGCGTTGCTTCGGTTTCTACTACTTTTTTGGGAGAATATCTGGTGGGTTCCTTATAGGAGCCTCCGTGTATTTCACCGATCCCGCCAGATACTATTGATGCCGCTGCATTTCCTGAAACAAGGGACTTTCCACGTCCAACTATACTTCCATTTCCGAGGATTCCTTCGGTTTGGATGTGGTTAAATACAATTGCGTCTTTGGGAAGGTCGACAAACTGTGCGCCACGATCGCCGACGGTATACCAACGATTGGTGTATGGGTTTACGACAAGTTCGCGGCCAAGTTCGCCGACGAGTGTTTTGCCGCCAGAGCCAGATCCCCATTGGCCGCCGGCATTGGCGTTACCACTTACATCTGATATAGCGTTTGGATCATATCCAAACCCAGTGCCACTTGTAGACTCGCCGAAGCCACTACCAATTTCCCCCTGCTGTATCGCCGTAATTGTGGTTGTAATATTTCTTGGTATGGAATCATAAACGAGTTTTACTGCCGCGATAATTGCAGACGCACGATCATCTACGGTGAGAGTTGTTGTTACCGTAGAGTCAATTTCCGACTTGAGCGTTTTTAGATTATTAAGCGTGTCAATTTGTGGCTGAACATCGGCTTTCCCACTGTCTTGAAGGGTCTGCAGGTTGTTAATTACAGCCGTCAACTCATCCGATGACAACGAATCAGTAATATTCTTTATCTGATCAGAAAGGCGGCTTTTCTCCGTAGCGTCCGTCGTATTTTGAATATCGGAATAGAGCTGATTAATCTTATCATATGCACTTACATAGCTATCGGCGGTCGTTGTCACCTGTTTTGTAACGGCATCCCAATCTTCTTGAGACATCATCGACTCAATATCAATATCAAAGCCATAATCCTTATAGGATTCCAGCAAACTGCGCGCAAACTCTGTTCCGACGTTATCTCCAAGAGCGCCCGCCACATCAGTTAGCGTTGTGCCGGGTAGGAAATTTCCTTGGGCATCTAATAATCCGGCTTTTTGAAACGCATCTGTCGCGGCATTTAGTCCGGCCGCCCCGCCCTGCGTATATTGAGAAATCGTATCAAAGAACGATTGAAGCGCTGGGATGCTATCTTGTGTGAGAGCATCACCGAAGGACCCATCGGTGAAATAAGACATTGCCGCCTTAAATTCGTCGGTAGCAATTCGTCCGCTTTCAAGACCGTCGGTAATGGTACCGAGCATGGTTCCGGCAGCATAATCATAGTTTGCGCTTGCATTAGCGGTGTCGACGGCAGCTTTATATGCCGTCATTGAACTCGTTATGCTTTCTAGCTGAGCCTCAAGTTCGTCGTATTGTGCTATTTGAGCCTTAACAGCATTGATCTGTTCCGAAGTAACATCTGCAGACTCCATATCTGCAAGCGTTTTTAGGTCGGTCGCTTTACGGATCTGGAGCATTGCTTTCTCAAGTTCGGCATCAGCAATTAACGATTCTTGTAATTTGTTGATATTTATTGAATATGACTCATTTGACTTGTCAATAAAGTCGTTATAATCAAGCCCAGCTTCGGAAAGCGCAGACAACGAATCCGCAGACAAATACCCATCTTCGGCCTGTTGTTTAAGCGCGTCTGACAGGGCGGAGGATTTCGACACAAGAGTTGTAATCGCAGTGCTCGATGTTAAAGCATTACCGGTATATGTCGCAATTGCCGCAGATACTACACCCGCATAATCAGGGAAATCGGTAGCAAGCAAGTCATCAACAGCAGACGTGACATCTTCTAAAGACCCCGCGTGCGTCTTATCGGCCATTGTTGCATCAATAACGGCCTGTCGGTAGGACACGTAAGACTCCGTTGAATCTACAACAGTCCCATTTTGCAATAACGTTAAGGCGCTTATGCGAGCAGAATTTTCTATAACAGCCTGTTCAGATGTATCAACTTCAGTCATAAGAGACTGATAAGTTTGCAATTGCGTATTTAGGGTTGAGAAAAGTGTGCTGTTTGCCCAATCATAATCTCCGTCAGCCTTAAGGGCACTGAGCATTTTCTGTAAGTTGGCAACAGAATCTTCTGCGCCAGTACCAGCCGAAATCGTAGTTAAGAGCCCGCCCATACCAAGATGTGCCCCGATTCCGGGGCCAAGATCAAGGGCGTTAATTATTTTTTCCGCAGCCTTATCGCGTTTGCCAGCATAATCGAACCCCTTCAAGAGAAAGTTTTCGGATCCGATCGCCGTTGCCGCTGCTTCTTTTGCGGCGGTCCTACTAGCAACCAGACTATCTTGTGCATCTTTCGCCTTTTGCAAGGCTATTGCTTGTAGTTTTGACAGCTCCTCATCTAGTTTCCCATTTACAAGATCTCTGCCTGTGGCTTCTCCACCAACCAACGCATTAATTTGTTCTTGGATATCTCGAATCTCAGATCGTCCACTAGCGTCTATCGTTTCTGCGGATTTTAATTCTTCATAACGATCTATAAGGTCATCAAGAGTATTTAGCTCGCTAATTTGGTCATCCGCTTTACTCTTTGTTTCGGACGCAAGGTCAGCAGCTTTTTCGGCAGCATTTGATTGCATATTAATCAGGGCTTCAACGCCTTTGATTGCCGCAGAAATTGCAAGCATCAAACCAACATTTATTGCAATGTTTAGCGCTTTTGCTCCTATTGCCGCTGCATTGAAGGACGACCCAAGTCCTTTGGCAGCTATTTGAGCTGATTTTAATGTCTGCGGAGTGCCGTCAAGCCCATTAGCGATTTCCGCAATTGGCCCTGGCAACGTTGAAATTGCAGCACTAATTTTTTCTACACCAGCGCCACTGGCGACTAGCTTATTGATTTCTGCAAGCGATTGAGAAGTTGCTGATGAAAATATGCCTCCACCGACATATGAGCTTGCGGAGAATACGCCCCCACCGGTATATTGTAATATACCCTTGCCATTGGCGCCTAGGATTGCGCCTATACTACCTAAGAGTGTTGGCAGCACGCCTATTTTTTCGATAACAGAGTCAAGTAATGTTAGAATTCCCGCACCGGCATCAATAATGCCGGAGGCGAAATTACTATCTAGCGTGTCGCTAGACAACTTTTGGAAAGCAGTGTCAATGCGATTAATTGCCGCTTCGATTGATGAGGAATATATCTCGTAGGCACTCGACATTGCCCCGCCGGAATCGTCGATGGTAGACATCACTTTTTCAGCTTCGCCGAATTCTTGAATCAGCGAGCTGAAAACATTTTGCTGACGAACACCCGCGATCATTGTTGTCACGGCCGCTTGTTCGGTCGACGATAATTCTTGCCATTTATCCGCAAGATCACTGATGATATCGTAAGTCGAGCGGAACTCGCCGGCATTGTCTAAAATATCGACTCCAGAAAGAGCCATTAACCGTTCGCGGTACTTCGGGATAGTGTCGTATGAACTATCCAAACTCTCTCCGAGCTCATCAAGAGTCACCGCAGTATTCCGTATACGAGCCGTTATTGTGCGCAAGCCCGTGCTTGCTTTGCTGATCCTGTTGTTACTCTTTCGAGTGCCAGAAAATTTTCTGGCACTTGAAATGGGCTGGTCATTTCTGCCAGCCTCTGCACTTTCATATTTGGTTATATGTGCAGAGCAGACTATACCTTTATCTCAATGAGATAGTTAGCGTACGCTATGCCGTTACCGGCAAAGCTGTAGTCGTTGAGGGACTTTTAGTTATTGCAATATTTTTCTCTAAGATTTTTTCAATATTATTAAAATCATAATACCAAATTTGGAGTAATTTAATATTATGATCGATAGCGTATTCTAGTTTTCTTTTGTCGTGTTTAGTCTGTATAAGGTATTCGGTCTCAGATTGTATGTGTGCGGATCCGTCATGAAACTGCCCCTGATACTCAATTAGCAAGCTTTGTTCATGGATATAAAAATCGTAAGAAAGCAATCCTCCGCCAACTCCAATCAAATCAACATATTTCATTTGCGGAGTATATTGAATATCATACAGATTAAGCCAATCTACAATTCGCTTTTCTCCTTTAGATGAGCAACAATGAGGACACCCAGATTTCGCCGATAAAATTGACGCTGGCTCAGCAACCCAATGCAAACCACAATTATTACACATAAATTCTATTTTAGTATGAAAATTAATATACCTTCCTACGACGGAAATATCAGAAGTAAGATGCTCAACTTCTTTCACAAATGTGGCGTGCGTTTTTCGTTGTTTCTCTTTTATCTTTCTAACTCGGCAAATAGGACAACCAAATCCGCACTGTAAATTACTTGGAGTCGCCTCCCAAGTATGCCCACATACTCGACACAAACATTTTACCTTGCTCTTAGCAGAAACATATGTTGATTTAACTTCTACGTCTGGATTGATTTCAAATAAGTCAGATATAAATGCTTGATGGGTTTTATATGCTTTCCCACGTCGATGATTTGGGCAACCCTCTCCTGTAATTAAATTATATGGAAACGCGGCCCACTTATGCCCACACCTCACACATTCTACATCTATCTTCTGCTTTGACTTGATATATTCTCCAATAACTTTGATATTCGGGTTTATTTTATTTAACTTCTCACAAAAACTTTCGTGAGTATCTTTTAATGCGATAATAAACTCCATTCTAATATTGCAATACTAAACATTACCCACCGGGTTGCCCACCTCTGGGTTTTCCCGATTTTGAGCTAACTGTTTACCTATATGTCTCCATATAGGGGGACTGTTTTGCCAATCCTGAGTGGTTGTGAAACTGCTTGTTAACAGCGCTATTGACTGTTCTAATGAGTTGCCGCCTACAGCCAAAGAAGAGGCAGCATTCTGAAGCCCTTCCGTGTGAAAATCTGTTATTTTCCCCAGACACCCTGGGTACTGACCAAGCGAGCTTGGCAATATGGACTCTCATCCATATTCCACGATTTTGTTTTCAGCATATATTCGTGGACCTGACCATCCCTTCACCCAACAATGGGGCTGGCATACGCCTAGTAATTACTCACTAAGCTGTGGTCGATACAGGGATAATAGTGTCTTGCACTAAAATCTTACCCACGGGATTGTCCTGCGCTAACGCGCATCTGAAATGGAGTTTCCCCGTTTTGAGCCAGTTTTCTATGCACATTACTGTGCTTCTCGGCAAAAAGCCTACCGAGCGCGGATGCACTAATTGGAAAATTGTTTCCGACATATGTCATTTTGTCTAATGCGCCTTGCAACTCATCGCTTGATAAGTTGAAGGCTTTTACCATTGCGGTAATATTAGACTCCGCATCAGACGTCTCGACATCCGCCACCTTACTGTACATCGTCGTAAGTTTAGAATAGTCGAGAGCCTCTTCTGTGCTATAACCAAGCCTCTTATAAACCGTCGCAGCGTCTACAACACTTGTAAAGCTTGCCGATATCTCCTTTGAAGAAGCAAATGCTTCTTTAGCAAATGCTTGCAGTTCAGAGCTCGACATTCGGCTAACAATCTGGAATTGCGTTAGGACGGTATTGACTTCTTTGACGTCGGACCAAAGCTCTTTCAGCCCCTG
>Ga0116162_10002543_pt1 | contig 11319 bp, 10 predicted proteins | sample AD_UKC105_MetaG_FD_89875 | JGI IMG/M metagenome (GOLD analysis project Ga0116162, IMG submission 89875) | Active sludge microbial communities of municipal wastewater-treating anaerobic digesters from Hong Kong - AD_UKC105_MetaG | ecosystem: Engineered > Bioreactor > Anaerobic > Digestate... | reverse complement strand
CCTGGAGGAATTTCTCTAGGGCATTCTCAATCTCATTTGTAGATAAACTTACTAACGCCATGCTTCTCAAAGTAATAGCAACTTCCGGGTGGTCTTTTCCAAGCTTTGACTTTTGTATCTCCAATGCTTTTTGAAGTACATCTACCGCCTTTTCATATTTGCCTACTGAATTATATACAAATCCAAGAAAATCGAGAGTAGTGGCAACGATCGAGTGCTCTCCAAGCTTAGCCTTCAATATCTCCAATGCTTTTTGAAGAACCTCAATTGCCTTTTCATATTCACCTGCTGAACTGTAATTACTTGCAAGACTGGTTAAAAGACGATGAACAGATTGTCTTTTACAAGTTTAGACTTGACTATCCTCAACGCTTCTTGAAAAACTTCAATAGCCTTTTCGTAATCGCCTGTTGAATTGTACACGGCTCCAAGGTTACTGAGAGTATGGGCAACGTCCAGGTGGTCTTCTCCCAGCTTGATTCTTCGTATTCTTAATGCTTCTTGAAGTAGCTCAAAAACCTTTTCATGATCGCCTTTTAAGTTGTTCGCCATTGCAAAACCTTCTAGAGTATCAGCAACAAGCAAATGATCTTCTCCAAGTTTGGCTTTTCGTATCCCCAATGCTTTCGAATAGTTATTGATTGCTTTCTCCCAATTGCCTATTGAACAAAACACATTTCCAAGACTGTGGAAAATAACCGCTACTTCCAAATCGTGGTCTTCTTTTCCAGACTTGAGGATCTTCAGTGCCTTTGAATGAAACTCAATAGCCTTCTCGTGTTCCCCTGCGGCTCGGTGTACTAATCCAAGACCTCGGAAGGTTTCAGCTACTTCAGGGTGGTTTTCTCCCAACTTAGTCTTTTGCATCTCCAATGCTTTTGAAAAACTCCCAAAAGCCTTCTCATAGTCACCATTTAATCCGTACAAAGTTCCAAGCTTTCTTAGAGTAGGGACAACGTCAAGGTGTTTATTTCCTAACTTGGCCTTTTGTATCTGCAAAACTTGTTGAAAACAGCCAATTGCTTTTTCATAATCACCTGCTGAGCGGTATAGCTTTCCAAGCTCCCAGAGAGTATCAAAGCTGTCTGAATCGTATTCTCTGGAACTAGACCTTTCTATCTCTAATGCTTTTGAAAAGTCCTCAATAGCTTTTTCATATTCGCCTTCATCATTGTATAAAAGGCCAATGATTTTTAGAGTTGTGGCGAAATCCGGATGATTTTCTCCCAACTTGGTTCTTCGTATTCTTAGTGATTCTTCAAGTCGCTCAATTGCCTTTTTGTAATCTCCTGTTTGAATGTAAGCAAGTCCAAGATTGTGAAGAGTTGTAGCAACGTCCATGCTGTCTTTTCCCAGCTTGGCCCTCTGTATTCTCAGTGCTTCTTCAAGTCGCTCAATCGCCTTTGCATATTTGCCGGTTGAACGGTACACGGCTGCGAGGCTATTGAGAATTGTGGCAACGTACAGGTGATCTTCTTCAAGCCTGATCTTTATATCATTAATTGCATACAGAAAGAAGATCTCTGCTTCTATATTGTTCGCTTTTTCGTAACATACATTGCCAAGAATCAAGCAGATTTTGACGAGGGTCTCATACAGAGATTCTGATCTCTTTTTTGTAAGTTCCTCGAACATTTTCTCATTTTCTTTATAGAATTCTCTGCATTCTTGAATGGCTTCAGGGTACTTTTCTAGCCTTATTGCTATGATGGCCCTTTTAGCAAGAGTTATCTCGTATTTTTCTGTATCTTCTCCGTATTTTCTCTGGAGTTCACAGAGCGTCTTGTAGCATGAGTCATATCTTTCATTCAGAGCATATATTTCCTGAAGCTCTTCAAGGCTTTCTATCTCTTTTTCTCCACTTCCAGATTCTCTGTGTATCTCAACAAGCTTCTGCATACACTTTATATAATCGTCGTTCTTCTTACCCTGAACTCCTTCTATCTTCTCTAAAGCTTCTAAACATGTTCTTTCTGCATTCTCATACCGCTTAAGTTCCAGATATATCTTTGAAAGCTCTAAAATGGTTTTCGCACATTGAATGTCGGTATGTTTCAATTCTTGTGCTGTTGAAAGCTCTTCAAGTATCGCGATTCTTTTGCTAATATCGTTGCTCTTCTTGTAGATTGAATTCAGCTTCTCAAGAGAGAGGATCCTTTCATCACAATTCAGTTCTATAAGTTCTTCAAAAAGAGGCTTTGCTCTTTCAATATCTCCTTCATCATGCATGGCACACGCGAGTAGGAAAAGACAGTATGAATAGTAGGAGCTACCTCGGGATATTTCAACTGCCTTTTCATATAGGGCAATCCCTTTATCCAGATTGCCTTTTTCAATATAGGACTTGGCCTTCGACAGTAACTTCTTGACCTTACCTTCTACCCCATAAAAATACACCTCTAAGTACTTATATTGATGAAATACTAGCATAAAGCACATTGGATGGAGTCTTCAAAACAGTCATGAAGAACCTACTCCACTCAACGCGGTTCCCCTTCTAAGAATCGCCTTTTCACAAATGACTAGACATCCTTCCAAACTCTATCTAGAGAGTACTTTCGCCACACGTCAGGCATTTATTCAGATGATTAGGCATCATGTGTCCTTTCTTGCAGTGCTTTCTACTGTGTATCATTGCTTCAATAACGGAATGTATCTCACCCAATGATGGCCTTTTTTGTGGCTCTGGATCAATGCATCTCGAAATAATACCTTCTAAAGGACCAAGAATACTGAGATCAGGACAACCAAAAGGTACCCTTAGGCTTCTATCTCTCAAAGGAGAAGTGCAAGCGAGAATTATCTGGCCAATTTCCCTTTCATCCTTGTCATTTCCTATGAACTGGAAGGGACTAAATCCCATCATGAATATCCTATACAACATAATCCCAAGGGCAAACGAGTCAGTTTTTGTTGTTATTGGCTCGCTGTTGAGAATCTCAGGTGCCGCAATCGTCTGCAAAACGGCATCCGGTTCAAAAACCTTTGTACCAGTGTTTAGCTGCGCCGAGTCAACATCGATTAGAATCACTCCTCCATCCTTTCTTACAAGGAGATTTCTTGAATTCAAGTCTACTAAGGTCATTCCAAGAGAGTGGGCTACAGCACACACTCTCAGAAGATTTGATGATACTACGATTTTTGCATGCCACGCATTAGGTTCTGAGTAACTTCTGTACTTTCCCTCAACAAACTCTTCCATACTAATAATCTGTTGATCGAAATACGATGTCATGATGAAACCTGCAAAGCTACCATCAGCATAGTAAAGACGGGCTCTTGGTACTGCCAAAAACATTTCTACAAAATCAGCCATGCTGACGACATTCAGCCTTTGCTTCAAAATATTCATCATTGCGAGAATTTTGTCTTCTTTCGCATTGGCGAACTTCTCGTTTCTGTATATCTTTGCCGCGTATTTTTCTGCGTCTCTGTAATTAGGATATACAATTCCGTAAATCTCGCTTTCGCCACCAGATTTTCCTGTCTTCTCTAGTCGTATTTCAGAGTTATCAGGAGTCTTCCTAAGAACAAGCATATTAGGAAGCTCTGTGCTTTTCGCAAAAGTATACATGAGATATCACCTCCATAAAACTGACAAATGAGGAGAGCCATTCTTAAGCGGTATTCTTGCGGAATACCGCTTAAGCCGTCGGATCTAGGCAAGTACTACCAGAAGTGATTTGTCGTCCGCGTTGATTTCCGAGAGTGCGTTGTTCTCTAGAAGCTCACTAACAACGCTATCTGTAAGCTTTCCTTCAGCAAGGGCATTCAGAAGTCTTGCAATCATATTTTCGTCCGGGATTACCTGCCATCTGAATTTGCTGTCATGAGACGTCTCTAAACCAGTCTGCACCTGCTTGAAGTAAATGTAGTTCAGCCCATCTGAAGCAAGGACTACACCGCAAACTGAGTCTGAAGACTTCGATGAGAAGAAATCCTCCCAGTTTGGGGACGTAAGAAAAACCGTCTCGTTTGCATACTCGCCTTTGGTTATTTCGATCAGTTGTTCTGTCCTTATCGTCCTGGCCTTGGTATACTCAATCCTGCTTACAGGTACAAAGCATGCCTGAAAGTCTTTCGTCTCTGCTGCTGGCAGAAATCCCATATTGCTCACTAATATAGAGACGCTATCACCAATTCCTGCAATGTTGATTGAGGAACTTCCATTTTCATCCTTTACCAAGATAAGCCCTATCAGCGTTGTGCTGTATTCTTCCAGATCTGATTCTTCTTGTTGAGCTTTGTTGACCAGATTGCTTCGACAATTCCCAAACGCCTTCTTGATAAATCTTCTGTCCATAAGAAGGTTTTTCAGACTAATATTCGAACCTAGACGCTCAAATACAAAATCGATATAAGCCTTCTTCTCTACTGTCTCAAAAACAAAGTCGACAAACGCATCTACGGCTAACTGAGCACCAACATCCGCCTTGCTTGAAGTTCCAGCTCCATCTGCAAGGGCAGCGACCAGTATTTCGGTCCCATCTACCCTCTGAATCTTCCATTTAAGCCTGTCCTGGCAATCCATTTTTTTAGCTTTATGAGAGGAACCTGATGCTGTAGCACCTGCAGTTTTTATTGTTGTTGGCTGGAAGCTTTCAACATAGTCTTCTTCTTCTTCTTTTTCAATGAAGGTGTTCTTGTCCCTGCTATTTTGCATATCTCTATTTGGGGCTTCGAAAACACTTTTGGTATTCTCCGTAGCAAGTGATGGGTGTTTCGACAGTTGTTGTTTCCTTTTACGATTTTGAGCATTTCTCTTCTTCCTCTTTTTGCTCATAATATCGCCTCGTTAGATTTCTACTTTAAGTCTGAAATCACCGGGATTACCAAGATCAACTTCTTGTTTGCCACCTGACCTGGCTATTATTTTCATACTGTGCGAAACGAAATTGAATACACTTGTGAAGTCAGCTCCCACAATGCCAAAAACATGCCGATCTGGAAAAAGATCCTTGAGTGCGTTCATGTCAGCTTTACTAGTACCAAAAGCCCAACATAAACAGTGTGCATCGCGCTCAGCTATTTTTATTGCCTCCTTTGTAGAGAACCACTTTCTGTCCCCAATTTTCATATCTGTGGGTTTTCCATCAGTGATCAAGACAATCCATGGTCTGAAGAGATTTATTCCGCGCTGTCTAAGGAAGGCTTTTCTGGATGTTACCTCAGAAAGCGCCAGGTCTATAGCTTCACCCATAGGAGTGTAACCATCTGCAATCATCTTCCGAGGTCGAAAATCCTCCGCAAGTACGAAGCTGTTCTCTTCATCAATTCTTGGAGTGTCTCCGAATTCAATAACACAAATCTCCACCGACTTCTTTGCTACCTCATCTTCCCTTATAGCCTGTACAAACTGCAACAATCCTTCGTTGAGCTCATCGATTGGGTTCCCTTCCATAGAGCCGGATGTGTCCAGCAAGAGTACAACCGGCGTTTTCTCTTTGTAGGGATACTTCACCAATCCGTCTTCCGGTACTGGTATAAGTTCCGTAACTATTCTTCTCTCTTCCATTTGACTTACCTCCTCTACAAATTAATAGTTTCTCCTGTTCTCTTCATCTGAAAGAAGCACTTTGTGGGTTTTGCAAGCGTTACGTTAGTTGAATAAGATTAACAAGCTGTCAGTCTTGATAAGAATTTGCAAACTAGAGCGTGAATCGTTGGAATTTGCTCGAGTAATTTAATCTACATTTTCTCTTAACATATTTTTCCAACCAGACACCCCGGATCATACAGAAGAATCTTGTCGCTATTCGTACCAAATGCGGCTTGCTCTTCTTCAACAGATTCTATACGCTTTAAAGTTTCCTTCGAACTGTGGTTCTTGAACACAATTTCCTCGTAGACAATACTGAGGATTCTAAATATGTATTCCAGATAGCTTTTCAGAGATAGAAAAAGTGATTTCAGGTCTTGAGAAACGAGATTAACTCTGAAACCTAAGTCTCCCCGGAGTCCCACTATTAGAAGTCCATCAAGCAAGACATTTGTATTAGCTATCGAGAAGCACTTGCAGACTTCTGAAAGTTTTCCGTCATTATCAACTCTTAAGGGAAACCACATATCCAAGAATACCTGCTTTTTCTTGATTCCCGCAACGAGTCCTACATTTGTTCTTTGAAAGAGCTCTGCGCTTCCAAAGCACATTTGATTCTTGTAGTCTATCGTTACGTCTTCGGATATCTCCTTCATTCCCTTAATAAGATCGTTCAGTATATTTTCCATAGTTCCACCTCCTCTTTTTTTGAGTCAATTTCAATGTTTAAGTATCGAAGATCCGAAAGAAATAGAAACCACAAGACTTCTCGGTTTTCTCTTCCCACTCATTATTTATTGTTGTGCATTTCTCACGGAATTCTCGGTGGTAGTTCGTTTACTTCTTGCCTGTATATTATTGTCAACCGGAGAGCATTTCTTCGGGGGTCAAAAATGATAACTCGAGAGGGAATGTTTGGAAATCTATGTTAAACCAATCATTTTGTCCTCCAGTCTTTATTGACAATGAGCAGTCGAATTCTCGAGGTTAAAAGAAGGAGAAGCCTTAATGGCTTCTCGGTTTTCTCTTCTCACTATTTATTGTCTAGCTCTTGAGAAATTCTCGGGGGTTCGCTTTCTTTTTCCTGCCTGTATATTATTGCCAGTCTGAGGATATTTATTCGGGGGTCCTATATGATGTTGTTCTCTCCCTGCACTATGAATACTCCCCAGTAGTACGGGTCGTCACAAGCATCTCTTATCATCTTAAGCCGTGCTTCTTACTGGTGCGTCTACGTTGATCTTTTCGTTCAAACAGGCTGTCATGGAGGTCCCCCACTAGGTTCACTGTATCGTTCGTCGTCACTTTTACTCGATTATGCATCGCAAGTGGCTTATGTGAAATTTTCTAGCAGATCATACTAATCCATTTCTATATAAAGTGTGTACTTATCGGCGGGAAGGTTATCGAATCTCACCTTCCTTACTCCATCTATAACTTGAACTTCAGAAACAAAAGGTTTTTCCATAGAGGAGGGCATAAGAACAACCAGGTCCCCTTCTTCTAGATTTTCAACTGTCAATTCAACAGCACCCTCAAGAATGGAGACTTTTCCCCAAGGTTCTTTGTCCTTCTCTATGCGCAATCCTTCAAATGCATTTTCACCAGGTTCTTTTTCTTTATGAGTTCCCCTTTTCGCACCAGCAAAACTCAAGGTATCCATTGAGTAGACAGTGTTCGTATTGTTGAACGCATTTATGCTTCTCCTCTCAAATCGGCTTTTTATACCTTCTAGGGTAAGATCCACGCTAATCCAGGCTTTTTCTTTGATTCGCTTGCAGAGATTCTTCAGTTTATCCAATATCTTTTCCGAAATACCCTCCGGACTTTCCAAAGCATTTTCAAGAGAGACCGCCAACGCTCTTGTGTGAAAGATAGCCCTGAGGGTTTCAGGTGTGATGCTATTGAAAAAGTCCACGCTCTTCTTCATCTCATTTAGTTTTTCCCTACAAACGGAACAGTCAATAACGTGTTCTACAACTTCTTTTCCCTCTGCTTCGCTCAGCTCTTCCATTAGGAATAATCCCATCTTTTCTTCGCTAATATGATCTTTGCTCTTGCTCATGATTTGTGACCTCCTAATCATATTCATATCGAGTAATTCCTTCTATCAGGTTCTTAAGGAAGCAATATACTCTTTTTCGAATTTCTTTAGCGTTTCATTTTTCCAGCGAGATATGATCAAACTATATTTCTTCAGAAGCTCTTCGTGAGAAAGCTCATTGTAACTAGGATAGAATCTTTGCAGTTCTAACTCACCAAGAGAGACTTTCGTGAAACCACTTAGCATCGAATAATAATAGCTATCCTGGCTATTAATAAGTTCATCAGCTCTTTTTTCCAGATTTGTCTTAAGACGTTTCAGCATCGAAAGAACATAGTCGTCTTCAATTCCGATGTAGTAAATGAATTCATCTTTCAGCATCTCTAGTATTCTTGACAACTTCTCTCCAGAAAGCTCTTTGACTATCTTTAACGGTTTCCATAAAAACAAGCGGGCAAAGCTAGTAGTCAGAAGCTTCCAAGGATAAATCTTTATGCTGAAGAAAATAGTCAAATATTTCAGAGCCTTCTCAAATTGCTCCTCAATTGAGAGGTTTGTATAAATAACTGCATATTCAATACTATTATTCTTATGGTCATTATCATAATCATAGTAAATATCATGATCATCAAGATCTCCATAGTCATTATCATAGTCATTATCATAATCATTAAGATCCCCAGGTGCTCTATCTTTAATTCCATCTTCTTTTATGATGTTATCGCTTGTAGTGTACTTGATGTATCCTCTTACCCAACTGTACAAACTAGCTTTCCAAGGCTTAAAACTATCTATAGATTCATTTAGTTTTTCGAATACTTTATAAAGAATTACGTTAATAATCTCTCCTAAGCTACTGCAATGTTGAAGATCGTAAGTAGTTTTAGATTCATCATCCCATCTTTTACGATGTTTCACTGGCCCTCTTTCTTCTTCCCGTGAAACTCCAAGCAAGTAATAAGTATCATAGTGTTTCCCTTTTAGCCAAAAACCTTCTCTTATCAGCTTTTTAGTTTCATTAATGAGTTTTGGGTAGAACTTTTCGAAGACCTTATCGAAAAGGCTATTTAAGGGATAGATTGTTGACGCAAATACAATAATAACAAAACCCTCCGAAAAAGCAGAGATCCATTCTTCGAGTGGTTCATCAACTCGGTGCTTGTAGATATCCTTCATATCATAGTTCTGAATATGGTTCCAGAAATACCCCCAGAATTCTTGTATACAATAATCGTGAATTTTGCTCGAATTTAGGTATGTCAGCTCATAATGGATAATTGCCTTCTTAAGATTTTCTGAGACAATCGGTTTGAAAGCTTCTATAAATTGCTTCTTACTGTCTTCACTTGGCGAGATTCCTCTCTTCGCAAGTTGAACCATCTCTTCAAATTCGACTAATAGATCCCGACTCATTCACGCACCTCCAGAATCAAATGTCTAAGAGTTTTGCTTTATCAAGGAAATCATAACACTTCTGGATTCTAGAACAGTACTTCAGGCACAATCTCACCTTTGAAACGAATAGCCCATATATAGAATTGTAATGTGATATGAGTGAACAAAAGGCCCAGCTTTGGCTGAGCCTTTTGTCTCTTCGTTTAAGTGCTTTTGTTGATTCTTTTTGGCCTGAGGAGAAGTGTCGCAAAGAGCAGAAATCCAATTGATAACAGGAACAGATTGAATGACTTAGCATCGTACACATCTGTTATGTTTCTCAGCAGAACTGTGTAAAAGTTATCGACAAAAACCGATAGAATCTCAACAAGCTTTGGTAGAAAAGCCATGAACATTCCTAACGCACCTATCGTTAATAACGTTCTTCTCGACCAGGACCTTCCAATTAGCACTAAACCGCTGCCAAAAAGAATCCAACCCGTAATAATCAGTTTCGACTCCGCTGTCTCGAAGCTCACGATAACTCTCCCGACACTTTCAGGAATCATATCTTGTGACAACAAATAACTTGCCGTGAGAATTGCAAACCTAGAAATAATTCCAGCAAGTCCGAACATAACAAGGATAACTCCTAGTAATCTTCTCATTTTTCACACCTCCTCTTCATCCTGAATCTCGTCGGCATCGAAAGATTTCTCAGGATACGAAGCTCTAAGGCTTCTTATGAACTTTATGGATGATGAAGATTCATTCAGATCATCTATAACATCGCAAATGTAATCAAACATGAAACTTGAAAAGGAATCCGTACTTTTCCCTATTTCTTCAGACTTCTCAGTCGCATAGATGGATTCCGATTCGTTTCGCTCATCATAGATTATTACAAGCGTTCTTGTTGAATACTTCGAGACGGTTTTCGTGACTATTCTTGTGTAGGTATTATTCTCATCTACAGAAGTGAGGTATATGGTCTTGTTCACTGAATCAACAGACATAGAACTGCCAAGTAATTCTTTCAAGGACAGTAGTTCGAGATCGACGGATCCAAATCCTGTAGTTATCTGAAAGAATACGGCGATTATTATACTGGCGATTCTCTTCATATTTATCCCCCCATGATGTCCCCGGTTCGCAAATACAAGATCTCGATGGTTATCTCAATGTTTTTTATCGGGGATTTGCCATCATCCCTTGTATTTCCAATTGAAGAGTTGTCCAGGACAAGATAGAATTCCTGTGGTACTTCTGAGTTGCTCGCTGTAAGAATAATCTCACCGGTGTACGTACTCTTCTGAATCAACGAGTACCGAAAACTGTGAGTAATGCCTCCATCACCAAGGAATCCGATTCTTGAGAAAGGTTTTCCAAAAAAGTCTTTTGCTAACCATAGCTCAAATGATTTGTTTGGTGAGCTAATAGTTCTTACTCTAATCACAATAGTCCAGGTCTTCGAAGTAAGTTTTTCAGGTATTTTGATCTTAGTTCCCCAGGCTTCACCTTTTGAAATTGCGGGCAAAGATTCCTGGATAAGGATCTCCTCGATTGTGCGACTTTCTATTTGATCTATGTCGAAATAATCGGAATCTTGAGAGATGAATTTGCTAATCATATGCGAATCAATAAGGAAGAAAGCCCCGGAGGGATGCTTGAATTCGATCTGCTTATTCGCTAAAGTCCCGCTGATTGTCCCGTAAGAGCTCGTCACTTCAAAATCACTTTTGTCTGATTGCTTCTGGACAATTCTGGTAATCTTTGAAGAATCGACTTTGATCATTCCATAATTGGTTTGAACAAGAATTTCGCCGGTTTCAATTTCGCAATAGAATAGGTCCATATCAACGGTCTTCAACATGTGATAGTTTTCAGGAATGGACAGCTTTCTATCGATTGTGATTCTCTTAAGTCCATCAGAAGGAATTTTTAGGATTCCATCTTCAGTCTCCAGTTCAATCGTTCTGCTCAGAAGTACCCCTGTGAATGTCTCTCGAAGGAAATTACTCTTCAGAGTGGTCCGGATGTTTCCTCCACGAGCTGTTGCTATTTCGCGAATGTTATCTATGGGCAAGGAAAGCTCCCCGTAATCTGTAATGAGTACAATGTCTTCATTCAGAATTCTCCCCCTGATTGTATCCGAGTTGAGCATCTCAATATCTGCCAAAGCCGTTCCAAGCATTGTTGAAGCAAGGTTGATCATTATTAAACTTATTATTATCAGGAATAAAATCAAGAAGTATTTATGCATAGAAGACACCTCCAGGGGAAAGAGCCAGGGCATTTCTGCCCTGGCTAGATTGTCAGAATATGTGCTTGGGATCACTCACCTGTCCTGTCGGACCCTGTG
>Ga0116162_10002541_pt1 | contig 11329 bp, 13 predicted proteins | sample AD_UKC105_MetaG_FD_89875 | JGI IMG/M metagenome (GOLD analysis project Ga0116162, IMG submission 89875) | Active sludge microbial communities of municipal wastewater-treating anaerobic digesters from Hong Kong - AD_UKC105_MetaG | ecosystem: Engineered > Bioreactor > Anaerobic > Digestate... | reverse complement strand
TGAAAGAAGCCACAAGCTTGATTTCCATTCCGGTTTTACGCAAGGAGTTTATTGTTGACGAATACCAAATTCACGAAGCCAAAGCCTACGGAGCAGCCATCATCCTGTTAATTGCAGCATCGTTAACGGCAGAAGAAGTTGATCGCTTTGCCAGGCTTACAAGGGAATTGGGCATGGAAGTTCTTTTTGAAGTTCATAACGAACAGGAACTGCTGAAAGTATCGGACTACGTTAACGTGGTAGGCGTAAATAACCGCGATCTAAAAACCTTTCATGTTGATATTCAACAGTCGGTAAAGCTGGCCAAATTGATTCCTGAAAAGTTTATAAAAATTTCGGAAAGCGGCATAAGTGCCCCTGAAACAATTATGATGTTGAAAACACACGGATATCAGGGTTTTTTGATGGGAGAAAACTTCATGAAAGAAGTCAATCCCGGCAAAGCTTTTAGTAATTTTGTAAAAAAGATTCATTAAACATGATTCACTACGAAAACATAGTACCTTGGGGCCGTTCGTACACCGAATATGTAACCATGTTTGGCCTAACTCCCTATTTTCTTTCGAAGAATGTTTTGGGCTGTGGCGATGGCCCGGCAGCTTTCAACAGTGTTGGTAATACTTTTGGCGGCCACATCACCTCCATCGATCCAATTTTCAACCTTCCGAAAAAGGACATCGAAAAACGGATAAATGAAACATTTGGCGAGGTGATTAACCAAACACGCCTTAATGCCGACAAATTTAATTGGGATATGTTTGGATCGGTTGAAGCTTTGGGCAAAATACGCATGAAATCGATGCTGCAATTCCTTGCCGATTATGAACAGGGTTTAGAAGAAGGTCGCTACATTGCTGCCGAACTGCCTAAGCTGCCTTTCGACGATAACACTTTCGATCTGGCGCTTTGTTCGCACTTTTTGTTTTTGTACTCCGAACATCTCGACCTGGATTTCCACATCGAAGCCATTTCCGAAATGCTTAGGGTAGCTAATGAAGTACGTATTTTTCCGGTACTCGACTTGAATGCAAACCGCTCGGTTCACCTCGATGCAGTTATGGAAAAATTCCCAAACAGTGAATTGGTTAAAGTAAATTACGAATTCCAAAAGGGAGGAAACCAAATGCTTATAATACAAAAAAGTCATTAGTCATTAGTATTTGATGCTCGATATTGGATACTGGATACTGGATACTGGATACTGGATATTGACTACTAATAAACTACAGACTATTGACTTAATGACTACTGACTTAATGACTACTGACTTAATGACTACTGACTTAATGACTACTGACTTATGACCATGATAATAAAAATATGCGGAATGGGCGATGCGGCAATCATGCACCAACTGGCGCAACTGCCCGTCGATATGCTAGGATTTATATTTTACCCACGTTCGCCACGTTTTGTGGTGGGTAAGATCGATCCATCCGAGATTGCCCTTTTACCGGAAAACATTAGCAAAGTAGGCGTTTTTGTAAACGAAGATGAAGCGATAATTGAGACAAATGCCAAAACTTATAACATCGACACGCTACAGCTACATGGCAGCGAAAGCCCTCAACAGTGCGAAAAGCTCAAAAACAAAGGTTATCGCATTATCAAAGCATTCAACCTTACCAAGCAAAACGATTATTCGGCTTATGCTCCTTACTGTGAATATTTTTTGTTCGACACACCATCGGAACAACATGGCGGTACCGGCGCAAAATTCGATTGGAGTTTGCTTGAATCATACAAGGGACAAACACCATTCCTGCTAAGTGGTGGTATTGGCCCCGATGATGCCGAAGAGGTAAATCAAATAAAACACCCGCAAATGGCAGGGATAGATATTAATAGTAAGTTTGAAATTGAACCTGGGATAAAAAATCTCGAAATAATTCAGAAGTTCATAGAAAAGCAAAGAAATAGTCATTAGTCAATAAGTCATTACTCATTGGTAATTAGCAGAAAATAATAAATAACAAATAATAAATAATAAATAGCAAATGAGTTATTTAGCAAACGATTCAGGTTACTATGGCGAATTTGGTGGTGCATTCATCCCCGAGATGTTGCAACCCAATGTTGACGCACTTAGGGCCTGTTACAAAGAAATTATCGACTCGTACGAGTTCAAACAAGAGTTTATCGACTTGTTGAAAAATTACGTAGGAAGGCCGTCGCCGCTATACTTTGCCAAAAGGTTAAGCGAACGCTATGGAGCTAAAATATACCTGAAGCGCGAAGACCTAAACCACACAGGTTCTCATAAGGTGAACAACACCATAGGGCAAATACTTTTAGCCAAAAAAATGGGCAAAAGCCGTATTATTGCCGAAACAGGTGCAGGTCAGCATGGTGTGGCAACTGCTACAGTATGTGCACTAATGAACCTCGAGTGTGTGGTTTATATGGGTGCTACCGATATTGAACGCCAAATGCCCAACGTAAAACGCATGGAGATGCTTGGTGCGAAGGTGGTACCTGCCGAAAGCGGCAACAAAACACTTAAAGATGCTACCAACGAAGCCCTTCGCGACTGGATCAACAATCCGGAAGACACCTACTACCTGATTGGTTCGGTAGTTGGTCCGCACCCCTACCCCGAGATTGTAGCGAAGTTTCAATCGGTAGTAAGCGAAGAAATTGGCTGGCAGCTCGATGAACAAGTTGGCCGTACCGCACCCGATTACATCATTGCTTGCGTTGGTGGCGGAAGTAATGCTGCCGGCGTATTCTACCATTACCTCAACGACACCAGTGTGAAACTTATTGGCGTTGAAGCATCGGGCATGGGCATTCACACCAACGAAACAGCTGCCTCGATGGCTTGTGGCGATGTGGGTTTTATTCATGGCTCAAAAACTTTATTGATGCAAGACGACGACGGGCAGATCATTGAGCCTTACTCGATTTCGGCCGGATTGGATTACCCGGGCATCGGCCCTTTGCACTCACACTTATTCAAAACAGGTAGAGCAACCTATATCGATGCAACCGACCGCGAAGCCTTGGATGCAGCATACCTGCTTACCAAAATTGAAGGGATCATTCCTGCTTTGGAATCGGCACATGCGCTTGCTGCTCTCGAAAAGATTCAATTCAAACCCGACGATGTAGTTGTGGTTAACATTTCGGGCAGGGGCGATAAAGATATGGATACGTATATTAATGAATTAGAAAAAAGTCATTAGTCATTAAGCCATTAGTATCACATACAAACTAATGACTCAATGACTCAATGACTCAATGACTGTGATTATGAACAAATTAATACAAAAACTGAACAATAAAAAAGAAAACCTACTGACCATCTATTTCACAGCAGGTTACCCTGAATTGAACGATACAGGTACAATTATCAAAGAATTGGAAGCTGCCGGTGCCGACATAATTGAAGTAGGCATGCCGTTCAGCGACCCTGTTGCCGATGGGCCAACCATTCAGGCCAGTAGCCTAAAAGCTCTGCAAAATGGTATGAGCATAAAAGTTTTGCTACAACAACTTAAAGCCATCAAGGGCGAAGTAAACATTCCCATTTTATTAATGGGATACATCAACCCGATTTGGAAATATGGAGTTGAAAAATTTATGGCCGACTGTGAAGAAGCCGGTGTTGCGGGGCTAATCTTACCCGACATTCCATTAAACGAATTCAAAACCGAATACGAAGCACTTTACAAAAAGCACCATTTAAGCAGCGTTTTCCTTGTTACGCCACAAACCAGCGATGAGCGCATTCGTGCTTACGACGAGGCTTGTACCGGTTTCATATACATGGTTTCGTCGGCCAGTACCACCGGAGCCAACAAAACTGTTGATGCCGAAAAGCAAGTAGCCTATTACAATCGGGTAAAAAGCCTGAACTTGAAAAACCCAACCCAAATCGGTTTCAACATAAAAGACAAAGCCTCGTTCGACAAGGCTTGCCAGTATGCCAATGGTGGAATAATCGGTTCGGCATTTATCAAAAAACTTTCCGAACATGGCGATTTGAAAGTGAAGGTGAGGGAATTTGTGAAAGAATTAATGTAAAATCAGTTTCTATGCACCATCGATATAGTTTTTGATGGTTTGTTTACAAGCTATAAATCAACAACATGATTTGCTTAAATATTTTTCTTAAATTTACATCAAACTCTTCGTGATATGACAAAGAAAGTATCTGAACCACAAGTAGAATACAATAAGGCTAAGCATCAGGTATTATATGCTCGTACCATAAAAGATAAAGTCAAGATCTCTTCTCTCCGTGGTAAATTGGGGGTGAAACAATCGGATAGCGAAATAACATCTCAAATAGAAGAACTAAGAAGGGAATGGGAACGCGATACTTAATCGACACTTGTGCTGTAATAAAATATCTTCAAAACTCTTTTCCTGAAAAAGGGTTGATTTTTCTCGACTCAATTCTTGATAAAGAATGCCAAATCTCATTCATCACTCAAATAGAATTATTAGCATGGAGAAATAATAATGAAAGCAGTTTAGCTATCTACAAACAATTCATAAAAGGATCAAAAATACTGTACATCAACGACATTGTCATCAATGAGGCTATTGAAATTAGAAAGAAAACTAAAGTAAAACTTCCCGACGCAATTATAGCAGCAACGGCTTTATGTTACAATCTCACTCTGATCTCCGACAATGACAAAGACTTCAATTTGATCACAGACATGGGACTTAAATACTTAAACCCCCGAAAATTATAATGTAACATTAATAGAAGTAAATATCTGCAAAACAAGTTTACTCAACATAAGCCATTACCCTAGTTTTGTAATCGGTATAATGAACGTAGCGCTCAACAGCATTCCACAAAACCACAGTATTTTTGCTGTTTTTAACGGCATAAGGCCTTACTTGATGGGAGGTGCTGTTTTGCGTTATTGGAGTTGTTTTCCATTCATTGCCCGAAATATCAAGTTCCCATTTTTCAATCTCGAAAATATCATTTCGTTCCAATGAAAGAAAAAGGATATGATCGCCTTTGGGTGAAATGCATAAACCGCCTGAATAATGCGGCTCGCGCTCAATTTGGTTTTCGGGCGTTTTGGGGAACCACTTTCCTGAGTTAACAATATCTTTATCGATCCATTGCCGGCCATCGTACCAAGCGTAGTGATATACATGCTCATTCTCGCTTGGATATCGGGCATAAGCAATTGCCGGATTTCCTTTGTCGTTTGCAAATATATCGAATACCCAAGCACGGTGCCCGGTTAATTTAGCATCGTAAACTAAAGTTGCCTGTGAGGTTTCAAAAGGCAGGTCGTCGATTGTACAGATCAAATCGCCGTTAGCTCGGTAAAACGCCCCCTTTTCGTAACAAGCGTAATAAACCGAATTGAAACGTTCATCGCGCGGATGCCCATCGGTAAATACCATGTGTATTTTTGATTTTCCATCGCTGTAATACTTCACATACGGTCGCTGCCCCCAAGTGAATGGTTCATTGGCTACTACAACTTTGCTTTCGGCCCATGTTTTTCCGCCATCGTCGCTCCAGCTAATATTTGGTTTGAAGCCAAGCCAACGTCCGAAAAGATAAATTCGGTTGTTCTCGCCAGAAAGCATAAAAGGGTTCGCATACGTATATTTATTATCGCCATATTTATCGAGGTGAGTACCGCCATTGGGATTAATTACAACAGCAGCTTGCCAATCTGATGCATTGTATGGCTTTACAGAAACGTTCATATATAGGTTGTGACTATGATGTTTGGTGTAAAAAGCAAGCAAATGGCCATCGTTGCGCTGCAAAAAAGCAGGATTATTATGATCGTCAATTTCAAGCTTTTCGTTTAAAACAGATAAAAGCTTCTCATTGGTTTCAAAATTGTATTGCAACGAAGCAACACTCCCATCTTCGGTTACAAAGCCTGTAAGCAAGCTATTGTCCTGTATCATTATTGCTCTCGGATCGGAAAACCAGCACCAGGTGCCATCATCGCTTAGCGTTAAGGTTTGTGGCTCGGTTATACAAGCCGTTAAAATGCATAGATTTACAAATACAAATGCGAAAAAATTCTTAACTGAAATCATTATAGAACAGGTTTTTGATTATGATCCCTAAAGCTATTAAAAAACAAATACATTGAATAACTATATCCAAAAATCATAGAATTCAAATCTTTAAAAAAGATCTGCTGATTTTATGTCACAAAACTTTTACTTTTAGGTCTTATCAATAAAACATTTTATTTGAATCGCTTCGAAAACATATACACCGAAAATTATCGACTGATATTCAATGTTGTGCAAAAGATTATTGGCAACACCGAAGACGCTTCAGATATTGTACAAGAAACGTTCATTGTTTTATACCAGGCCCTTCAAAAAAACACGAGAATCGATTATCCCCGGAGCTGGCTCTACCGTGTGGCGGTAAACCGAAGCATTGATTACCTGAAAAAGCAAAACAGAAATGGCAACATTGAACAAGCAAAAAACATTGCCACCGAAGAACACTCTTTTGAAACTACGGAACAACAAAAAATAGTACAACAAGCCCTAATGAAACTTAAACCCGAAGAAAAAACATTAGCTGTTTTATACAGCGAAGGATTATCGTACAAGGAAATGGCTGAAATAAGCGGAATTAAATTCACTTCAATTGGGAAAACCCTTGCACGTACGCTTAAAAAATTAGGTAATGAACTTAAAAAATTGAATTATGAAATGTATTAGCAATAAAACCATTCAAAAATATATCGATAACGAAATAAGTGCTTCTAAGAAAAGTTCTATCGAAAAGCACCTTTCGGAATGCAAAATATGCTCCGAGAAGATGAACAACATGAAATCGTTGTCGGTGAATGCGAAGCAAGCTATTGGCTCGTTAAATATCAACAACATTGAGATACCTACTTTTAATTATTCAAAAGCACAAAATAAACAGCGCAAAATCAAATACATTATATACAGCCTTTCGGCTGCCTGTATCATATTCTTTATTTTCATTTTTGTCGACAAAAAACAAGAACCATGCACCGAAACATACAGCATTGTTCAATCAATTACCTGGGAGGCCGATGCCAACCAACCATTTACCAATCAAAACTTTGCTATTGAAATAAACGACGGCAAGGGCAACAACACAATTATTTACCTTGAATAATAATCAATAAAAATAAAAGCAAAATGAAACAAGCAATTATAATCATGGCCATGGTAATGATCGGGATGACATTGCAGGCACAAAACCTGATTGAAACCTACAAAAAAGGAACAGTAAAACTGGTACCCGATACCGAATATGCCAAAGGAAACAATTGGGACAAAGTTTTTGAAACTTTTAACGATACACTGTACGGCAAACACATGGGCTTTCGAAAAAGCATCAGACTTTTGCCCGATGGCTCGGTAGTAGTTGACCATCCTTACCGAAACTTATACACAAAGTTTTCGCCAAACGGTGTTTTCGAGAAAGAGTTCCAACTGGTAAACAGCAAAGGAGTACCCTTTAAAAAAACCTATCAAATAGCAGGCATAATCAACAACAATACTTTTTTCACCAACCTCGACAATGTGGGCAATATGATTTGTTTCGACTTTGATGGAAACTATAAGAAAACGCTTAAGCTCGACTATATGGCAGGAATGCTTGCTTTGCCCAACAATAAAATTGCAGTTGTAGGCTGGGCAATTTGGAGCGACAAGTTCCGCGATTTTGTAGCTTTGGTTGATTATGAAACCAATAAAGAAAAAATAATATGGGATCATTTTACCGACCGTAGTTATGAGCCGGAGAAAGAATGTAAACTTTTCAACTACAGCTACTTCTTTAAAGAGCGGGGAGCAATTTCCTTCAACACCATGCCGCACACAAAATCAACGGGCATGAGTGCACGACCTATTATTTCAACAAACGGAGATCAACTAATTGTAGCACTTCCATCTAAAGGTGATATCATCATTTTTGATTTCGAAGGAAATAAAATTGGGAAAAACAAAGTTCCGTGGGCCAATAACTTTATTTCGGTTGAAGAACAAAAAGAAATTCAACGCAAAGCCATCGCTAAATACAAAAGCATGAAAGATCAAACCATTGCGAGCTGGGTTTCGCCCGAGGAAAACCGCCTGGCAATAGAAACAATTATTAAAAATATGGAAAGCGATTTGGGAAAAATTACTGACCCGATTCCGGTGCCGGCCATTTCAACAATTATTAAAGATTCTGACGATAATTTGTTGTTTTTCGAATACCCAAAAGAAGAAGGTTCCAACAAATTCAATGTATGGGTAATGAAAAACGGAGGCGAGTTTATTTGTCAAAGCAGCTTTGTTTGCGATGAGTACAACCTTCAAATCAACCCGGACAAAATGGTCTTCCGCAATGGCATGATATATAGTTTACAAACCCTTAAGAATGCTAATGGTGTACCGCTAAGGCTGGTTCGTTTTAAGTTGGAGTAAACACATTAAAAAGATTTTTAGATTTAAGATAAAAGACTAAAGACTTTATTTCTAAATATTAACCATAAAAAACGGGTTGACTGAACGAACAGACAACCCGTTTTTATATGTATGAACTGATGTTTACATCAAGAAACTGAGCAAGATACCAGCGCCTACTGCTGAACCAATTACACCCGAAACGTTGGGCGCCATAGCGTGCATAAGCAAGTGGTTGCTTGGGTCGTTTTTCAAACCTTCGACCTGTACAACACGAGCACTATCGGGTACAGCCGAAACACCGGCAGCACCAATCATCGGGTTAATTTTATTATCGCCTTTCAAGAACAAGTTCATGATACGGGCAAAAACCAATCCACCAGCTGTTGCAACCATAAACGACAATGCTCCCAAACCAAATATTTTCAACGAGTCCCAAGTAAGGAATACGTCGGCTTGCGTTGAAGCGCCAACAGTAATACCCAACAAAATGGTAATAATATTGATTAAAGCATTGCGCGACGTATCGGCCAAACGCTCGGTAACCCCCGATTCTTTAAGCAAGTTTCCGAAGAACAGCATCCCCAACAAAGGTAAAGCCGATGGCGAGATGAACAATGTGAGCAACACACCAATTATCGGGAACAAAATCTTTTCGGTTTTAGAAACCGCACGTGGAGGTTTCATTTTAATGAGCCTTTCTTTCTTTGGAATAATCAACCTGATAATAGGAGGCTGAATTACTGGCACCAAAGCCATGTATGAATAAGCAGCAATTGCAATTGCACCCATTAAGTGCGGAGCCAGTTTCGACGACAAGAAAATTGCTGTTGGACCGTCGGCACCACCAATAATACCAATTGCGCCCGATTCCTGCGGAGTAAAACCCAAAGCGGCAGCACCAAGGAAGGTTGCAAAAATACCTATTTGCGCAGCAGCACCCAAAATCATCAGTTTAGGGTTCGATATTAGCGACGAAAAATCGGTCATGGCACCAATACCCAAAAAGATAAGCGGAGGATAAATACCCTGTGTTACCCCAAAGTAAAGGTAATTCATTACCGACCCTTGTTCATAAATACCAATTTTATAACCTTCAACAAATGGGATGTTACCAATAATTACCCCAAAACCTATGGGTACAAGCAACAATGGTTCATAATCGTATTTAATGGCCAGAAAAATAAAGAACAAACCAACAAAGATCATCATCAGGTTGCGAATGTCGAAATTGGCAAAACCAGTGAAGGACCAAAACGATTGCAAGCCATGCAAAGTAGCTCCTAATGGACCAACTGCATCGCCACCCGAAGCAGGTTCCATAGCCCAAGCATCCATCCAACCAAAAACCGATTGAAAAGTGAGCAAAATGGCAACTGCAACCAGTGCTATTATACTTTTTCTATATTTACTGTTCATAACTTTCTACATTTCAATCAGCACATCGCCTTGCAAAACGGCATCGCCCGGTTTAACTTTTATTGTTTTCACCACACCTTCTTTTTCGGCCAAAACGTTGTTTTCCATTTTCATGGCTTCCATAATAAGCAAATTATCGCCTTTTTTAATGGTATCGCCAACGTTAACCAAAATTTTGAAAATGTTGCCTGGCAGCGGTGCTTTAACCAAAATACCAGCTCCGGTTTGCGCTTTCTGAATTGTTCCTTCGCCAGGTTTCTTTTCAACAGGTTTACGCACTAATTTTGGCGTTTTGCTTTGTTTTACTTCGCGGTGAAGCTGAACGTTGTATTCGGTTCCGTTCACTTCAATTTGGGCAACCTCGCCTTCTACGTCGTTAATTTTTACTTCGTAATCGCTACCCTTTATTGTAAATTTATATTTCTTCATTTTACTAACATATTAACTGGGAAAATTTCTGACACCATAAATTTTTGAGCTCCAGGGAGAATACCTTCTCTCAATACGTTTTATGGTAATAATATTGCTCTCCTCATCGTGCTGTTCCTCAAAAAAGAGGTGTAGTGCCATAGCTATGGCAGCTGTTTCGTCGCCGCTGAGATATTTTTTATCATCCGAATCAGACAATTGTTGTATTTGTTTTGTGCTTGCTTTCTTTTTGAAATTGATATTCATTAATTTTGGAACATTGGTAAAAACGATTACCAAAACGACCAACGCAACAAACACAATCAACCAACCAACTATTGTGATGATCCAAGCTTGACTATCGACTAGTAATAACACCATATCATCTTAATTTTTACAATGGAATATTGCTATGTTTCTTCATAGGATTGCTCAGCCTTTTGGTTTGCAATGTTTGGAAAGCACGAATAACACGGAAACGTGTATTGCGTGGTTCAATTACATCGTCGATATAACCATACGAAGCAGCTTGGTACGGATTGGCAAATGCTTCTTCGTACTCGTCGGTTTTCTTCAAAATGTATTCGAGTCGTTCTGTTTCGTCTTCAATTTTCGAAACGTTACGACCTTCCAGCACTTCAATAGCACCTTTGGCACCCATTACAGCAATTTGTGCACTTGGCCAAGCATAGTTAAAGTCGCCACGTAACTGCTTACAGCTCATCACATCGTGAGCACCACCATATGATTTACGTAAGGTAACAGTTACTTTAGGCACAGTAGCTTCGCCATAAGCGAACATCAATTTTGCACCATGAATAATGATACCTGCATATTCTTGTCCCGAACCGGGCAAAAATCCGGGTACATCAACCAAGGTAAGAATTGGAATGTTGAAAGCATCGCAAAAGCGAACAAAACGGGCTGCCTTACGCGAAGCATCGCAGTCGAGCACACCGGCCAGGTAGTTGGGCTGGTTAGCAATTACACCAACACTTTGGCCATCCATACGGCAAAAACCAACAACAATATTTTTAGCATAATTACGGTGTACTTCCAAAAATTCACCTTCGTCAACAATTAAATGAATTACATCTTTAATATCGTACGG
>Ga0116162_10002539_pt1 | contig 11330 bp, 9 predicted proteins | sample AD_UKC105_MetaG_FD_89875 | JGI IMG/M metagenome (GOLD analysis project Ga0116162, IMG submission 89875) | Active sludge microbial communities of municipal wastewater-treating anaerobic digesters from Hong Kong - AD_UKC105_MetaG | ecosystem: Engineered > Bioreactor > Anaerobic > Digestate... | reverse complement strand
GCAATCTGTCTTTTTCTGTTGCCTTTGTGCGCGAAAAAAGGCAGCAGACTGTTTTGTGTCAATCTTGCTGCCTTTTCTTGGTGCTTGTCTATTGGATTCGTTGCCTTAACTTAATGACATTGGCTCCACGGCGGGGTTTTTTGTTGCTTCAGGTGTCTTGAATTTGCTTTTCTTTCTTGGTTGGTGCTATAATCCGGGCATGTTGAAGAAACATGGTAAAAAATCGAATTTCAAACGCAAGGCCGTCGCCACGACGGCAGGCGTGTTCGCCGCGTGCTCAATCGCAATCGCTTCGCTGACGTCCTCCCCGTCCGACCTGTTCGGCGAAGCTGCCGCGGAAACGCAGCAGATCGCCCTTTCGGACGAACGTCTTATTAAAACGGCGAGCAGCAAACCGAGCGCATGGGACCGTCTGCGCGTGCGTCTGCGCGGCGTGTTCTTTGCGCAGCCTTCCGTCGTTCGCGGGCTGATCCTGCTTCCGTTCTGGACGGTCGGAAAACTGTTGACCATGCTGATTTCCGCGCTCTTCGGCGCGCTTTCGCCAGTCTGGCAGGCTGTGCTCGGCGTTTTGCTTAACGCGCTTTTGATCTTCGGCCTCTTTTCCGGCGGCTATAAGCTGCTGTTCCCAAACAAAAAGCTGAAAGATTTCCTCACAAAACGCAACATCGTCCTATTGTCCGTGGCGTCGGTCCTGCTCTCCGCCACGGATGCGATCCTGCGCGCCTACTGGGACGACTACCGCCCGATCAGCCTTGCGATCAAACTCGCCGTCGGGCTGTTTTTGCTGATTCTGTTGAGTTGGCGCATCTATGGCAAACGGAAGCCGCGACCGGCTCCCGCTACATGACAGCGCCGTCGAAAAAACCAATTTTTGAACGGTCTCCGGCACCGCATAACGCGGTGCTTTTCGTATGCTACGCTTTCTTTGGAATCATGCCCAGCAGCGCGTCGACCTGTTCCGGCGGCGTCGCCCAGGACGTGCAGAACCGCACGACGTCGTTGTCCGCGTCGTAGTCCTGCCAGAACGCATATCCGAACGACTGCGAAATCGTTTTAAGCAGCGCTTTCGGCAGGATCGGGAAGATCTGGTTGGTCGGCGAATCTGCAAACAGCTCGTAGCCACGCGCAAGAATCCCGTCGGCCAGCCGCTGCGCCTCATGCACCGCGTGCCGTCCGATCTTGTAATACAGCCCGTCGGTAAACAGCGTTTCGAACTGGATGCCGAGCAGTCGGCCTTTGGCCAGCATGCCGCCGCGCTGTTTGATGAGATAGCGAAAATCCTTATTCAGCGCGGGATCGTTGACGACCAGCGCTTCGCCGAAAAGCGCGCCCATCTTGGTGCCGCCGATGGAGAACGCGCTGGTGTATCGCGCAAGGTCCGGCAGGGTAACGTCGTTTCCCTCCGCCGCCAGCGCGCAGCCGAGGCGCGCGCCGTCGACGTACAGCGGCATGCCGTACGCCTTGCAGACGCCCCGGAGCGCGACGAGTTCGTCCCTGCTATAGATCGTTCCGACTTCCGTCGGCTGGGAGATATACACCATGCCCGGCTGCACCATATGCTCCGCCGTTTCGTCGGCATAGTGCGCGTCGACATATCGCTTGACCGCCGCCGCGGAAAGCTTGCCGTCCGAAGACGGAATCGAGAGCACCTTGTGCCCCGTCGCCTCGATCGCGCCGGATTCATGCACGTTGATGTGCCCGGTAACCGGAGCGATCGCGCCCTGATAGGGTTTGATCGACGCGGCAACGATCGTCAGGTTCGTCTGCGTGCCGCCGACGAGGAAGTGCACGCCGCTTTCCTCCGCGCCGCCGAGTTCGGCAAGGATGCGGCTCCGCGCGCGTTCGCAGGCCGCGTCCATGCCATAAGCGAGGTCCTGCTCGCGGTTGGCTCTTGCAATCGCTTCGAGAATGCTTTCGTGCGCGCACTCGTTATAATCGTTCATAAAGTTGTACTGCATGTCGTTCCTCCGGTGGCTTCGCTGGCAAAGGCCGCCGTTTCAGGGCGCCTCTAATAGAGCAGTATAGCACATTTTTATCAAAACAACCCGCCTTGTTTTCCGTATCTTCTTTTGCGGCCGACCCATGTCCGCAGCGCAGGTTCGCGTCGTCCGTTATTGCATTCGGTTCGATCCTTACCGTATAATCAAGGCATGAAGCTGATACGATGCCGTTTACAAAAATCGATCTTCTTAACGCTGGCCGCGTCGTTGTTCCTTTGCGTCGCGCTGTTGTCCGGGTGCCGGCGGCAAACGGAAGAAAGCCAGAACCCCTCTGCGGATTCTGCAGCGCCGGCCGCCGATGCGGCAACGGAAACGCTGCCCGACACAAGCGAATTCGCCGTTTTGTTCGTCAACGTCGGCAGGGCCGACGCGGCGATCTTACGCTTCGGCGAAACCACCGTGCTCATCGACACGGGAAGCGAGGAATCCGCGCCGCAGCTGATCGCGGGCCTGAACCTGCTTGGCGTGACGAAAATCGACGCGGTGTTCCTCACGCACAGTCATTCCGACCATGTCGGCGGGCTCGATGCGCTCAACGCAAACTACGAAATCACAACGGTCTATTCCCCGCTTTTCTCCGAGCAGACGAAGAAAGGCGAAGGTAAGATCGTTAAGGACTGCGAAAAGCTTTTATTGCCACACACAGAGCTTACCGCGGGTGAAACCATCTCCTTTGGCGGCGTTTCGCTCTCCGTGCTGGGCCCGCTTGCGCTCAACGAGGACGACGACAACGACAACTCCCTCGTGCTGCGATTCACAGTGGAAAACACGACGTTCCTCTTTACGGGCGACATGCAGTTCGCCGAAGAGGACGAACTGCTCTCCGCGGGGGCCGATCTTTCCGCGGACGTGCTCAAGGTCGGCAACCACGGCAATCCGGACGCGACGAGCGATGCGTTCGCCGCCGCCGTGTCCCCTTCGCTCGCGGTGATCTCGACCGATACGTCGGTCGATACGGATTCCGCCGGCAGCCGCGTCGTTTCTGCTCTTGCCGGGGCGGAGGTCTGTGTCACGGAGGATTTTCCGCTCGGCGTTCTGCTGACGCTGGACGAGAGCGGGAAGCCCGTCGTTTCGAATCCCGTCAGGGCGTCGTCCGGCTTGCAGGTTTCCATATCCGGCATGGACGCCGACGACCAGACGATCGCGATCACAAACGATTCCGATGTGGAAGCCGACCTTTCCGGCTGCATCCTTTATTCCGAACGTTCCGGCGCGGTGCTCCGCATTCCGGACGGCACGCTTCTGTCCGCGGGCGGTACGCTGCTCGTTTCCGGCAGGGACGGCGACGGGGACGTTCGTTTTGCCGACGAAAAAAAGCCGCTGAGCAAAAAAAAGAGAAATACCGTCGCGCTTTACGATCCGCTCGGCGTAAGCGTCAGCACGCTGCGCCAATAGCGCGTAATCAATCCGCATGCAAAAGTGGCCCGCATCGTTTCGTGGGCCGCTTTTCTGTATTTCTTTCACCTTTTATTCTGCTTTTGCGGAATCGGCCGGTTCCGAAATCACTTGCTTCGGCTTGCAGTTGCCGCAGGCGGTGAACCCCGCGTGCAGGGCGTTGGTCGGGCAGTTTTTCACACAGTCGCCGCAGCGGATACACTCCATGTCGTCCGGCTTTTTCGAAGGATCGACGCCCATTCGGCACACGCGAGCGCACGTCCCGCAATGGATGCAGGCGCTTTCGTCCAGCTTGAGCCGGTAAAACGACGCTTTGTTGAACAGCGCGTACGCCGCGCCGAGCGGGCAGAGATACTTGCAGAACGGACGGTACAAAAAGACCGACAGCGCGAGGATCGCAACCAGCACGCCGACCTTCCAGTTAAAGATAAATCCGGCGAGCGTGCGCAGGTCCGCGTTAAGCGAAAGCAGCGGGATGCCCGCGAACAGCGTGCCGGACGGGCAGATCCATTTGCAGAACCATGGCGTACCCGTCCCGGCGTCGTTGCGGACCAGCGACGGCAGCAAAATGACCATGACGACCAGCACGGCGTACTTGAGATACCGCAGCGCGCGGTCGCCTTTGAACGTTTTGATCTTTGGCGTTCTGATTTTGTAAAGCAAATCCTGCACGAGGCCGAACGGGCAGAGAAAGCCGCAGACAAATCGGCCGAAGATCGCGCCGGTGGCAAGCAAAAATCCCGTTACGTAAAACGGGAATTTGATGCTTCTGGACGCGAGCTCCGCCTGAAGCGAGCCGATCGGGCAGGCGCCGAGCGCGCCCGGGCAGGAATAGCAATTCAGCCCGGGAACGCAGACGGCCTTCGTGCCGCCCTGCCAGATGCGTCCCTTGACAAACCCGATCAGATAACCGTTTGAAAGAACGGTCCACGCGCCCTGGATATAATGCCTGATTTTATTTCGAATATACTTTTTAGCCAATTCCGATACACTCCAGGCAGATATGCGTCGCGCGCGAAAGCACGGTTGCGACTTCGCCGCCCCACACGCCGATAACGATCATAATTAACCCGGCCGCCGTCAGGATGTAGGGCAGCGCCCGCTTCATGATACCTGCTCCAGCAGCAGATCGATCAGCCCGGTCCAGTCTTCGTAGCTCTTCGCGCCGACGACCGTATCGCCGACCTGTTCGCCGTTGGAATCAAAAAACATCGTGGTGGGAATGGCGTAGATGTCCGTGGACAAATCGGAGAACGGCCCTTCCGGCAGGATGATGGGATACGTCAGCCCCTGCTCGTCGATGAATTCCTCCGCGCCGTCCACGTCGTCGTCGCCAAAGAGCACGCCGATGATCGCAAAATCCTTATCCGCATAATCTTCGCTGATCTGCTGCAAATCGGGGATTTCGTTTACGCAGGGGCCGCACCAGGTCGCCCAGAAGTTCACCATGGTCAGCTTGTTGTCGCTGATGATCGAATCGTCGACCGTTTCGCCCGTCAGCGTCGTGAGCGAAAAAGTCAGCCCCCCGCCTTCCGCGGTCTCCGTTTCAGCTGCGGTCGCTTCCGGTTCAGTCGTCGTTTCCGCATCGGTTGCGACGGTGCACGCTCCCAAAATGAGTGCAAGCGCAAAAACGCTCATCAGCACCCATGCTATTTTTTTCGGCATTCCATTCAATGCTGCATGTTTCATCGTCAATCATTCATCCTTTCACTCCCGTTTTCAGGGCGTTGCGCGGCATGTTGCAACTCGGTGCGCGTGATCGATATCGCATGAAAACGTAATCCTTGCCCCTATATAACGGATCTTTCTTCGATCATACGGAACATGCCGGATGGATTCCGTGATTATATCACACTCCCGCCGTCCCGGTCGAGCGCATCGCATAAAAACGCGGCGGTTTTTTCGCCTTCCTCGCCTTCGCCCGGCAAACCGGCTCCGCCATTGCTTTAGCGCCGGCGTTAGGCTATAATGGGGTCAGTTTGATTTCCTTTTCTTTCCACTCTGCCGGCAACCTGCGGCAAAAACGCCTCCTAGCGTCATTTTTCTGAATCTCCCGTTCATTTATCTTTGGGTTTCATCGGCTTTCTACCGTTTATTTGTGCTGCATGGACGGCTTTTACAGGCCTGACTTACAAAATATCCGTTCTAATTTTATCATTTGGGGAGGGACCGTCGATTTATGGAAAACGACATCAGCAAAAAAAACTGGATCCTGATCTGGGTGCTCGGCATGGCCGGACAGATTTGCTGGAACGTGGAAAACTCCTGGTTCAGCACGTTTGTCTACAATAAGGTCGCGCCGGACCCCGCCATCATCAGCTGGATGGTCGGCGTCAGCGCCGTGGTCACCACCTTCTGCACGTTCCTGGTCGGAACCTGGAGCGACCGAATCGGGCGCAGAAAGCCGTTCGTCTGCATCGGCTACGTTTTCTGGGGACTGTTCACAATCGTCTTCGGGCTCGGCGAGTTTATGCCGAAATCCCCGCTGATGCTGGTCGCGACGTTCGTCGTACTCGCGGACGCGGTCATGAGCTTTTTCGGTTCGTTCGGTTACGACGCGGGCTTTTCGATCTGGACGACCGACATTTCAAACGAACATAACCGCGGGCGGCTCGGCGGCGCAATCGCCGTCATGCCGGTCATCGCAACCATCTTCGGGACCGTCGTTTCCGGCTATATCGTGGACAGGCTGGACTACTTCCCCTTCTTCGTCATCATGGGAGCGATGGTCATCGTCTTCGGGCTCGTGGCGCTTGTCGCCATGAAGGACGCGCCGGACCTGAAACCCCGCCGTGAAGAACCGACGTACTGGAAGCAGGTCGTCAAGGTGTTCAACTGGCGCACCGTTCAGGAAAACCGCGAGCTGTTCTGGGTGTTTATCGTCATGCTGGTGTATTTCATCGGCTTCAACGTATATTTTTCCTACATCACAATCTATTTCGTCAACTATCTCGGCTATTCCTACACCATCGCGGGCGCCTTGCAGGGCGGCGCGCTTGTTCTCGCCTCGTTTATGACCATTCCGGCAGGCAGGCTGATCGACAGGGGAAATCTGGCAAAGGTGATCCTCTACGCGCTGATTGCCAACACCGTCGGCCTAATCTGCGTTGCCTTCGCCGGCAACATCGTCATCCTCTGCATCGGCATGTTCCTTGCGGGCTGCGGCTATATCCTCACCCTGCAGACGCTGACCGCCTGGATCAAAAATCTCTATCCGGAGGACCAGCGCGGGCAGTTCGAGGGCATCAAGCAGGTGTTCTTCGTCGCGCTCCCGATGGTCTTCGGGCCGATCATCGCCGCGCCGGTCATCAATAACCTCGGCGTCAATATGGTGGTCAACGGCGTTGCCGGCATGGTTCCGGGCCCGTCGCTGTTCCTCGTTTCCGCGGCGGTCACCGCGCTGACGATCCTCCCGCTCATACTGGCCAACCGCCTGCATAAGCAGCGCATCGCCGCGGCACGGTCGCTCGCCGACTCTTGAAAGGATGTCTGAACGTTATGAATCAATCCTGCTCTCAAAACGCAATCGGCTTTGAACCGCATGTCTACGCCCCCGGCGAGTATATGCTCGACCGACGCGGCGTTCCGGTCCCCGGCTACACGCTCGACGGCGACGCGGTCTACGACCGCTCCCGCATCCGCACCGCGCCGTGGCGGCTCAAGGAATGGGACTTTTACCAGATGTCCGACGACAGGCTCTGCCTTCAGCTGGTCATCGGGCACGTATCGTACGCGGGTAACTGCAACATCGCGCTGTTCGACCATGCCGCCGGAAAGGTCATCTTCGAGCGCGGGGTCGTTACGGCGCTGCCTTTCGGCAGCATGCACATGCCGCAGAGCGCCCATGCCGATTCGCTGCTGACATTCGATCGCGACGGTGCGAAGCTTTCCTTTGAAACGCGCGTCGGCATACGCAGGCTGCTGGCAACCTTCGGCGAATTCTCCTGCGACGTGACGCTTACGCCCGCCGTTCAAAAAAGCGTATTGGTCTGCACGCCGTTTCAGAAGCGCCGCGAATTCTACTTTAACGACAAGATCAACCTGCTCAAAGCGGACGTGAATGTCCGTGTCGGCGAAACGGAATACGCGTTCGATCCGGACAAAACGTTTTCCCTCATGGACTGGGGGCGCGGCGTGTGGCCGTATACGCACGAATGGTATTGGAGCAGCGTCAGCACGCTTCTTAACGGCGTTCCGTTCGGTTTCAATCTCGGCTGCGGCTTCGGCGACGACGCGAAGGTGTGCGGGACGGAAAACATCGTGTATTACGGCGACTCCCTCATAAAACTGAACCGTATGCAATTTGCTGTAAAAGCCGACCCGATGGAACCCTGGCGGCTTGTCTCCGACGACGGCCGCTTCCAGGCCGTGCTTACCCCCCGGTACGACCGGGATTCGATCACGAAGCTGTTCGTCGTGAACAACCGCTGTCACCAGATGTTCGGCACGTTTTCCGGACAATTCACTCCCGAAAACGGAGCTCCCGTTTCGTTCGAAAACGTCGTCGGCTTTGCCGAGCACGCCGTCAACCACTGGTAAGGACAACCGGCAAAACGCAACGCCGGGCAGGCCTGCCTGCCCGGCGCTTTGTTTGGTTTGCGGTATCCGTTGCAGCCGCCGCATATTTATTCTGTTATTCACTTAAAATACACGGTTTCATTCAGATGTTCGGCAGGCGCATATGCGGTTGCACCGGACGACTTTCCCATCTGCACGCCCGGTTTTCGGCATAATAAAGTGAAGAACCGTATTAAAAATGTCAATCAAAATCAAACGAATTGTGAAATACCGTGCCTCGTATGGCAAAACATGGTATTCTTTAGCCGCGTTATGGCAAAAGAAACCGAATTCCATGCGCGATGTGTGAAATATCCGTAACATCTTTGCCGGCGCTGTTTACATATATATACCCCTCATGTATAATTTTTCCGACAGAATGTCTTTCATACAAGAAAGGATGTGTACCGAATGAAACGCACCATCGCACTGGTGTTAACCCTGCTGTTTTTGCTGACCATGGTTCCCGTGGTCCAGAGCGCAAAAGCAGACGAAATCAAGCCTCTTAGCATTGAAATTGGTACAAAGGCGACCAAGCGTGTTTATGCGGTTGGTGAAACGCTGGATCTGACCGGTTTGGTCCTTACGTATTACGACGGGGTTTCGCAACCCGGCACGTCGGTAGCTATGGCCAAGTACGTAGCGTCCGACCCGGCGGAAGGTGAATTTATGACCAGCATCGAAAACGGTTATACGTTTACCAGCGACGATGTCGGCGACAAAACCATTACCGTCACCTATAACGCCGGTTCACCCGCGGGCCATACGCACGTTGAAAAACCGACAACGACGTTTAAGATCACGGTCGTTGCCGCCGATACCGGTTATCTTACCGGCATTACGATCGTTACGCAGCCCGATATGACGACCTATTATGAGGGCGAATGCCTCGACCTCGGCGGTCTGACGCTTCAGGCAAACTACAGCAGCGGCGCAAACCCCGACCTGGCGCTGAGCGACTGCACGATTACGCCCTCAAGCGACTATCGGCTGCAGACGACCGATACCGGTGTCACCATCACGTATTCCAAGGCGTACACCGCGCAAACGCTGTCTTACAGCGTAACGACTGATCCGATCACGGTTCTGCAGGCGGCGTCCACCGTCACGCTCAATCCCGTCTCTTTGGACTTCGCCTACGCCGATATCGGAACAACCCAGTCGATCACCTGCACGACGAATCCCGCCAGCGCCGCCGTGACCTGGGGCAGCAGCAACCCGGAAGTCGCCACCGTTGACGCCAACGGCGTCGTCACCGCGGTCGCTCCCGGCTCCGCCGTTATCATCACCGCAACCACGCGCGGCAGCAACGTGCAGGCAATCTGCACCGTCACAGTAAAGAGCAATGCAGTCGAACCCACGCATATTTCTCTGAATAAAACCGAAACCACGCTGGGCGTCAACGCAACGGATGAACTTACCGTTACGTACACGCCGAGCAATACGACGGTCAGAAATATCAAATGGACGCCTGCCATGAAGTATACGACAACGCCCGCTTTGGACCCGCTCGATTATATCAGCATCGATGCAGACGGCAACATCACCGCGAAAAAAGCGACGCCTGTTGATCCTGTTACTGGTCGTCCTAATCCCGTTGTTATAACGGCCGAAGCCCTTAATGCATCTGACGGATCGTATTCGCCATTGGTAACCGCCACCTGCGAAGTCACCGTCATCGACGTTTATGTCGACAGCATCACCATTTCGCAGGAAACCGCGACGCTGTACGCCGGAAGCTCCCTGACGCTGGACGCTTATGTGCTTCCGCTGAACGCCTCCAACCCTACCATCACATGGGGTACGAGCGATTCTACGAAGGCGACTGTCGTTGACGGCAAGGTCTCCACGATTTATAACAGCGCGACTACGTATCCCTGCACGGTCGTGATCACCGCCACCGCCGGTTCGCATACGTCGTCCTGCACGATCACGCTCAAGCGGTCGACGCAGCTGACCTCGGTGAATCTGGACAAGACCAGCGCGTCCATGAGCGTCGGCGATACGATGACGCTCGTCGCATCGACCGCGCCCTCGAACGCAACAAACAAAACGCTGAAATGGACGAGCAGCGACACTTCGGTCGCAACCGTCGATTCCTCCGGTAAAGTCACTGCATTGTCGGCTGGCAACACGGTCATCAAGGTGGCCGCAACCGACGGCAGCGGTTACTCCGCAACCTGCAGCGTCAGCGTCAGTACGGTCAACGTATTGATCATCTCGCTGAGCTCGACGTCGCTCAGTCTGGTTGAGGGCGGCAGTTCGACGCTGACGGCAACGGTTTATCCGAGCAACGCTTCCAAGCAGGACATCCAGTGGTCGAGCTCCAACACCAGCATCGCCACCGTGGATTCCACCGGTAAAGTCACCGCGCGCAACGTCACCGGTTATGCCATCATCACGGCGTCCGCAACCGACGGCAGCGGCAAATACGCCGAGTGCGTCGTGATCGCAAAGGCGAAAGTCGCCGTAACGGGCATCACGCTCAACTACGGCACGTCGCTCGACTTGTTACTGGGCGACTCCACCACGCTGAAAGCAACCGTGCTTCCGTCCACGGCGACGAATCCGGACGTGACGTGGTCTTCTTCCAACACCAGCGTCGCCACCGTTGACTCGGACGGCGTGCTTACAAGCGTTGCGCTTGGCGAAGCCACCATCACGGCGGCTGCCGACGGTAAGTCGGTCACAATAACCGTTACCGTCACCAATTCGGAGTACAACTACGGCGTTGCCGCGAACTTCCGTCGCAGGGTCAACGTCCGCGCGTCCGCAAGCGGATTGAGCAAGCTCGTCGGATATGCTTACCTCGGCGATACGTTCAAAATTCTCGGCAAAACGGGCAACTGGTATTACATCCAGTACAACAACACGACAAAAGCGTACATCTGGGCGAATTATATCAATGCCTCCAAGACGTCGTCCGGTTACACGACGACTACGACAACGAGCAGTTCAAGCTCTTCCACCAGCACCACGACAACCACGACCACAACGCCGACGACTGTAACCATCACGAACTGCCTCTATGCGGTCAACGTACGCTCCGGTCCGAGCACGACCAACGATCGCATCGGCAAAGCGAAACTCGGTGCGACGTACACCTATCTCGGCAAGGAAGGCGATTGGTACAAAGTCCAGTACAACACGTCGACCATCGGCTATATCTACAGTACGTTCATCTCCGTCAGCTAATTCGATATGCATCCTGTCAATACGCAGCAGAGCCGCCGGTTAACCGGCGGCTCTGCTGCGTGAGGCCGTCAAAAAACTTGTTTTTTGACGGGCCAACCGCGTTTTGCCTTTCACCCTTCGGGTTCACGGGCGGCAAAACGCACAAGGAAACCGCCCGAAACGGGCGATCCGTTGCAGCGGATG
>Ga0116162_10002538_pt1 | contig 11337 bp, 11 predicted proteins | sample AD_UKC105_MetaG_FD_89875 | JGI IMG/M metagenome (GOLD analysis project Ga0116162, IMG submission 89875) | Active sludge microbial communities of municipal wastewater-treating anaerobic digesters from Hong Kong - AD_UKC105_MetaG | ecosystem: Engineered > Bioreactor > Anaerobic > Digestate... | reverse complement strand
GGGAGCTTCCGGCCCGGGCAGGCGCGTGCTCATGACATGCCGGATGAAGGCTTCGCGGTATTCCGGGTCGAGGCGCCGCCGGGTGGGCGGGTCGAGCGACATCAGCGGCACGCGGACTTCGCCGTCAGGGGTGTTCAGCAGGATCACGCGGTTGGTGCCGGTGCCGTCGAATCCGGCCAGCGTGCCTTTGTTCAGGATGCCGTTTCGGCGGCGCAGTTCCACCAGCTCGTTGGTCAGATAGAGCGGTTCGCGGGTGTCGAGCTGGAAGCGGAATTCCTGCTCCGCCGCGAATTTCCGTTCGGCAAAGGCGACGCGTTCGGCTTCGGCCTGCTGCGCGGCCAGTTCCTCGGGGGTTGGTTCGGGCGGGGGTTCCGGGGCCGGGGCGGGTTCAGGCGTTGCCGGGGCATCGGCCGGGGCTTCGGCGGGAACAGGCTCCGCCGGCTTCTCCGGTTTGGCGGACGGAGCCGGTTTGACGGCGGGGACCTTCGTCTGGGCCGGCAGGGTGACGGGAGGCGCCGGCGGTTCGGGCCAGAAAAGGAACGCGATCAGAAAAACGGAAAAGACGATGCCGGCCGCCGTGGCGATGACGATGAATTTATGCGCGGCCAGCCAGCCGGGGCCGCCTGCTTTCTGTCCGGTGGCCAGATTTGTGCCGCAATGGATGCACAGGACCGCGTCGCGCTCGATCTGGGCCTTGCAATGGGGACAGGGTTTGACCCCCGCCAGGGTGGGGGCATTGTGCTGGATGGTCAACGGCGGGGGCTTGCTGTCGAGAGGCTCCACCGGCGAAGACGTGCCGCAATGCGGGCAGTCAGCCTGGGGTTCGCCGCTGGAACTGTCATAGTCGAACAGCTGTCCGCAATGAGGGCATTTGATTTGGACAAACATGGCCGGCCTCCGTGAAAGGGCAACACGTGGATTATCCGATTTCGCTGTCCAGTTTGTCAACCAGTTCGGGCACGGTCAGCCGCACCTGCTGCATGCTGTCGCGGTCGCGCAGGGTCACGGTGCCATCCTCCAGTGTCTGGAAATCCACGGTGGCGCACCACGGCGTGCCGGCTTCGTCCATGCGGCGGTAGCGGCGGCCGATGGCGCCGGATTCGTCCCAGAAGCAGTTCCAGCGGCGCTGGAGCCGGGCGAAGATCTCGCGGGCCTTGGCGTACAGCTCCGGCTTGTTCTTCACCAGCGGGAACACGCCCAGCTTGATGGGGGCGATGGACGGGTGGAAGCGCATCACGGTGCGGGTATCGGTCTTGCCCTTGTCATCGGTGAGGGTCTCTTCGTCGTAGGCGTTGCAGAGCAGCGCCAGGGCGAGGCGGTCGGTGCCCGCGGACGGCTCGATGACATGCGGGACGTATTTGCCGTCGAACAGCTTGGCCACAAAGGCGCGGGCCTCGTCTTCCGGTTTGCCGCGGGCGGTCCAGTCGGCAACCACCTTGTGCGCAAAGGCGTCGCGGGCGGCCTCGTCCAGCTTGCCGGCGGCCTGCTTGAGGGTTTCGTCAAAGACGTCCATCTGCTTGCCGGAGTGCTTCTGGTGCTGGGACAGGTCGAAGTCGGAGCGGGCCGCGATGCCTTCGAGTTCCTGGACGCCGAAGGGGAAGGCGTATTCGATGTCCACGCAGGCGCGGGCATAGTGGGCGAGTTCGTCGCCGACCTGCCAGTACTGCTCGAGATCGCCCGCGGGCAGACCGATGGCCCGGTACCAGGCCAGGCGCTGCTCGACCCAGTAGCGGTGCCAAACCTCCCACCCCCAGCTTTCCTGCGGGGGCCCGGACAGGTCCGGGTGGTCCGCCAGCGTCGTGACCTTGCCGCAGATCAGCTCGACGGCTTCGTCCGGGCGGATGAAGAACTCCAGTTCCATCTGCTCGAATTCGCGCGAACGGAATGTGTAGTTGCGCGGATTGATTTCATTGCGGAAGCTCTTGCCCATCTGGGCCACGCCGAAGGGGACCTTCTGGCGCGCGGTGGCGACGACGTTGTTGAACTGCGCAAAGATGGCCTGGGCGGTTTCGGGGCGCAGCCAGGCCGCATTGGAATCGTCCTCGACGGGCCCCACGAAGGTTTTGAACATCAGGTTGAAACTGCGCGGCTCGGTCAGGTTTTTCGATCCGCAGGCCGGGCAGACGGCTCCGGCAGGCAACGCAAAACCCGCCTCGGTTTTGATCAGTTCCAGCCCCTGGTCCTCGCAGAGCTGGTCGGCGCGGAAGCGCTTGCGGCAGTCCTTGCAGTCCACCATCGGATCGGCAAACCCGTCGGCGTGGCCGGAGGCTTTCCAGATGGACGGGTGCATGATGATGGTGGCCTCGAGACCCACCACGTCTTCGCGGGTGCGGACGACGGCTTTCCACCAGGCGTCCTTGATGTTGCGCTTGAGTTCGCAGCCGAGAGGGCCGTAGTCCCAGAAGCCGTTGATGCCGCCGTAGAGTTCGGAGGATTGGAAGATGAAGCCGCGCCGCTTGCACAGCGACGCCAGGATTTCCATGTCGAGTTTCTTGCTCATGATGGGCCGCAGGATGCGCTAATCCCCCCGGCGCGTCAAGCGGGGGGCGGGGAGACAAGCCGCAGATGAAGGTTAGTCGGCCAACTTTTCACAGACCAGCCGATTCAGGCTGATGCGGGCTTCGGACGCCTCCATGACCAGCGTGCGGTGACGGGAGGGCGGGATGCGGACAACAAATCGTCCGCTATAGGTCCGCAGTGACAGGGGAGGCGGTACGGGTTCCCGATTGCGCTGCAGATCGGCGATCGCCTCGGCCACCAGTTTCTGAATGCCTTTTAATGCGGCCTGAGACGACAATGCCAGCCAGCTCAGACTGGGAAATTCCAGGCACAGGCCCACATGCTCCTGGTCTTCTTCTGACCACATGACCCTGTACGAATACCGATCAACGGGGATTGAGTTCATGACGTTTCACCTTTTCAATTGCCTGCAAGACTTGCCGCACCTGATAGGCCTTGGCCCGTCCGCGGTCATTTTGGATGTTCACTCGTGGATCTCCCGGCCAGGGAGTCCGGTAAAGCCGGTGACTGGACCCTTTCTGGCGGGGCTTTCCAAAATAATGATCGCAGACGCGGCAGATCTCAGAAAAACGAATCCCCTTGGGATTGTTTTGCATGGCCGCCAGTACATCCTCCAATGAGGGCATGACATGACAGTACCATTAACAGTATCATTGTCAAGGCGGGTCTGCGATGCAAGTCAAACGGGCGCTAATCGGTCACGCACCGCTGCAGGTGCGGATCGGTCCGCAGGAACTGGTCGGCTTCGGACAGGCAGTCGCGGGAGGACAGCACGGTATAGAAATCCTGTTTGATGGACGGTGCGCGCCGGAGGGCTTCGAGCCAATCCCCCCGCCGGAAGGGGTCCGCGGCGACGGCGTCCCAGAAGCCGGTTTTGGCAAACAGGTCGGCGATCGCCGCCGAATTCTGGCCCTGGAGCAGGCTTACCAGGTAGGCCGCCACGCCGACCTGCAGGCCGTGCATGCGGGGCTTGCCCCCCAGGGAATCCAGCGCATGGGAGATCAGGTGTTCGCTGCCGCTGGCGGGGCGCGAGGATCCGCAGACTTCCATGGCAATGCCGTTGAGCATGAGGGCGGTGCCCAGAAGGCGGACGCCTTCGATGTCCCGCGTGGGGCGCGCGATGAACTGGAAGACCGTGGCGTCGGAAAGCAGCGCCGCGAAGTCGTCCACCAGGGTGCCGACGGCATTGAACGCCAGTTTCCAGTCCGCGACCGCGGTCAGCTTGGCGACCAGATCGCCCACGCCGGACAGCCACAGGATTTCGGGGGCGGCCAGGCAGATTTCGGTGTCGAGGGCCACGCCGAAGGGCATGGCCGACGGCAGGGATTTGCGGCGGCCTTCGAGCGTCAGGCTGGACTGCGGGCTGCAGAAGCCGTCGTTGGACAGCGACGTCGGCACGGCGATGTAGGGCAGGCGGGTCAGGAACGCGACGTATTTGGCGACATCCAGCGCCTTGCCGCCGCCGTATCCGATGATGGCGCGGGTGCGGGCCGGGATCCGGGGGAACAGCTCGCGGGCCTGTTCGAACGATGCCTCCTGCACCGGCCAGCGGTGCAGGACGCCGATGTCCTCGGCTTTCAGTCCGTCGCAGAGACGCTGCATCAGGTCCATGTGCAGGTCGGCGCTGTGCAAGACGACGATTTCGCTGAACCCGTGGCGGCGGGCATAGAGGCCGACGCGGCCGGCGGCGCCGGGTTTGACGCGGACGAGGGTGGGAATGGCAATCTGAGTGCGGATCATGTGGTCTCCAGCAGGCGGTCGGCGATCCGGGACCATGTCTCAAAGGGATGAAAAGGTTCACCGAGCCGGGCCAGGTGTTCGGCCAGCCAGCCGCAGGCAAACCGCCGCTCGGGCCGGACCAGGCGGGACGGCGCGAGATCGGGCCGGCCGTCGCCGGCAAACACCGCCTGCGCATCGCGCTCGAGCGCGGCGCGCACGATCGCGGATTTGTCGATGCCGGTTTCCAGGCGGTAATAGGGCGAGTCCACGGGCAGGGAAAGGGTCAGGCCGCTTTCAGGGGCGAATACGCCCGGATTGGCATAGACCTCGAGCTGCACACCGGCCTTGTCGAGCAGGCGGCGGATGTACCACGCGCAGCCGGCGGAGGCGACGAGGATTTCCCACCCGGCGGCGCGGAGGCGGCTCACCGCCTCCGGAAGCCCCGGATCCAGCTCCATGCGCTCCAGCACGCCCTCGATGCCGGCCCAGTCGGTGCGGATGGAGCCGAAGATGCGCGCCAGGGCCTCGAAGTGGGTGATCCGCCCGGCCACGTAATCGGCCCAGTGATCGTGATCGGCGGCGGACGGCAGGTCGCGGCGGGCCAGATCGAAGAAGTCATGCTTCGTCATGGTGCCGTCAAAGTCGGAAATCAGGATATGCCGCGGAGAGGTTCGCATGGAATCAGACCAATACCACGTAGGACGCGTCGGGGCAAATGCCCGACGGTTATCTTCGGGGGCGCATCTGCGATTCGGTGTCGCCGGAATTGGTCCTCGTAGCCGGGGTTCCCGTTCCGCGCGGGTCCAACCAACCGCACGCGACAGGAGCCGCGCGCCACGAAGGCAATCGGCTGTCATCCCGAGCGGAGTCGAGGGATCTCGGCCTGGTCCCGCAGGCTGGCCATTGGGACTGTGCCCAGATCCCGCGGTGGCGGGACAAGTGATTTCGACTCCGGCGCTACGCGCCTTCGCTCAATATGACTGGGACGTGCGCCTTATTGCAGATACATTCCGCGGCCCTCCCGACAAGTATAGTTATTGCAATATGTATACATATTGCAATAACTATACCCTTTGGATGGCAGAGGAATTCCGGGGCCGGTTATTGCCGCCGGGAGCGGGAATAGGCGGTCCAGAGGGCGTCGCGGGCGGCGCGGGGGTCAGGGGCGAAGGCGAGCAGGCCGTCTTCGTGGCCGGCCATGACCAGGATGGCGACGGGCGGCAGCGCGGGCGCGAGCTGACCGATGGCGCGGGCGATTTCCGGGGTGCCGAAGGCGGCGTCGGGCGGCGTTCGGGGGGCGTCTTCGGCCAGCAGCATGCGGAAGAGAAGGCGGTCGTGGATGTGAATGACGGCCCGGGTATCGGGGCGGGCGGCATAGACGGCGCCGTGGCTCATGGATTCGGAGGAGGCCGGCAGGGGCCCGCGGCAGGTGACGGTGTTTTGCGCAATGTCGAAGGCCTGCACTTCGCAGAAGTGGCGTTCGGCGATGGGATATTCGAAGCCGGTGCCGCTGGCCGTGATGACAAAGCGCAGGGTGTCCTCGAGTCGGGCGCTGAGATTGCCGTAGCCGATGCCGTCGGGCAGGACGCCGATCAGCCGCCAGTCGTGGAGATCGTCGCGGATGCGGCAGAGGTCGTGCAGCCAGGGATGCCGGGGCGGCGGGGCGGCCTCGTGGGCGCAGGAGAACTTGATATAGCCCTCATCCGTCCGCATGGCGTTCGGGATAGAGGGCGAGGAGTCCCTCGCGGGTGGCGGGGGCGATGCCCCGCTCGGTGATGAGGCCGGTGACCAGGCGGGCGGGGGTGACGTCGAATCCGTAGTTGGCGGCAGGGGTTCCGGCCGGGCAGATGCGGACGGTGGCGGGTTTCCCGGCGGCTTCGTCCCAGCCGGTCATGTGGGTGACCTCGTCGGCGCCGCGCTGCTCGATGACGATTTCCTTCACGCCGTCGGTGATGGACCAGTCCAGGGTGGAGGACGGGAGAACGGCGTAGAACGGCACGCCGCTGTCGCGGGCGGCGAGCGCCTTCAGGTACGTGCCGATCTTGTTGGCGACGTCGCCGGCGGCGGTGCAGCGATCGCAGCCCACGAACACGATGTCCACCATCCCGTGCTGCATCAGGTGGCCGCCCGCGTTGTCGGGGATGAGGGTGTGCGGCACGCCGTGGTGGCCCAGTTCCCACGTGGTGAGAGAGGCACCCTGGTTGCGCGGACGGGTTTCGTCCACCCAGACGTGGACGGGAAGGCCGGCATCATGGGCGGCATAGACCGGGGCCAGGGCGGTGCCGTGGTCCACGAACGCCAGCCAGCCGGCATTGCAGTGGGTCAAGACGTTGACGGGCTGCCCGCCTTTGCGCGCGGCGATGTCGCGAAGGAGGGCCAGGCCGTGCTCGCCCATGCGGCGCGAGAAATCGGCATCTTCGTCGGTGATGGCCTGGGCTTCGGCCCGGGCGGTTTCGACGAGGTCGGCGGGGACGCAGGCCGCGAGCGCCTTCTGTATGCGGACGAGCGCCCATTCCAGGTTCCGGGCGGTGGGGCGGGTGGCGAGGAGCGCGGCGCAATCGGCCTGGAGGCGGTCCTCGAACCCGGCCCGGCCGGCGTGCGTGAGGACGGACAGGTAGGCGCCCCAGGCGGCGGCGCAGCCGATGAGCCCGGCCCCGCGCAGGTTCATGTTGCGAATGGCGGCGCACATGTCGGCGGGGGTGCGCAGGTCGAGAAAAGCGAATTCGTGCGGCAGGCGGGCCTGGTCAATGATGCGCACGCACCCGGGGGCTTCGAGCCAGATGGTGCGGTAGTGCCGGCCGTTGACGTTCATGGCGGGTTTTTCGCGCAAATCGGGGGGAAGGTCAAGCGCCGGGGGCGATGGGCGGCGATGGGCGGCAGGATGGAATGGCTCGACGCCGGTGCCGGTTCGCGGCATACTCGGCCCTGGATGGCGAGATTGCGGATGATGGAATGGTTTTCAGGAAGCAGATCGAGAAAACCCCCGACGGGGTCGTCGGGGCTCCAAAGAGGGGCGGATGGAGCCGGGACAGCCTGTCCGCCGTAACCTTGGTGGAGGCGGAACCTCGTCCCGGAGGATTTCCAAAAATGGATCATGAATAATCATGACTGAGCCGAGGCACAGGCATTTGGCTCATTTGGCGCCGTTTGCCGCCGAGCCGGTGGTGTTTTTCACGGTGGTCACGACCCGGCGGCAGGCCGTTCTGGCCAACGAGGAGGCCCACGCGATTCTTCGCGGCATCTGGGCGGAGGCGGGAGAGCGCAACGGGTGGTGGGTGGGCGATTATCTGCTGATGCCGGACCATGTGCATTTTTTTGCGCGGGCGGGACGTGAAGCGCTGCCCATGAAAAAATGGGTGCAGATGTGGAAATCGCTCTCTGCCCGCCAATGGAAGCGCCGACAGGGACGGGAAGCCCCGTTGTGGCAGCCGGATTATTTCGACCGCTATCTGAGAAGCGTGGATGATTATTCGGAGAAATGGGCCTATGTGGAAGCCAATCCCGTGAGAAAAGGATTGGCGGCCAAGCCCGAAAACTGGCCGTATCGTGGGCGAATCCACGATTTGCGGTTTTGATCAAAAACGGATCGGGATGGAGCCGGGACGACCCCGTCCCGGTGGATCGGAATCGAAAGCGGGACGGGGTCGTCCCGCCTCCAAAATTCCCCGACGGGGTCATCGGGGCTCCAAAGACGGCGGATCGGGATGGAGTCGGGACGACCCCGTCCCGGTGGATTTCCAATGACGGTGGATCGGCCCCGGGGTTGGAATCGGCGTTGAACGGCGGGCGGGGTGGGGAGTAGAGTGACGCGAGTTTTCCACGGTGTGGAAAAAAGTTTTCCATGACGTGGAAAATCCGCGTGGAAATTTTCCATGGCGTGGAAAATCCGGAAACAGGAGCACATGAGCGGACAGAAGAGATTTCGGAAGGTGGCGGTGCTGATGGGCGGGCCGTCGTCGGAGCGGGAGGTATCGCTGCGATCGGGGGCGGCGGTGGCCAATGCGCTGCGGGGGGCGGGGTATGAGGTCTGCGACGTGCGGGTGGGCGAGGATGCGCGGTTCGATCTGCCGGCGGGGGTCGAGGCGGCGTTTGTGGCGATGCACGGGAAGTTCGGGGAGGACGGGACGGTCCAGCGCCTGCTGCGGGAGCGGGGCATTCCTCATACGGGTTCGAGCCCGGAGGCCTGTGCGCGGTCGTTCGACAAGTCCAAGAGCAAGCCGGTGATTGCGGCGGCCGGGATTCCGACGCCGGCCTTCGAGTTGCTGCAGGCGGGCGCTGCGCGCCGTCTGCCGCTGCCGGTGGTGGTCAAGCCGGTCCGGCAGGGATCCAGCGTAGGCATTTCGCGGGTGTTCCGCGAGGAGGAGTGGGGCGGGGCGCTGGCGGCGGCGCTGGCCTATGACGACACGGTGCTGGTGGAGGAGTTCATTCCCGGCCGGGAACTGACGGTGGGCGTGGTGGGAGACGTGGCTCTGCCGGTGATCGAGATTGCGGCGGATTTCTTCGATTACCGCGCGAAATACACGCCGGGCGTGGCGGCCCACCTGATTCCCGCGCCGATCCCGGAGGACACCGCGCGGGCCTGCCAGACGGCGGCGCTGGCCACGTTCCGCGCGCTGGGGTGCGCCGGAATGGGCCGGGTGGATATCCGGCTGCGCGAGGACGGGCGGATTTTCGTGCTGGAACTCAACAACATTCCGGGCATGACCGAAGTCAGCCTGCTGCCGGACGCGGCCCGGGCACACGGGTGGGAATTCCCGGAACTTTGCGAACGCATCCTGAATATGATAGAGTGGCCCGGCAACCAAGGAGGAATCACATGAACGTATTGAGAGTCCTGGCGAATCCCAAGCCCGTGGAGAAGTCGGCGAGTCTGCAAATCGAGCAGGCGTTTACTGAAGCCCTGAAGGCGAAGCATCCGGACGCGACCATTGCGACGATTGACGTGTACAGGGACGACCTGCCGCAGATAGACGAGAAGGTGCTGCCGTCGCATTTCGGCGCGCCTCCGGCGGACGAGGAAACGGCGCGGAAAATGGCCCGTCGAGGGGAAATCCTGGCGCAGCTGCTGGCGGCGGATCTGGTGGTGATCGCCACGCCGATGTGGAATTTCAATGCGCCGCCCATGCTGAAGGCATGGGTGGACACGGTGCTGGTGGCGGGCAAGACGTTCCGCTATACGGCCAGCGGTCCCGAAGGGCTTGCCAAGGGCAAGAAGGCGGTGCTGTGCATGGCCAGCGGCGGGGTATATGAAGGGCCGACAGCGGCGCTGGACACCCTGACGCCCATGCTGAAAACACAGCTGGGCTTTATCGGGATCACCGACGTGACGGAACTGCGCGCGCCCGGCCAGGGCGCCGGCGGAGAAAAAGCCGCGGCCTCCACGGCGGCGGCGATCGAAGCGGCGAAGGCTGCCGCGGACCGGTTCTAAGTCTGTTCCCAGGAAATCCGGATTTTCCATGGCGTGGAAAAATATTTTCCACAGCGTGGAAAATCCGGATATTTCATACTTGGGTGGAGCAAAATCAGCTTGGCGGGGGGGCGGGTTCCTGCTGGAGCAGGCGGATCAGGCATCGGGTGAGGGGATGGGCGTTGGGGGTGAAATGCCACCGGCCGCGGACGTTGCGGGCCAGGTCCAGATCGCGCAGGGCGTGCAAATGCCGGAGCGTGGACATGCGCGGGATGCGCAGGCGGGCAGCCAGGTCGGAGACGGAGGCGGGCGCGTCCAGCAGATGCCGGACGATGTCCTGCCGGCGCGGATAGGCGAGGGCGACGGCGCTGCCGATGGCCAGCCGGTCCTGGCGGGGCGCGGTCGAGGCAAAGGCCGTTTTCATGGCCTCGAGCAGGGGTTTGGCCGTGGCGACCAGCGGATCGGGCACGGGGTGGTAGGCCACGCGGGCGGATTCGCGGCGGGCCTGGATCAGGCCCCGGGACTGCAGGCGCCGCAGTTCCTGGCTGGCGCGCGATTTGCCGATCCCCTGGGCATCGGCCAGTTGCTGGACGGTGAGGCCGGGGCGGGCGATGACTCTGCGCAGCAGGCGCAGCCGCGTGGGTCCCGCCAGCACCCGGCAGGTTCTCCAGAGGGTGGGGTGCAGTGCCATGGCATGTTCCTCCTGTATGATCGGTGTTTATAAACACCGTTCTATGTGAAATCAACAAGAATAAAAGGAAGAAATCCATATTTATGCCCCTGACAGATGAACAGATGTATCGGAGTTTATAAACACCGTTCAGGCGGGATGAACACGGCGGGCGGGGCGGAGGAAAACTGTTTGAATCGGGCGGGGGGTATGGCATAGTCGGCCTCCGATTCTTGTGTGGAAAACGGAAGGGACTGTGGGTTCTCGAACAACAGCAGCCAGACGGGGCAACCGCCGGCGCGAAAGCGTGCTGAAGGCGGCGGCATCCGCCGACCGCCGGCGGACGCGCCGCCGCCTGGCGTGGCGCTGGCTGGCGCTGCTGACGGGGATTCCGCTGCTGCTCGGCGGGCTGGCGTGGGGCGGGGCCCTGGCGTGGCGGGCGATGTTTTCGGAGAATGACTTTTTCGTGATCCGCCAGATCGAGGTGACGACCGACGGCAGCCTGGGGCGGGGGCATATCCTGGAATATGCCCGGGTGAGCGAGGGCATGAATCTGTTTGCGGTGGATCCGAAGTCGGTCCGGGACCTGCTGATGAGCGTGCCGGTGGTGGGGCAGGCGCAGGTGGGGCGGCGCCTGCCGGACACGCTGGTGATTGACGTGACGGAACGGGTGGCGGTGGCGCGGCTGGGCCGGGCGGGGTCGGGCAGCCCGCTGGCGGTGGATGCGCAGGGGCATGTCCTGGGGCCCAGTTCGGTGCGGGCAAGCCTGCCGGTCATTGCGGGCGTGCGGGACGTGGGGCTGCGGCCGGGGGACGTGGTGAAGGATCCGATGCTGGCGGAGGCGTTGCAGGTGCTGGATCTGTGCACTCGCCCGGAGCTGCGGGCGGAACTGTCGGTGGCGACCATCGGGGTGGGCGGCGAGGATTATCTGGACGTGGGGCTGGCGACGGGCGAGCAGGTGCTGTTGTCGCGCGAGGAGGTGGAGGACAAGCTGGACAAGCTGCGCCGCATGCGGCGGGAG
>Ga0116162_10002532_pt1 | contig 11347 bp, 10 predicted proteins | sample AD_UKC105_MetaG_FD_89875 | JGI IMG/M metagenome (GOLD analysis project Ga0116162, IMG submission 89875) | Active sludge microbial communities of municipal wastewater-treating anaerobic digesters from Hong Kong - AD_UKC105_MetaG | ecosystem: Engineered > Bioreactor > Anaerobic > Digestate... | reverse complement strand
TGCTCGACGGCAGGATTCGCCTTGGCAACGGCCGCGGGGAATGGTGGTAGCTCAATAGCTGCGAATGCTGCCACCCTGGCACCGATGGAGGTGCGATGCACGCCCCCGGGACCCGTGTGGCGAAGCCGCAACATCACGAAAAAATGTCTGGTTCCTTTACACCCGACACCCACCCGCCGCGCTCATCGACGTGCAAGCCATTGAATTCACAAAAGACCGAGTCTCGGGCTCGGTTAATGCATCAAACGCCTGCGGACCAGCCGGTCCATTTTGGAGACACCCTCATGACCCGCGTCACTGCATTCGTTGCCTGCGTCATCGCAGCGCTGAGTTTCGTCGCGCCGGTACAGGCCACCCCGATCGTATTGCACACCACCCTCTCCGGACTCAACGAAAATCCGCCCAACGCATCGCCTGGCACCGGGTATACCTCGGTCACCTACGATGACGCCGCCCATACCCTTGGCGTTCACATCGCTTTTTCCGATCTGACAGGAACAGCCACCGCTGCGCACATCCACTGCTGTGTTGCTTCACCCGGTAATGCGGGCGTCGCAACGACCACACCGACGTTCCCCGGTTTCCCATTGGGTGTCACCAGTGGCATCTATGACATGATTCTCGACCTGACGGTGGCAAGCAGTTTCAATACCGCGTTCGTAACGGCCAACGGCGGCACCCTTGCCGCTGCAGAGGCGGTGCTGGTCAGCGGACTGCTCGCTGGGAAGGCCTACTTGAACATCCACACCACCTACGCCCCTGGCGGCGAGATCCGGGGTTTTCTCGCTGTACCCGAGCCGGCTGCAATTGCGCTGCTCGGTATCGGTCTCGTGGGCCTGCTGACGGCGCGGCGCCGCGACAGCTGACCACCGCACGCCTCAGCGGGTTTCGCGGATCACCCGCCAGCAGGCGAGCTTGCGCTCGAAGCTGTACCCGGCATTGGCGGGGCTGGTCGACGGCAGGCGCAGGCGTGGCAGGTCGGCGACCCCGGCAGGCAGTCGCGGGGCGACATGCCGATCGAAGACCCGTTGCGCCATCGCGCCATTGAAGTAGATGCGCCCGATTGCCGGATGCGCGGCGAAGAAACCGGCAAAGTCATTGGGTACGATCGACCTGGAGTCGATATCCGCATCCATGCTGCTTTCGCGCGTGCAGCTCATCAACACATCCCATACCGCAACACCCTGCCGCACCAGTTGGGCACAGCGTTCGTCGTAGGCCAGACCTGGCGCAAGATGGAACAGGTGCTCGACAATCGGCCAGAAGGCATTGCGCGGATGGGCGTAATACCGGTTCGCCTGCAACGACGCTTTGCCCGGCATCGAGCCGAGGATCAGCAGCCGGGCCTGCGCATCGGCGAGCGGTGGAAAACTGTGGACACGTGACATCGGCCAGCAGGAATCAGCGCTGTGTCACCGTTGTGACCAACTTGAATCGACGCAGAGGCACTCAGTCGTGGCCGTCGACCGCAAGCACCATGCGCACCAGTTCGGCGAGGGAACCGGCCTGCATCTTTTCCATCACCCGTGCACGGTGCGCCTCGATGGTCTTGGCAGAGACACCGAGCGTATTCGCGATCTCTTTGTTGGACCGGCCCTCGGTGACCATCTGCATGACCTCGTGCTCGCGCGGCGTAAGATGCGACAGGCGCTCCTGGATCTGCAGGTTCTCGGAATGGTGGCTGCGCTGGTGCTCTTCACGCGCAATCGCCCGACGTATCGCATCGAGCAGCACTTCGTCATTGAACGGCTTCTCGATGAAATCGACGGCGCCGCTTTTCATCGCGCGCACCGCCATCGGCACATCACCGTGTCCGGTGATGATAACCACCGGGATCTGGATATTTCTCTCGACCAGGTGTTCCTGCAGGTCGAGCCCGCTCATGCCGGGCATCCGCACGTCCAGCACCAGGCAGCCGGCGCGGCCCGGCTGGTACTGGGCGAGGAACTCGTCAGCCGAGGCGTGACTTTCGACCTGCATACCCACCGACTCGATCAGCCATTTGAGCGAGTTGCGCATGGCCTGATCGCCATCGACCACGAATACGGTGATCTTGGCGGAGGTGGATTCAGACACGATCATGATGCGGCACTTGCGACTGATTCCATGCTGGATGGAAGCTCGATAATGAAGGTACTCCCGTTGCCAGGCTGGGAATCAGCCCTGATTTTACCATGATGATTGCTGATGATGGTCTGACTGATCGCAAGGCCCATGCCCATGCCGCTCTCCTTGGTGCTGAAGAACGGATCAAACAGGTGTTCCATCGCCTTGTCGCTGATGCCAGAGCCGTTGTCCCGCACGCTCAGAAAGACCATGCCTTCTGACTGGCTGCCCGATTCGATGACCAGGCGCCGCTCGCTGGCCGGCACATCCACCAATGCGTCGAGTGCGTTGCGCAACAGATTGATCAGTACCTGCTCGATCTGCACAGAGTCGACTCGCACCCACAGCTCGCGATTGGCGAGTCGACGCTCAATAGTCAGCTCATGGCGGCCGAGTTCGTGGCTGAGCATCGAGCAGGTCTCGCGTGCCAGCACATTCAGATCGACGATCTCGCGAATCGGCTGTCGTCGACTCACCATCCCGCGCAGACGCTTGATGATCTCACCTGCACGGCCAGCCTGGGCCGATATCTGGCCAAGTGCGTGCAGCATTTCGTCCTTGCCGCCGATATCCAGTCGCAGGCGTCTTGCGCAGCCATTGGCGAAATTGACGATGGCGGACAGCGGCTGATTGAGTTCATGTGCGATGCCGGTGGCCATCTCGCCCATATTGCTCAGCCGGGTGACATGCACCAGTTCGTTCTGCCGCCGTTTCAACTCCTCTTCGGCTGCGCGCTCGCTGGTGATGTCGCGGGCATACACGTTCACATAGCCGAGTTCCGACACAGGCGCCAGCAACAGCGAAAAGATCCCTTCGTCGGTCGCCACTTCCAATTCGCTGGTCGCGGTGCTCGCCAACACCTCCTCGATACGGCTGCGCCAGTATACCGGCAGCGTCTGCAGGGGCCGGCAGCCCCAGTGCTTGAGCAGCGGCGTACTTGGCTGGTTCGCGTAGGTGATGACCCCGCGCCGATTGATGCGCAGCACCGGGATCGGGCTCTCGCTCGGAAGGGCAGCAAGGCTGCGGATCTCCGCCTCGCGCATCTTGCGTTCGGCGATGTCGCGCAGGTACAGGGTAAACACCAGTTGATCCTCGAGCGAGACCGGCTTTATCGACAGCTCAACCGGAAAGATCCGGCGGTCGCGCGCGACCACCTGTATCTCGGTACGTTGCAACGGCACACCCTGCTCGGCACCCGATAACGAAAGGTACAGCAGGCGCTCGAATGTCTCGCGCCACTTGGGTGCGACCAGCAGCTCACTGAACGACCGCCCGACCGCCTCGTCATGCCGGTAATCGAAGGTGTCCTGTGCAGTGGGGTTGAAATCGATGATCTGTCCGAGCTCGTTGACGGTGATCACCGAGTCGAGTGACGCATCCATGATCGCCATGCGCAGTTTTTCTGTCTGTTGCAGCTCGGTCTCGTGCTGCCGACGCATCTCATCACGCGCACGCATGACCAACTGCACAAAATCGCGGATCCAGTCTTCCAGGATCAGCAACTGGTTGCCGTGTCGGTGCACCCCGGAATCGGGCATGTCCAGCGCTCGACGCGACAGGCTCGACACGCGGCTAAGCAGGCGACTGATACGACTCGACATCAGCAGGAACAGCAGGACGAACGCGGCGATGATGACGACAGCGCCGATCAATCGCTGGCGCCGCTCCAGGTCGAGCACCTGCTGTCCGGTACGTTCGAACGACGCACGCGGCAACAGGGTTGCGAACAGCAGATTCAGATCGGCGTCGTCGTATTCGAAGAACGACTGCGCCGTTACCAGAAAGTTGCGCCGCACCCGGTCCAGCGACTCGCCCACTTTGACCAACTCGTTGCTGCTGCTCGACAGGATGCGCTTGGCGTCCGGATCGATGATTGCGACCACGTTGTTGGTCGACTTGACGAACTGCTGCGATGCGGCGAGAAACACGTGATCCAGCGGCAGCATGATCACCACACTGCCCATCGGCGTGCGCGCGGTATCCTCGGTGCCCTCGGAGACGATCAGCCAGGGTCTCTCGTTCATCAGGGTGACCGAGGCGCGACGTTTGCCGTTGGTCAGGTAGTTTTTCGGATCGGCGAGCAGGGCCGGTGGCAACGCCTCGCCACCTGGGCTGTACAGTTCCCTGACCGCACCGGCCGAATCGACCAGCAGGAAATGCCGCGGGCTCACCCCTCCCTGCCAGCCCAGGTCATCGGGCAGCCACGGTGGCGGGTTGCCGGCATCGTACTGAATGCTCCCCGGGGCACGACGTCCCCAGATGATCGGATCAAGGTAATCCGCCATTCGCCGGTGCGTGGCGAGCAGACGTGCGAAAAAGGTGAAAGAGCGCCGATACTCGTCGAAACGGATCAGTGACTCTCGCGCCTGCTGATCCAGCTGACTTTCCAGCGCCTGGTCGAAGATGTTGCTCAGGGCACGAGTCTGTACCCGATCGACGACCAGCCACACAATCAGACCGGTCACCAGCCCAAAGGCGAGCGCCAACGCGGGGATGGGTATCCCTTTGAGCAACCTGCGTGACAGCGACCGTTTGTTGATTGACCTTGCCCGAGCGACTGAAACTGGGACGATTATCGTCCGGCCGAGTCAAATCACCAAGGCATGCCGGGCCGTTGACCGCGACCGCTGCACAGATTCAACCGACGCCTAGCGCATCGCGCGCACAGCCGGCACAGCCTTCATCGGGACCAGCGGCATTTGTGACAACAGGCGATCAAGCGCCTCCTGGCAGTGCGGTTCGAGTTGATCCAGACGAATGCCAAAGCCATGCAGGCTCTGGTGGGCGACGCGTCCCTTGATACTCAGACAACGGCTGCAGACCCCTTCGTCAGGCTGGAAGGTGACCGTAACCTCTGCGCCGATCGGCACAATGCTGGTTTCCGCCCGGATGTACAGCCCGCCATGGGTAAGGTCGACGATGCGCCCACGAATCAATCCGAATCGCGGGCAACCAACGACGGCGTCGAGTGAAACCGCCTTGCGGTCCCAATTTCTCTGCTCCATCCTTCCCTCCTTTGGGTGTCACTGATCGTCCACGGTCTGGCGCCGTTTTTGCGTTGGACGACTGCCGCACCATTATGGCGGGCGCGAGAACAGCGACAATTAGGAGCAACCCCGGCGCATCGGGTACTTTCCCTAAAAAACGTAATTTAGGTATTATTTTTCATAGCGTTAACGATTTTTCTTCGATTAATTATTAACAAGATTCCTGGTGTCCCGAATACCCACCAGCCCACCGTTGAGGCCATTGCGCATGCCGACAGATCTGGAAAACGCCGTAACTCCTGGCCTGTGGCGCCGCCTCGCAGCGATCTTTTATGACAGCTGGCTGGTCCTCGCGTTGTGGCTGCTCGGCGCAACGGCAGACTACTTCATCCAGGCTGCAATCGGCCTGGGCGACGCACCGGTGCATCTGCCGCTGCAGCTTTACCTGGTCGCCTGCCCTTTTCTGTTCTTCGGTTGGTTCTGGACCCATGGTGGCCAGACGCTCGGCATGCGTTCCTGGCGACTCAAGGTCCTCGACTGCCACGGTCAACCTGTCGGCTGGCGACAGGCGCTGATCCGTGTCGCCGCCGCATGGCTGGCGGCACTGCCGCTCGGGCTGGGTTACCTGTGGATGCTGGTCGACAAGGCCGGCCTCACCTGGCACGACCGTCTCAGCCGTACCCGACTCGTCCTGGTGAACAAGACCTGAAACTCAGCCCGCCGAACGGTTCTCCGGATCCTGGAATTTGTCAGAGGACCTCTCAGTGCACCCGCCTGAGCAGGTACACGCCGATCGCCAGAAATGCGGCAGCCGGCAACAACGCGCTGACCAGCGGGTTGATTTCGTACACCACCGCGACGAACGACATGCCGCGACTGAGCATATAGAACGCCATGCCGATAATGATCCCGAGGAACACGCGGTGTCCCATACTGACGAATCGCTGATGCGCCAGTACGAAGGGTACGGCAATAAACAGCATGACCAGGGTGGCGAGCGGAGTCGCCAGTTTGACCCAGAAGGCCACCTCGTAGTCGGTCGCCGACTGCCCGTTCTCGCGCATCACCCCGATATAGTGATAGAGCTCGGTGATCGGCAGCATGGTCGGCTGGATAACCAGCGTGCTCAGCAGCCCCGGATCAAGCATCGAGTCCCAACGCGCCTGCTCCAGCTGCCGCTCCGTCACACCTGATTCGCCGACCTGGGTCTGGCGGATCCGGAACATCTTCCAATGGTCACCCTGGTGCTCGGCTCGCTCGGCATGGGTGGCCAGCGTCAGGCGTTGCTCGGCGTCGAATTCATAGATGTAGATATCCTCGAGGCGGGCGCCCGGCAGGATGGTGCGGATGTTGACGAACGCGCCACCATCACGTGCCCAGAAGCCATAGCGCGTCTTCAGCGTGACCTTCTGCTGCATCTTTTCGGCGCGGTACTCTTCACCCCACTGCTCAGCGGCCGGCGCCACCATCTCACCAAACGCGAATACCAGTGCCATCATCAGCAGGCCGGTCTTCATCACGGCGAGCACGATCTGACGCAGTGAGAAACCCGCGCCGCGCATCGCGATCAACTCGCCATGCGCGCCCATCGCCCCGAGGCCGATCAGGGTGCCGATCAATGCCGCCACCGGGAACGCCTCAAACACGAAACGCGGCGTCGATAACACCGCGACAAAGAACGCATCGATGGTGCGGTAGGCACCACGCCCGACATCGTCCATCTCTTCGATGAGACCGAAGAACACCATCAATATGACCAGCACCAACAGCGTCATGGCGGTGGCCTTGAGCATGGTGCCGGCGATGTAACGTTCCATCAGGCTCAGCGTCATGTCCGGCGCGCCTTCCAGCGTCTGCGCTGCATCCAGAACCAGTTCGAGTCGAGCATGATGATGAAGCCGGCGACCAGCAGCATCAGCAGCGGAAGCCACCACATTCCGACCCATGCCGGCACCGCCTCGGTCGCCAGCCATCGCTGAGCCACCCTCTGCAGGTTCATGAAGATGAAGTACAGCAGGATTGCAAAGCTCAGCCGGCCATAGATACCGGCGCGCGGCGGTGACCGTGCAAGCGGCACTGCCAACACCCCGAAAGCAACCACGGCGAATGGCGCAGACAGGCGGAACTGGAACTCGGCCCAATCACCCGGGCTGTCCGAATCCAGCAAAACCTGCATCGATTTGGCGCTCTCGGGCAGCGCCCGCTCCTCGCTGCTGAACGTCGGGATACGCACCGCGTACTCCTCGAAATGCCCGATCGAATAGTCGAGCTGTCCCGGGGTGCCTTCGTAACGGCGTCCGTCGGTGAGGATCACATAACGTTCGCCGGTCTTCGGATCGGTAGTCTGGTAGGCATCGCGCGCCGTCACCAGTCCGAGGCGTCCCTGCTGACGGTCCTGAACGAACAAACCCTGCAGCTTGAACCCGTCCTTCTCCAGGGACTCGGTATAAACCACCAGGCCACCGCGGCTGAACTCGTTGAAGCGCCCGGCGCGCACGCCGGATATATCGGCACTGTTGGCTTGCAGGGCCTTCAATTCGTCGACATAGCCCCGCGACCATGGCAACAGCTCCATGACGAGCAGGCCAACCACGAATGCCAGCGGGATGCCGGTCAGCAACACCGATTTGAAAATGCGCGCGTGACCGAAACCCGATGCGGCCAACGCAATCATCTCGCTGTCGCGGTACATCCTGCCGAGCACCCAGAGCACCGAGAAGAAGAACGCCGGCGGCACCATCAGGCCGAGCGCCTTGAGTAACTCCAGACCCACCACCACCATGATGATTTCGCTGCTGAGCAGGCCGCTCGCCACCTTGCCCAGATAGCGTACGAGCGTGCTCGACAGCATGACCAGGGCGAGCACCAACAGCACCACGACCAGGGTCTTGAGGATCTCCCGTAAAAGCAGCCGGTCGATGACGCCCATCAAACTTTCTTTATGTCCCTGATTCGTTACACTCTGGCGAGCAACAACGTCGAACCATAGCGCCAACGGCGTACGAGCGAAAGCGCGACGCACGGCGCAGCAACCAATCGAGAGGATCCATGGACTACAGCTGCAAACTCGGTGCTGCAAACAAGCTGAAAACAGCATGCCTGGTCGTGGGCGTATTCAAGAACAACCGGCTTTCGCCACTCGGCAGCAGTCTGGACGAAGCTACGGCGGGTCAGATCCAGGGCATCCTCAAACGCCAGGATTTTGCCGCCGATCTTGGGCAGACCCTGATGCTGTACGAGCCGCGTGACTGCGCCGCGGTACGCATCCTCCTGGTCGGCCTGGGCGAAGAGAAAGGCTTCACACCGCGCCAGTTTGGGCTCGCACTGCTGCCGGCATTTCAGCTGCTCGACAAGTCCGCTGCGGCAGACTGCCTGGTATTGCTGCCGAACAGGCAGGAGGACGAAGACACCTATCGCCTGGTGCGCGAGGCCGTGAGTGCCGCGGAGTCTGCCGTCTATCGCTTCCAGCAATGCAAGAGTGAAAAGACACCGGAAAAGCATCCGCTCAAGCGGGTGCATTTCCTCGCCCAGTCGCGAGCCCAACAGAATGCCGGCAACCGCGCGGCCACGCACGGCCGTGCCATCGGAGTCGGCAGCGCACTGGCCAAGGAACTCGCCAACCTCCCCGGCAACATCTGCACGCCGACCTACCTCGCTGAACAGGCGCAGGCACTCGCCCGCGGCAAGCGCAAACTCAAGGTCCGTGTGCTGTCGGAAGCACAGATGGACAAGCTCGGCATGGGCGCCCTGCTGTCGGTGTCACGTGGCAGCCGCCAGCCGGCAAAGCTGATCATCCTGGAGTACAAAGGCGGCAAGCCCGAAAGCAAGCCCGTAGCGCTTGTCGGCAAGGGCCTTACCTTCGACGCCGGTGGCATCTCGATCAAATCTGCGGCCAATATGGACGAAATGAAATACGACATGTGCGGGGGGGCCAGCGTCCTCGGCACCCTCGCCGCCTGCGTCGAGCTCGATCTGCCGATCAACGTGGTCGGTATTGTCCCGAGCTCCGAGAACCTGCCTGATGGTGACGCCAACAAACCGGGTGACATCGTCACCTCGATGTCTGGCCAAACCATCGAGATCCTGAATACCGATGCGGAAGGCCGCCTGATTCTATGCGACGCGCTGACCTATACCGAGCGCTTCAAGCCGGCCGCGGTGATCGATATAGCAACCCTTACCGGCGCCTGCGTCGTCGCCCTCGGCGATCAGGCAAGCGGCCTGATGGCCAACGACGACAAGCTGGCCGATGAATTGCTTGAGGCCGGCACCGACTGTGGTGACCGCACCTGGCGCCTGCCACTGTTCGAGGAATACCAACGTCAGCTCGACAGCAATTTCGCCGACATGGCCAACGTCGGCGGACGCGGTGCCGGTGCGATTACCGCCGCCTGCTTCCTGTCGCGTTATACCAAGTCGTTCAAGTGGGCACACCTGGACATCGCCGGCACCGCCTGGGTGTCGGGCAACAACAAAGGGGCCACCGGCCGGCCGGTGCCGCTGTTGACCGAGTTCCTGCTGCGACGCTGCAACGCCAGCATGTAGCATGACCCAGGTCGATTTCTACGTATTGGCTGACGACGCACCCGGTGACCGCTGCCAGTTGGCCTGCCGGATTGCCGAGAAGGCACGCCGGGCCGGTCTGCGTGTCCTTATCCACGCACCCGAACCGGCACTCGCCAGTCAGGTCGACAACATGCTGTGGACGCTTTGGGAACAGAGCTTCGTGCCGCACGGGCTGCTCGGCAAGGTCGACCCGGTGATCAACCCCATCCTGATCGGCGACGGCAGTGCAGACAACGATGAGCACCAGGTACTGATCAACCTGGCGGCGGACGTGCCGGTGTTCTTCAGTCGGTTCGACCGGCTGGTCGAATGTGTCGACCACGACGAAACAGTCAAGTCTTCCAGCAGACAGCGTTTCCGCTTCTACCGCGAACACGGCTACCCGCTCGGTACGCACACGCTGTCCTGAGGCGACACCGCTGCTTGCGGACGCCGTCTTGTCCGCACGATCAGGCAGCCACGAAAAAAGGGCCCGAAGGCCCTTTTTTCTGCGTCCCGGCGGACCCCTGTCAGCTAATCAGGCCTCTGCCTCTTCGTCGACCGCCTTCATGCTGAGACGGATACGTCCCTGCTTGTCGACCTCGAGAACCTTGACCCTGATGACGTCACCTTCGTTCAGCTTGTCACTGACCTTTTCGACACGCTCGTCGGAGATCTGGCTGATGTGCACCAACCCGTCCTTGCCCGGCAGGATGGTGACGAAGGCACCGAAATCCATCAGGCGGGCGACACGACCTTCGTAGATCATGCCGACCTCGACGTCTGCGGTGATCAGCTCGACGCGCTTGCGCGCCTCGTCGCCGGCGCTCTTGTCGACCGAGAAGATCTTGACCGTACCGTCGTCGCTGATGTCCACGGTCGCGCCGGTTTCCTCAGTGATCGAGCGGATGGTGACACCACCTTTGCCGATGACGTCGCGGATCTTGTCCGGATTGATCTTGAACGAAACGATGCGCGGCGCATGCTCAGACATCTGCGCACGCGGCGCGTTGATGGCCTTGTTCATTTCTTCGAGGATATGCAGCCGGCCGTGTTTGGCCTGCTCCAGCGCGATCTCCATGATCTCGCGGGTGATGCCGTCGATCTTGATATCCATCTGCAGCGCGTTGACACCGTTCACCGTGCCGGCAACCTTGAAATCCATGTCGCCGAGATGATCCTCGTCGCCCAGGATATCGGTCAGTACAGCAAACTCACCGCCTTCCTTGATCAGGCCCATTGCCACGCCGGCGACCGGCGATTTCAGCGGCACGCCGGCGTCCATCAGCGACAGGCTGGTGCCACAGACCGAAGCCATCGACGAAGAACCGTTGGACTCGGTGATCTCCGAAACCACGCGGATCGAGTACGGGAAATCGGTCAGATTGGGCATGCAGGCCAGCACACCGCGCTTGGCCAGGCGACCGTGTCCGATCTCGCGGCGCTTCGGGCTGCCGACGCGGCCAAGCTCGCCGACGCAGAACGGCGGGAAGTTGTAGTGAAGCATGAAGGCTTCTTTGCGCTCACCTTCGAGTGCATCGATGATCTGTGAATCGCGCTCGGTGCCGAGCGTGGTCACGACCAGTGCCTGCGTTTCACCACGGGTGAACAACGCCGATCCATGGGTACGCGGCAGCACGCCGGTACGGATGGTAATCGGACGCACGGTCTTGGTGTCGCGGCCGTCGATGCGCGGCTCACCAGCCAGG
>Ga0116162_10002521_pt1 | contig 11370 bp, 10 predicted proteins | sample AD_UKC105_MetaG_FD_89875 | JGI IMG/M metagenome (GOLD analysis project Ga0116162, IMG submission 89875) | Active sludge microbial communities of municipal wastewater-treating anaerobic digesters from Hong Kong - AD_UKC105_MetaG | ecosystem: Engineered > Bioreactor > Anaerobic > Digestate... | reverse complement strand
TTTGAGTGTCTCATCGATGTCTTTCTGAATCTGTGGATCATCTACCCCGTCGTAAAAAAAAGTCAAATCCCATTTCATCTGTTGCACCTCCGAATATTTATATATATGAAAGATTATAACATTAAAGGATTTCCAAATGAAATTTGAGATAAATCTTCCAGTACGGATTTTATCCGGCTTGACTTTTTTTGAAATGGGTGATAATATATCGTATGACGATATAAAGAGACATGATATATCGTTTGCGGATATAAGAAGAGGAGAAAAAGTGTTATGAAAAAGGAAATAACTCTGACTGAACAGATGTTTTATATACTCCTGACGCTATGTGAACCGATGCACGGTTATGGGGTCATGATGAAAGTGGCGGAAATGACGGCCGGTCGGATCAAACTTGGAGCGGGAACGTTGTACGGTGCCTTTAACAATCTACAGAAATCAGGTCTGATTCATTTTGTCGGAGTTGATGAAGAAAATTCAAGACGGAAGATCTATGAGACGACGGAGAATGGGAGACTGATCTTGATCAGCGAATTGAATCGTCTCGAAGAAAATGTAAAAAATGCAAAAGAAATACTGTATGCTGATGGTGAGGTGTAAAAGGTGAGCGATACAAAAGTTGTAAAGAAACTGTTTTTTGCCTGGCAGGAAGATAAGGAATTGAACTGGCTTTCAAATATGGCTAAAATGGGCTGGGAACTAAAGCATGCGGCTTTTTGCGAATATTATTTTCAAAAAAGTCAGGAAAAGGATATTGTATTTGCATTTGATTATCGTGCCATGAATAAAAGCGAGTTTGAAATCTACATCTCGCATTTTGAAAGTTTTGGATGGCAGTATATCAGTTCGGTTGCCAACTGGCATTATTTTAAGGCCTATCGAAAGGATGTCGTTTTTCCGGATATCTATTCAGAAAATACGTCTAAAATTGAGAAGTACAAGCGACTGATGCTGACGCTGATTATTACTCTTTTACCCTCTTTGTGGGCGATTATCCTTAATCTGATCAATTATCAGAATGAAAAAATGCCTGTTTTCATTTTTTTCGTAGTGTTTGTCCTATCAATGGATTGTTTTCTGTTTTACGGTATTTACAGGATATACAGGATTATCAGACGATTAGTCCGAGGGTCATAAAAATGTGATATGGCAATGCGGATTACATTTACATAAATTGTGAATTAATTAGCAAGTTAATCTGCTATAATGCCACTCGTTATAAAGACAACCATACTTTGGAGGGAAGTCATGATTGAATTTAAAGATGTAAAAAAGGAGTTTAAAACGAAAAAGAACACCGTTCAGGCTCTGAAAGGTGTCAGTTTTAAAGTCAACCAGGGTAAAATATTCGGGTTACTCGGTCCTAACGGGGCCGGGAAGACAACAGCGTTGAGAACACTTTCCACATTGATCAAACCGACAGCTGGAAGTGTGGAAGTGATGGGTTATGATACCGTAAAGGATTCACAGAAAATCAGACAGAACATCGGTTTTCTGTCCTCGGATATGAACCTTGCCGGAACTCTTTCTGCAAAGGATTTTCTGTATTTCTTTGGCAGGCTGAATCATATACCGGAGGAAAGACTCGGACAGAGAGTGGCAGAACTGTCAAAATATCTTGAGATGGACAAATTCATGGACCGAAGGGTATCGGGTTATTCAACCGGGATGAAGCAGAAGACACTGATTGCCATCGCCCTGATCCATGAACCGGAAATCGTCATCTTTGATGAACCGACAAACGGTCTGGATATCATGACCTCGAGAGTTGTTCTGAATTATCTCAGAGATCTGAAGGAAAGGGGAAAGACGATCATTTTGTCCACACATATCATGAGTGTTGCACAGAAGATGTGTGATGATCTGGTCATCATCAACAAAGGTGAAATCCTCGCCGAGGGGACGGTAAAAGATATTCTTGAAAAGACGGGCAGAGAGGATCTTGAAGATGCCTTCTTTGACCTGATGGGAGTTGATGCGTTATGAAGGATACATTGATCATACTGAGAAAAGAATTTGCAAATCTTTTTAAGGACAAGAGAACGGTGTTTTCTATCTTCTTTCTGCCGGTTATCCTGTTTGTCGTCATTTTTTATTTTATCAACATGATGTCGACACAGGAAGAGGCAAAACTCGACAAGACCGTTTATAAGATCTATACCAACAACGCACAGGTGTTGAAGACCTTTGCCTCCTATCTGCAGGATGACTATATTATTGTGGACAAGGTCGGTAATCTTGAAGAAGATCTGAGAGATTCAAAGATACACCTTGCCGTTATCTTTGACGGCGGGACAACAGCAGAGGATTTTCTCACCAATGAAAATCTGAAAGTCCAGGTCTATTCCTATTCAGGTTCATCCGCTTCTGAAAGGATACAGAACAATTTCTATTCCTCCATCAGGACCAAACGGGATGAATTTCTGAAACAGGAGCTGGAATCGAATGGAATGAGTGCAAAGTTGCTTGAAATGCCGAATATTTCCATCGAAAACGTGGCGACGGAAAAAGAAATGGCGGGAAGCTTCCTCGGCATGCTGCTGCCGTATATGCTCGTTCTTTATCTGTTCACTTCCTCGTTCTCTATCGGTTTTGATACAACGGCCGGAGAAAAGGAGAGACAGACACTCACCATCCTACTGTCCAATCAGGTATCCAGAACATCCATCGCCTGGGCAAAGATTTTGTATATTATGCTGATGAACATCACCTCGGCGACGATATCCATCATTGCCTTTATTATCGCTTTCTCTACCATGATGAAGGGTGTTCCGAGCGATATGCTGGCTGCCTTCAACTTTGAAACGGTGATGGTCCTGCTCTTTACGACCATCGGCATGGCCGTTCTCATCGCCGCGATTATCGTCGTTGTCGGGATCTTTGCCAAGAGTGTCAAGGAAGCCTCTTCCTACACCATGCCGATCTTTGTTATCGTCATCATCTTCGGGGTTATGAGTATGCAGCCAGAGGCCTTCAAGGAAACGGGTATGATGATCTACATTCCGCTGATCAACGGAATCATCACCTTGAAACAGCTGTTCACCACACCGAATCTTCCGATCTATGAATTTGTCGTCTCACTGCTGGTCAACCTCGGTGTTACGAGTGTTCTCGTATTCCTTGCATCCAAGATGTTCAGCAACGAGAAATTCGTTTTCAGAACAGAATCATAAATTTAACTTTCGTAGGGGCAGTTCACGAACTGCCCTTATTTTTTATTCAAAAATTTTCTATCCCCCAAAAACCTTATCATACAACTCATCATAGCTCGCAACAGCATCATATTTCACCGAGCTATTCGAAATCGCCTCAAAATGCTTCCGTGCACATTCAATCTTGGCATTTTCAACCCCCTTCAATTGAAGCGAAGCAGAATCCCCTTTTGTCTCGGCGATAAAATAAACAGTCTTCACATCTTCTGAATCCTTAAAAACGATTGCCCAGTCCGGATTATAATTCCCAACAGGTGTGGAGATAAAAAATCCGCGGGGCAACTTCGCAAAAACCTCAACTGCATTTTCAATATCCAACTTTTTCGCAAACGTTCTCTCAGTTGTGGAGTCCGTAATCACAAAATTAAAAATATGCTTTTTCAGCTCAACGGCATTGTCTCCCAACTTTCCACGCAAATTGTTCTGTGTAAAGATAGAAGTGGAAAATTCCTCATCCAAAGGATTATAAGTGATCTGCTGAATAATCATCGTCGCCTTCTGCTCGTTGATAATCTTCGAAATCCTTGCGATAAAACTCTCGGGATTTTTCTTGAACAGATTAAATTTCTCCTCCAAAATTCCCTGCAAAATGGCAATAACCGTCTTTCGTGTCAATTTTGTACGTTCGGCAATCTGACCAACGAGATCGTATTTCACGGGAAAATGTTCGGTTCTATCGAGTCTTCCAGAGGTGTTTTCCAAAACATGAAAGGCATTCCCCGTTTCATAATCGGATTGCAAAGCCTTTGAACTCAATTCAGCATATGTAATATCAAAAGTAATTGCTTTGACGATGAGACTCTTGTTTATCTCAGCAATAGCATTCTTTACCAATTCTTCCGACTTGAAAGAAACCCTGTAAACAGACTTTCGGTTGATTTGCTTCCATAGTTCCTGAAATTCTGTTTTTCTGAAATTGTCGTTCAGTTTTAAATCAGAAACGTTGTTTTTTCTGTCATTCTCAAATTGTCTTATGTCATGCTCGCTGTAAATCGTGCTGACCAATTCAATAAATGATTGTTCAAAACCCGTAATAACAGGAGGAACAACAACCGTTTCAGCTTCAAGATCATTGAAATACTGTTCCGTCAAATGGTTTTCCTCATCCACATAATCACTCTTGATCAATGCGTAATGAATCTTTGCTGCGATAGAAGCATTGATCGTCAATTGCTGCCCTTTCTCATCCACCAAGTCTTTATTCAGGAAGAAATCAACATCCGCTTTTTTCGGTCTTGAACTCAAAGAAGAAGCAATTTCCGACTGGAGTGTCTTTGCAAAATCTTCATAAGATTCACTGGCAATCACAGTGAGCAAATTCACATTGTGTACATCAACACCAGGGAAGTTGGCATCTATTCTCTCTCCTCTGTTGTTGACACAAAGACGCATCCCACGTCCGACCTCCTGACGCTTTCTCGTATCCGAACCGCTTTGCTTCAACGTACAAATCTGAAAGACATTCGGATTATCCCATCCCTCTTTCAAAGCGGAATGAGAAAAGATAAAACGTGTAGGTTCGTCAAAACTCAACAGCTGTTCCTTGTTCTTCATGATCAAATCATAAGCAGAGATATCCTCAGAAGATTCTACGCCGGCTTTCAATATTGGATTAACAAGATGTTTCTCTTTGTCTATGGCGAAATATCCCCTATGAGTATCTTTTGGATTAACTGCGGCATAATCAATAAATTCTGATGAAAAATATCCCTCAGTTTTCATCTCGTCAAAAATAGCCTGGTATTCCCTTTCAAAGACATCTGCATAAATCCCGTTTCCTTCAACACCCTTCTCATAAACCTTGTACTTGGCAACTTCATCGATAAAGAACAAAGACAGAACCTTGATCCCATCATCAAAAAGCGTTGATTCCTTTTCCAGATGAGAACGAATCGTCTCACGAATCTGAATTCGCCTCAAATCTGCTTCAGCCAAATCACCAAAAGATTCATCGGCAAACAGTGTTACCCCATTTGTAAACGAAATGGAATTATTCGCCCCGTTAATCTCGGAAACAACAAAACCCTTGTACTCCGCCAATTCACCGGACAACTCAAAGAGATTATCCCCTTCGTTGACAATTCTCAATTTCTTCTTCACATTGGAAGCAACCTTATGCTCATACTCAAGTCGCGCCACTGGTTTCTTACTCCCGCGAAGCTGTACCCCTTCAAAATACAGATAACTCGAAGCCCCCGTACTCCCGTTGACAGAAATTCCCTTAACGGCAATCTTCTTGACGAGTTTCATATTGTAGGCATCAAGGGCATCCAACCTGTAAATCTTGTTGTATTCCTCCTTGTGTGTGGCGGAATAACGAAGCGTAAACAGTGGATTGAACAACTTCAATGACGCCTTCGTCTTTTCACCTTCAACGGATTGCGGCTCATCGATAATCATGATGGGATTTGTCTTTGCCAGCACATCTATCGGCCGTCTCGACTGAAACTCATCCAATTCCATATAAATGCGCCTCGCATCTTGTCCCCTTGCATTAAACGCCTGCGAATTGATAATCATACAGTTGATATTCGAATCGGAAGCAAACTGTTCAATTTTTTGAAGCTGCTTGGAATTGTAGATAAAATAACGAATCTTCTGAGCATAATCACTCATAAAATGATCCTCAGTCATCTGAAAAGACTTGTAAACCCCTTCACGAATGGCAACAGACGGCACAACGATGATAAACTTATTCCAGCCGTAAGCCTTGTTCAACTCGTACATCGTTTTGATATACGTATACGTCTTCCCCGTTCCCGTCTCCATCTCAACCGTTAAATTGTATTGTCCATCAAGCTTTTTTGAAGTTTCCGAAAAGCCATTATCTTTCTGAACCTTTTTGATATTTTTCAAAACGTTCTCCGACGTAATTCGAAGCATGGCGTTCATATAGCCAATCATCGCTATACGCATCTTCCCGTACTTGTCACGAGCAGGATCCATCATATAATCAACCGTTCTAAAATTCGACTGTCCTTTGAAGCAGTTGACAATACTCATGGCAGCCTCTTCCTGGAATCGTTGATGTTTGAATTACAGTTTTATGTTTTTTGGCATTTTTTCACCTATTTATCAATATTTGTGGCTAAATGGAATCTATGTTTTCAATATCTAAAAGTAGTCTAACTGGTAATGTTCCAAAATCCCATTTTGGACTATAAAGATTACCATTTTGATATTTTTCTAAAAGCTCGGATAAATCTTCTTTGTTTTCAATTCCAAGTAAAGGTTTTATTTGATGAAAATACATTTTTGATTTACTTTTGGCAAAGATTTTAAAGGGCTTTGCGAAATAACTGACATAAGAAAGTGTTTCCGGCCACCAATTTTGACTTTTTGTCCTGTTTTTTATTGTATCCATCGAATCTCTAAGAAAAAGAACAAAATCTGCTTGCTGTAATTCTGTATATTTCACATTATGATCAACTCGTTCCTTAATTAAATTTGTTCGAAGGGATTTTTGATTCAATTCAAGTCTTCGATTTCTATAATCAAAACTTTGGGTATAGTTATGAATTCCTCCAAATGTTATAACATTTCCGATATTAGTACTATATGGACTTTCATCATAATATAAATTATCAAGCATATAAATAGCACCATCAAATTTTTGCATGTTTAAGATGTATGCGATCGTATATAAAAATAATTCATGTATTATGAATTTGAAATTATCAAATTCCAATTCGTTCCATTGTTTAATTGATTCAGGGCGGTAAAAATATGGGATTAAGTTTTCAAAAAAAGAATGAAGTAATCCCCAAGTAGACTCATTTGGATTATAGAGAATCAAAGATCTTATTATTTCAAGAATCATATTTCTTGTTGGAAGGAATTGTTCAATACTTTCAAATACTAAATCGTCGATATTTTTATCAGCTGTTGCTCTTATTCTAAATTTTTCTATTTCTCCAGCAACTGATGAGAAATATTCACTTGTAATCCCCAGCATATTTGCATCTTTATTTTTTATTGCTTTTAATGTTTGGTGTTGATCAATATTTGATATAGTAGCACTAATTCTTTTTTGCTCTAAATAAGCAGGTTTTTTACCCAATTATGGTTTCTCGTAGCGGGGGTTTCCATAAATTGTTCGAATTAACTCGTCGTATTTTTCATTATAAGCATCTTCATCACTCATATCAATATGAATCCTGTTCTTATAAAAAGTCGGTTTAAAAGCAGTACCATTTGCATCATTCTCTGTAGTAATTAAAAGAAACTTATTTTTATCCGTTCCGTTGTACAATGAAGGCGTTAAAATCTGAGTTTCTGTACCAACACCACCAACCCTATCGTTAGCTTTTCTTGTATAACTTTCGTCGCTTATGATCAATACATGTGTTATATCAGGATCATTAATCATTGATTCCATAAATTCGTACATTTTATCACCAGGTCCTAAATCCCACACATCAAATTTCACCTCTATACCATCTCTCATTAGATTTTCGGCAAGTTCAATAACCCAATTCTTATGTTCCTCTGATTTCCAACTGTATGATATAAATACTTTAGGATTTACTTTTTCTTGTTCCATCATTTGTGTCTCCTTTTTATCATAAAAATTTCGATTCGAGTGTGTCTAAAGTTTGTATTGAATAAAGAATAATATCAATAGAAATTTCTTCAAATGTCTTCGTTTCCAAACCGAAATAATTGATTAAGTTTCTTATTTTCTTTTTCTTAGAAGTTTTTCTGTGAGCTGAGTAAACAGAACGGAGGTTGTAAAGCTTTCGGAAAAAATCAATCATTTTTCGACAAATTAATCCATTATGATTTAAATATGCTTCAAGTTTATCAATAGACCTTGGGTTTTCTTTCTCTATATGAACCCCTTTCGCTATTTCTTTTTCGTTTATAGAATCAATCAATATTTTAGCGACTGATAGAATCAAATGATCAAATTCTTTTTGATTTTTTTCACTTGCTATCTTTAAAGCGTCAAAATAATGCTTGTCATCTTCTCTTAATGGCAAAAATAAATACCAACCATATTTCTCGCTCCATTTTTGTTGAAAAGAATTAAATTTTGATTTGAAATATAAAATCGGTTCTTCTGGAGGTGTAAATTCTGCTTCAAACCATCTTTTAAAAGTGGTATTACTCAATCCTGAATCTGCAAGAACGTTGAAGCTTCTCCAGTATTTTTGCTCATTGTATTCAAGATGACCTAAATCTCCCAAAGCGACAACTATATATTCTGGGTGATTATTATCCACTGGCAACATCCATAACCCCTTATGTGTGATACTTCCATCAAGAATTGAATATGTTTCTGTATCATTATAATATTTGTTCATTACTTCTTTTTTAAAATAAACAGGTGTTAAATAATGTGGAGATTCCGGATTTCTACCGAAATAATTTGATAAAAATCTTTCATCACAAGTATGAATTTGCTCTTTTGCATCTGAATCAATTCCGATAATAAATTCTTCAAAATTTTTATGTGGCGAATTTAAAATATTAAAACGAGGATTTTTGTTATATTGTATTACTTTTTTCCCCATCAATATACTACTTGTTGAAAAATCAGTATTATCTGAAGAATTTATCCCAATAAAGTATATACACAAATTTTCTTTAACTTCATCATTTATCTCTTGTAGTTGTAATTCTTTTAAACTTTTCCCAGAATATCTTTGCAAACTATAGAACATTAATAAATTCATTTTTCGAATATCTAGATATTCCTGAAGATATTTTCTGTTTATTTGCAATTGAAAATTTGAAATTTTAACGACAGGTTCTTGTACACCACTTTTATCAATATGGATGTATTCCTTATTCTCTAATGTACCTTTTTCAAATAAATTAAACAGCAATCGGAATTCTTCTGAAATTTCCAAATAGCCCTCAACAGAACCTGAAAATTGCCGACAAAATACCAAAGGTTCTAACCCTTCATCCCAAAAACGAGAATATTCTAGTGTGTTGTTTTCATCAATTTCTGCATATGGATTTACCTCATTAATTCTCAAATCCCAATCAGATTTACTCATTGCTATGTTTAAATATTCATCATCAACCAATGCGCAGAAAATTGCTCCTTTATCAACATTAGGTAATTCCTTATTTTCTGCGTAAAGAGTTATCCAAACCCCAGTTTCATCTTTTTCGATTTTTTCAATCCAATCGCTAAAATCTATTCTTTTTTCCATATCTACTCCTTTTATATTCATAACAAATGATTGTTTGTCTGAATTAACTCTCAAAATGGAACTTCATCTGTTGTATCATATTCACCATTATCAAAATTTCCATCTTCATAACTCAAGATTATCTTCTCCATATTTTCTGAAATAAATGTAAATCCTCTTTCAGTGAGTTTCAACGCTTCATAAGTATCATTAAAGTTTCCATCCTCTGCGAATAATTCGATAAACCCCAATTTCCTCAAAGTTTTTAAGGCGAATTTTGAAGAAAGTGGGTTATATTTATTATTTTGGAGTGCGCTTGTTATAAAACTCGATGATGTTGATTTCGTTACCGAATCAGTATTTAAATAGATCAGAGCCATACAATCAAGTTGAATTTTTTTTAGAGTTATTTCGCTTTTATCAGAAGATTTACTTTCAAAATTTTTATTGATTTTTGGAACTTTCTTCAAATAAGCCTTGGCAGTGTTCGTAATATTTGTTTTTAGTGCATTTATGGAGCTTGGGACATCAATTGTATAATTTACTATTTTTCTATGCCTTACGTCAAAGAGGAAACTGTCTTTTCTTTCCTCTGAATTTGAAAACATCACAACAGATTTATTCAAAGCCAACGCATAACCAAGTTCATACCAAACATTTGGATTGTTTGTTGTAATCTCAGCGAATACTATATCTGATGCTCTTATGTTTTCTTCTATGCTGTTAATGATTATTTCAACAGTTTCATCCTGATCCACTCTGTAAGCTTTAATATCACCGGCTGCTTCTATAGCCGGTTTAAAAATTTCATCAAAACGTTTGTCAAATTTCCCATTGTCAAAAGGTTGAATAACAAAGCATTTTTTCATAATTTCCTCCAAAATTTCAAGGTGTTTATTTGTAAGGCCAATTCATGAAACTACACAAAAGTTCCCAGAACTTTCCGAAGAAAAGATCACGAATTACCAATCCCTTTTTTCCTATTTCCCGTAGGGTGATTCACGAATCACCCTTTCAGAAAACATAGTCCCATAGATTTAAAACAAAAATATAATCATATACGTTAAAAGGGTAGTTCGTGAACTGCCCCTACGGGATTATGTGTTTTTTATGATTTTGTTCCCATTCCAGTGTTTTTGCTATAACTGTCGATAATGTCTTTTTTATCTCTGCAAAATCCGGTAAATCACCAAAAACAAGCTTAGAAAATTCGTTGTTATAGGTTTTTTCAACTTTGTCCAAAATTCGAATATCACTCAAAAGAGTCTCATAATAAACTCTGTCTTTTCTATACCCAAAGAAATCATTTTCGACAACAACTTAGTCACATAAGTAATAGAACTCATCCGAGTTAAAGAATTTTGATATATCAGCATCATCGTACAATTTTTTGATATCGTAAATGTGTATGATCCCGTTTGATAACGACAAGAGCGGATCTTTTTCAAATGAAAAATCCAGTACGGCAAATATTTTTTCGACAAACGTTCGTGTCTTATTCAACACGTTTATTTCAAACGGTTTCAATTCATATTCAGTAATAATTTCTGGATTAGTGGTTTCGAGAAATTCAGCAATATACGAATTTATTTCCATCAGTTGATAGGGTTCGGGAGTTGACATGGTGTTTAATTCAAGTATGATTTCCTTACTCGCCTGATAAAATTCAGAATTCTCATTCTGCAATTCATAAGCGTAAATTGTTTTTCTGATATTGCCTCTTTTTCTATTCCTCGGATCATCTTTTAAATGTGTTATTCCTTCTGTAATAGTCTTTTCAATGCTTTTGAAAAGAGTTCTTCTTTGATTGTCTCCCCCTTTAAAATTGATAATCTGTAGGTCTATGTCCTCTGAAAATCTATCGATAATTTTGTATATCTTGGAAAGTGAAGTTCCACCTTTAAAAACAACGCTTTCTTTAAAATCTGAATTTGACAGATTTTTTAAGATATATGTTACCCAATAATCTTTTTCAATATACACTTCTGGAATTTTGAAAAAATCAGCCGTTA